>JAEEGL013345799.1_pt1 | contig 10089 bp, 11 predicted proteins | sample 9134231 | NCBI WGS metagenome assembly JAEEGL01 (sample SAMN16246548, study PRJNA631951) | gut metagenome | biome: gut microbiome; feature: rumen; material: fiber-attached | host: Bos | place: Iran: Karaj | collected 2018-10 | reverse complement strand
GTATAGGTTTTCATGATCCACTCCGGAATGCAGGCCGTCAAGATCGCAAAGACCGATGCCAGGAGCAGCGTAAGCCGGAGCATCAGAGCCACGGTCTGTTTCAGGGCTCTGGCCGCATCGTTTCGGATATCTTCCGGGCTGTCCGCCATAATATGTGCTGCATTGGCTTCCACGGCATGGGCCGCATCGGAACTCTTCATTCCGTAATAGCGGGAGATCAGTACGGAAGCTCCCATACCCAGTCCCATACAGAAGATCTGATAGATATTGATAAAGGAATTGGCTAAAGATGCGGCGGAAAGCGCATTTTCGTTCACGTTTCCGAGCATGATATTATCCAGCATATTGACGGCAATGGTGATCAGACTCTGCGCCGCGATGGGCAGCGCCAGCGTGAATACATTACGGTAAAAATGCGGATCGTGGTCAAACAGTTTATAGGATTTTGCGGATGTTTTGCTCATGCCCTGCTCCTGTGCAATGTTTGTGTGCGTCTGCACAAAACTTTATTATATGCGACATTTGCGCAAGGTGCAAGTTGTTGAAAAAAAGGGCTTTTTGTGTTACTATAAAAGCCGTTATACAACAACAAAGGAGGGCGTAATGCTATGGATATCAAAGCAAAGATCGATGAGATCGTAAACAAGGTAAAGAACGACCCGACATTGATGGCATCGTTTCAGAAGGACCCGGTCAAGACCGTAGAAAAGGTTGCGGGCGTGGATATTCCGGACGATGTGGAGAAGCAGCTGGTAAGCGGCGTAAAGGCAGCCTTGACGACCGACAAGCTGGCAGGTGCTGCGGACGCGATCAAGAAACTGTTCTAAGAATGCTTTTCACCGGCACGAGAGTTCCGCTAGCGGGACTCTTGTTTACTTTATAGGAAATTGCTTCGCAATTCCTATAAAGCAAACAAGCCCTCCGGGGGGATGCGCACTCGCGCGTGAGGAAATTGTTGCTATCGCAACCGCGCTCGGCGCGAGCGTTCTGCGAGCAGAACGCTTTCTTACTTTATCAGGGAAATAAATCAGTTTTTCGGAGAAATATATGCGATTTGTGATACAGGTAGTAACGGAAGGCAGGGTAACGGTAGAGGAGCGGGTCTGCGGGCAGATCGGCAAGGGCTATGTGGTACTGATCGGTGTCGGACAGGACGATACAAAGGAAACGGCGGACAAACTGGTCCGAAAGATGCTGGGCCTGCGGATCTTTAAAGATGAAAACGGCAAGACCAATTTGTCCCTGAAGGATGTAAACGGCAGTCTGCTGCTGATCTCGCAGTTTACGCTTTACGCCGATTGCAGGCATGGCAACCGCCCGAGCTTTACCAATGCGGGGGCGCCGGATACGGCCAGGGAACTGTACGAGTATATCATCGCGCAGTGCCGGGCGGAAGTGCCGGTAGTCGAGCAGGGGGAATTCGGCGAGCATATGCATGTGAGTCTGGTCAACGACGGTCCGTTTACGATCCTGCTGGATTCGAACGACCTCAAATGAAAGGGGGAGATATCGGATGACTGATATTTATGAAGTGAAGAGTTTTTCCGGATTGCCGGGGGAGAAACAGATCTCCGTTCCGGTACCGGGGTCAAAATCGATCACCAACCGGGCGCTGCTGATCGCTGCGATGGCAGACGGCACGGCTACGCTGCGCGGATGTATGGCCAGTGAGGATGCGAAGCATTTTCTGGAGTGCATCCGCACGCTGGGCTTTCCGGTTTCCGAGGCTCCTTCCGTAGCAGACAACGGGCAGGGGGTCTCGATCAACAAGGATATTACCATTACCGGTTTCGGCGGAAGGATCCCGCAGAAAAAAGCGGAGATCTATGTGGGCAGTGCCGGTACGGCAGCCCGTTTTCTGGTGGCCATGCTGGCGTTTTCGGATGGGGAATATGTGGTAAAGTCATCGGAGCAGATGAAAAAGCGCCCGATGCAGCCGCTCATCGATGCCCTACAGGATGCCGGAGCGATGGTCGTCTGCCTGGAGGAAGCCGGACATTTTCCGTTAAAGATCATCGGAAGAAAGCTGGTGCTGGCAAAGACCGGAGAGACGGCAGGCAGTGATGTGCTGCGGCTTTCGGTCAACATCGATCAGAGCTCCCAGTTCCTGAGTGCCCTGCTCATTGCAGCCGGGACATTATCGCAGCCGGTGGAGATCAGCGTAGAGGGCTCCCATGGCTTAAGCTACGTGGAACTGACGGCACAGATGATGGAGAGTTTCGGCGTCTGCGCGGAAAAACGGGAGGAAAATGGGAAAGTGGTGTACTCGGTTTCGGCGGGACAGTCCTACCGGGCGGGGATCTATGATGTGGAAGCCGATATGTCGGCAGCAGCATATTTTTATGCCCTGGCAGCCGTGCTGGGCATCCGGGTGTCGGTGAACGGCGTGCGGCGGCAGATGATGCAGGGCGATACCGCCTTTCTGCAGGTGCTGGAACAGATGGGATGCAAAGTATCCGGCGGAGTATACGGACAGGATCTGTGCGTCACCGGGCCGGCAGACGGAAAGCTGAAGGGCGGTTTTACGATCGATATGTCCGCGTTTTCCGACCAGGCGCTTACACTGGCGGCGATCGCACCGTATGCGGACGGACCGGTGACGATCACGGGGATCGGACATATCCGCCTGCAGGAGTGTGACCGGATCCGGGCGATCACGGAAAATCTGACGGCGCTCGGTATTACCGTGGAGGAAGCTGACGATACAGTGACGATCCATCCCGGTGCGATGCATGGGGCGGAAATACAGACGTATGAAGATCACCGCGTAGCGATGGCCTTTGCTCTTTGCGGGCTGCGGACAGAGGGGGTAAAGATTCTGGATCCCGGATGCTGCAAAAAGACATTTGCGGAGTATTTTACGATCCTGGACGGGGTCTTGAAAAAACTGTAATAAAAGATGCATCAGAAAGCGGATGTACCGGCTGTCGCCCTGCAAAGCGGCAGCCTTTTTTCTTTATAGGAAATTGCTTTGCAATTCCTATAAAGCAAAAAAGCCCTCCGGGGGATGCGCACTCGCGCGTGAGGAAATTGTTGCTATCGCAACCGCGCTCGGCGCGAGCGTTCTGCGAGCAGAACGCTTTCTTACATGCTGTCTCAACTTGACAAATGAAAGAAAGATGATAGAATCGAAAATGATTTTCATATTTAATCAGGATGGAAAGTTTAAAAAAGGTATGTAATATGGCGTTATTGGCTGCAGAAAAACTGGATCTGGGCTATGAAGGACAGAAGATCGTAGAAGGCCTGGAGTTCTCCGTAAATGCGGGGGACTATTTATGTATTGTCGGCGAAAACGGTGCCGGCAAAAGTACGCTGATGAAGACGCTGCTGGGCCTGACGCCTCCCATGGGAGGAAAAGTGGTTCTGGGAGAGGGCCTGAAGCGGAGCGAGATCGCGTATCTGCCGCAGCAGACCATTGTGCAGAAGGATTTTCCGGCTTCCGTGCGGGAGATCGTGCTTTCGGGATGCCAGAGCCGTGCCGGACTGCGGCCTTTCTACAATAAAGAAGAGAAAAAACTGGTTGCGGAAAATATGGAGCGTATGGGGATCACGGACCTGGCTTCGCGCTGCTACCGGGATCTGTCCGGAGGGCAGCAGCAGAGAGTGCTGCTGGCACGTGCCCTTTGTGCGGCCAGAAAACTGCTGCTTTTGGACGAACCGGTGTCCGGACTGGATCCGCGAGTCACACTGGAAATGTACGAGCTGATCGGGCAGCTGAACCGGGAGGGGATCACCGTGATCATGATCTCGCACGATATCGCTGCGGCAGTACAGTATGCCAGCCATGTGCTGCATATCGGCAAGCATATCTTTTTCGGAACCAGAGAGGAATACCTGCAGAGTGATGCGGGAAGATATTTCGTTTCGGCGGAACAGAGGGATGCGATGGGAGGTGTGCGGTAACATGTTTACACTGGCGGATTATCTGCAGAAACCTTTTGTCGTATATGCCCTGATCGTGGGAGTGCTTACCGCGCTCTGTTCTTCCCTGCTTGGTGTGACACTGGTGCTGAAACGTTTTTCGTTCATCGGGGACGGACTCTCTCACGTAGCGTTCGGCGCGATGGCGATCGCTGCGGTGTTAAAGAGCAGTGAGAATCTGCTGATCTCTAAGGCGTTGCAGAACGGCAGCGATATGATCGTGATCCTGCCGCTGACGATCCTCAGCGCGGTATTATTGCTGCGGACCGGACAGAATACGCGGATCAAAGGCGATGCTGCGATCGCGATGATCTCGGTAGGCGCGCTGGCTTTCGGATATCTGCTGATGAATCTGAGCTCCTCTTCGGCAAACATCACCGGAGATGTGTGTACGACGCTTTTTGGTGCGACTTCGATCCTGACCCTGCAGAAATGGGAAGTATGGCTTTGCATTGTGCTTTCCGTCATTGTGGTCGTGGTATTTATCCTGTTTTATAACAAGATCTTTGCCGTTACGTTTGATGAAAATTTTGCGAGAGCGGCGGGGACCAATGTGAATGCCTATAATCTGCTGATCGCCATTGTGATCGCTGTGATCATCGTGCTGGCGATGGATCTGGTGGGATCCCTTCTGGTTTCGGCACTGGTGATCTTTCCGGCGCTCTCGTCGATGCGTCTGTTCGGCAGCTTTCGTTCCGTTACGATCTGCTCGGCGATCCTGGCTGTGGCCAGCGCCCTTTCCGGTATGCTCATTTCCATTAAGGCAGGCACACCGGTCGGATCGACGATCGTGGCGGTGGATGTGGCGGTATTTGCGGTATGCAGTCTGATCGGATTTGTAAAAAGAGGTGGTTTTCGATGAGGAGAGCACTGGTTTGTGGGATCGTATCGGCCGTATTTCTGGGCGCCTGCAGTGACGGCGGGAATGTTGCCAGCAGGTCTGCTTCCGCCAATCCAAACAGTGTGGAAGCGGTGCTGCAGCAGCAGATGGCAGCGGAAGAACCGACGGCAGAGCCGGAGCCGACCGTGGATATCATGATGGAGAATCCTCCGGAAGCGGAAGTGACCGATGACTTTATGGCAGACACCTATGAGCTGTCCGGAGAGCCGGATCCTTCTGTGGATGTGGACCTGACCGTGATGAACAGCAATATGGTCTATGCGGAAGTTTACAATATGATGATGTATCCGGAGGATTATATCGGCAAAGCCATAAAGATCCGCGGGTTCTATAACGTATATGAGGATGAAGTAAACAAACAGACCTATTACTCCTGCATCATACAGGATGCAACGGCCTGTTGTGCCCAGGGGATCGAGTTTGTACCGGAGGATCTGCAGGCTTTCTGCGAGAACGGATATCAGCAGGGAGATGAAGTGACGGTGTCCGGTGTTTTTGATGTTTATCCGGACGGGGAGTATATGTATGCCGTGCTGACCGGTGCGGAGATTCAGTAACCGTACCGGTTTCTCATATTTTGGTCTGCGTATGATCATATTCCGCTACTTGCCTGCATATCATTGACGAATCTGTCAAAGTAGCGTATTCTGAATATTATCAATACAATGTAAATAAGGAGGGTATACTTATGGCATGTTTTCTTGTTCCGGCTGCGGAAGCGATTGTAGTGACGGCTGTAGAGAAAGGGGTAAAGAAAGACAGCCCTTTTAAAGGTAAAGTAAAATGGCTTGGAAATATGCTTTGGGGCGGTTCTGCGCTTTTGGCTTTTGAGCATGTATGGCACGGAGAAGTGGTGCCCTGGTTCCCGTTTTTGACGGCAGCGGCAGACCCGGCGGATACGGCGGAAATGCTGCATGAGATGTCGACGGTTGGTGTGACGATGACGGTTGTGGTTACGGCTGCGTGGCTGGGGATGGTTGCGGTATCGCATTATCTCGAGAAACTGCCGGATCCTTCCAAAGAGAAGCCCAAGGCGTGAAAGGGGGAGAAGAGAGATGACATTGCTGATTTCTACCTTTGCCGCAGTGATCGTTACCGTTCTCTGGTATGCAAGACTGGGCAAAGAAGATTATAAACTGGGTACTCTGGCGCTGATGTACTGGGGTGCATCGCTGATGTGGATGGTCGATGCGATCTATGAATACGCGGAACTGCAGGCAGCATATTTCCTGCCGGCGACCGAAGATATGATCAACGACGCTTTCCTGGGACTGTCGGTAGTAGCGCTCGGTCTGATCATCTGGCTGGTGATCCTTTTTGTAAAGGATCCGCAGGGCAAGGTTCGTGCGGTACTGCATCAGAAAAAGTGAGTAATTGAGCGGAAGGTAAAAGAAAGGTGCATGTATCTGCCAAAGGATATATGCACCTTTTTCCGCCTTATCGGAAACTGCGATGCAGTTTTCCGTAAGGTAAAAAAACTCCGGGGGAATACAGGGAGGATGAACGGATGGAGTTGCAGGATTTTTTTCGGGAAAATCCCAGGGTAGCCATAGCCTTTTCCGGCGGCGTGGATTCGGCCTATCTGCTGTATGCGGCACAGCGGTATGCGCAGAGTGTGCGGGCTTACTATGTTTCGTCAGAGTTTCAGCCGGCATTTGAACGTGCGGATGCCGTACGGTTGGCGGAGCAGCTGGGGGCGGATATGAAGATCCTTACCGTGGCGGCGCTGGATACGCCGCATGTACGGGAGAATCCGGCGAACCGCTGTTACTACTGCAAGCAGGGGATCTTCGGAGCGATATGGAAGGCGGCAAGGGACGACGGCTATACGGTGCTGCTGGACGGGACCAATGCATCGGATGATGCAGGGGACCGGCCGGGGATGAAAGCGCTGCAGGAGCTGGAAGTGCGGTCTCCGTTACGCGAGTGCGGACTGACCAAGACGCAGATCCGGCAGTTATCAAAAGAGGCCGGTCTGTTTACCTGGGATAAGCCTGCGTACGCATGTCTGGCGACCCGGATCCCGGCCGGCGAGGAGATCACCGGGGAAAAACTCGCGGCTACGGAGGCGGCGGAAGGGTATCTGTTTTCGCTCGGATTTACCGATTTTCGTGTGCGTTCGCAGAACGGACATGCGAGAATCCAGCTGCCGGAGGCGCAGTGGGAGCTGCTGATCCGGCACAGGGCGGAGATCCTGGAAGAACTGAAAAAATACTATGTTACCGTTGCGCTGGATCTGACCGTAAGATAAGATCACGAAAACGGTCCTTTCGTAAGAGGGGCACACGGATGAGGAGAGAAAAATGAGTGAGGATATTCGGGGGATCCTGGAAGGCATTCAGAGCGGAACTGTTTCCGTAGAAGAAGCGCTTTTGCAGCTGAAAAAGAAACCATTTGAAGATATCGGCTATGCCAAGGTGGATATGCACCGCAAACTTTTGCAGGGAGCGGCGGAGGTGATCTACGGTGCGGGAAAGACACCGGAGCAGATCATCGGGATCGTGGATGCGATGCGAAAGAACGGGCAGGAGCGGATCCTGATCACGCGCCTTTCTGCGGAGAGTGCGCAGATCGTTGCAGCGACGCATCCGATGCAGTACTTTGCTGAGGCGAGATGCGCTGTGATCGGGGAAATGCCGGAGCCGGACGGTATAGGCAGGATCGTGGTGGCGACCGGCGGCACCAGTGATGTGCCGGTTGCGGAAGAAGCAGCGGTCACTGCTATGGTAATGGGGAACGAAGTGGTACGGCTTTATGATGTGGGGGTGGCAGGTCTGCACCGCACCCTGGCACATCTGGAGGATATTATGAATGCCAACGTGATCATTGCCATTGCCGGTATGGAAGGGGCGCTGGCCAGCGTGATCGGCGGACTGGCGGATTGTCCGGTGATCGCGGTACCCACCAGTGTCGGTTACGGGGCATCGTTCCACGGGCTGTCGGCATTGTTATCGATGCTCAATTCCTGTGCCAGCGGCGTATCCGTCGTGAATATCGACAACGGGTTCGGCGCCGGCTATCTGGCGAGTATGATCAATCATCCGAAAAACATTTCAAAAACCAATTAAGAAATATTTAAGATTCAGAAAAGGATCAGGTTAAGACTTCTGTAAGCGGCTGTTGTATATTATCATCAGCGACAGGCTACAGAAGTTTTTATTTTGAGGAGAACGGATATGATGAATCACGGTTTTATGAAAAAGTTGGTACTGACATCGGGGCTTGTGTGCATGATGGCACTGGCCACCGGCTGCGGCAAGGAAGAAGGGATCTCTTCCGGGATGATCACAACGATGACAAGCGGTGATTTCCGGGAAAAATTTAATGCCGAAGGTACCGTGGAATGTGCCGATCCGCATTATGTGTATTCCACACTGAGCCTTCCGGTAAAGGATGTGCTGGTAAAGGAAGGGGATCACGTAAATGCCGGGGATCTGCTCTGTGTGCTGGATACGGAAACGATCGAAAAGGAGATCGCATTGCAGAAAGCGGCGGTGGATGTGACCCAGAGAAATGCATCGACCAATGTTTCGGCAGCCAGACGTGAGTATAATACGTATGTGGAAGGCATCAATAACGGTACGGATGCCAATCTGGTAGCGGCGATGGCCAAAGCGGAACAGGCTAGGGAGCTTTGTGAAGCAGCACAGATCCGGTATGCGAATTACAAAGAATCCGTGAATCTGGGAATGGATTCTTCGATCATGGCAGCGGATCAGGCGGTGCAGCAGGCAGCCAATTCGATCCAGCAGGCACAGTCGATGCAGTACGAAATGGAAGATAAGGATTATATCACCGAGGTGCAGAAAGAACAGGCCGAGGACGCGGTAGACAGCGCTCAGCTGGCCTACGCGCAGGCGGTGCAGCGCAGGGAAAACATCGTGCGTCAGAGTGATCTGCAGCTGGCGGCGTATGCAAAGGATGTGGATGATGCGATGAGCACATATCTGAGCACGGTGGCGGCATACCAGGCAACGGTACGGGATCTGGAGAATGCAAAGCAGGCAAGCTCCGATGCGATCAGTCTGGCAATGCGTTCCGGGGATGTGAGCGTAGAGGAACTCAAGCTGGCACAGCTGCAGGAAGAACTGCTGGATGCACAGATCCTGGCAGAATTTTCCGGAACCGTAACGAGCGTGAATGTAAAAGAAGGAGAAGCTTCCGTCGGGGTGCTCTTTGTGATCGAGGATACCGATGATCTCATTCTTTCGGCCAGAGTGTCCGAAAAGAACATCAACCACGTAGACCGCGGGATGATCGCGGATGTCACGACCAAGTCAGAGGATTCCGATGTGTACGAAGCGAGAGTGATGCAGATCTCGGAGACGGCTTATAAAAATGCGGCAGGGGAAACGGACACCTCCGGTAAGGATGCGGATTATAAGGTAACCCTTCAGATCGAGGAACCGGACAGCCGCATCCGTGTGGGAATGAATGCGAAAGTGTCTTTTGTGGCCTATGAGCAGAAGGAATGTCTGACGGTACCGAACGAAGCGGTCTATACGGATGCGGAAGGGCAAAGCTATATCCTGACGGTTACGATGAACGAAGAAGGTGGTACAATAGGAGCGGAAAAGATTGCGGTCGTCTACAAAGGAAAACGGGAGAGCGTGGTAGAAGGCGACGGTATCGCAAACGGGACACAGTTTGTTCTGGACGGCGAGAGCTATCGTGACCTGGCCGGACAGACGGTAAAGATCCTGTAAGAAAAAGAAAACAAGGAAAAGAAAATGGAAACGATCAATACGGAAAAAGTAAAAATCTTAAGTGCAAAGGATCTGTCAAAGACCTTTTCGAATGAATCCGTGCAGCAGCATGTGTTGAAAAACCTGAATGTGGATATTTACAAAGGCGATTTCACCGTCGTTATGGGAAACTCCGGATCCGGCAAGAGTACACTGCTTTATTCACTTTCCGGAATGGACCGGCCGACACTGGGAACGATCACCTATTATGTGCAGGATCCGAAGAAAAAGAAAGGCGCGGACGGGATCGAGATCTCGAAGTATTCCAACGATAAGCTGGCACTGTTCCGCAGAAACCATGCCGGATTTGTGTTTCAGCAAAACTACTTAAACGATTCTATGAGTGCACTGGATAATGTGCTGATCAGCGGACTGCTCAAATCAAAGAACCGGAAGGAGCTGGCGGCACGGGCCAAGGAACTGCTGGCGCGTGTGGAGATCAGTGAATCGGATGCAAGAAAATTTCCGACGCAGCTCTCCGGTGGTATGCAGCAGCGTGTTGCCGTGGTACGCGGCGTG
>JAEEGL012879868.1_pt1 | contig 10089 bp, 7 predicted proteins | sample 9134231 | NCBI WGS metagenome assembly JAEEGL01 (sample SAMN16246548, study PRJNA631951) | gut metagenome | biome: gut microbiome; feature: rumen; material: fiber-attached | host: Bos | place: Iran: Karaj | collected 2018-10 | reverse complement strand
TAACATCCTCGCCAACACTGATATTTTCATCAAAGCGGATTCTGCCCGCGACTTTATCCCTGAGATAAATGCGGTTCCAGCGATATGCCGAAAAACCATGGGTATACATATAATAATATTCACCTGAGTCAAAGTGTTTGTACGGAGAAGAAGTGTCTAATCGAACTGTTCCGCTTTTATCAATGCCATCCTTAAAAAACGCACTGAACACGAAACTGTCAGGATTTTTTTCGGCATATTGATACATGGTTTCGATCCAATCCGGCTCGACATAATCATCGCTGTCACAGAACATCAGATACTTCCCGCGGGAATTGTCAATTCCTAAATTGCACGCAGAGGAAACGCCGCCGTTCAGCTTATGTATAACTTTGATATTCCTGTTTCTTTCAGCGTATTCATTACAAATATCAAGACTTCCGTCTGTGCTGCCGTCGTCAATTAATATAATTTCATAATCTCGAACAGACTGATTTACTACACTGTCAAGACACCGTCGCAGGTATTTTTCTGAGTTATAAATTGGTATTATTACACTTACTTTCAAATAATAACCTCTCAAATTATTTTTTTCGAAGTTTATTTCTGAGCGTTCTCAGATTATTGACTGTTGAATCAGGCAAAGCCTTGACAATCTTCGCCCTCATTTTATTTCTTTTAGCGCTTCTTATACTCTTCATTTTTGACTTGTAAAACTCCAATTCTCTTCCCGGAACAATAACCGGAAGTCTAAAGCTGTCAAGATTATTTATTTCTTTTTGACGATAATAAGAAACGGTGTATTCTTTGCTGTTAACAATCTCTGTAATTCTAGCTTTCTTGCGACTTGTTTTTTCATTTGAGTTGATTATTCTCCACATAGAGTGCCGACCTCCTAACAAGAGTCTGCCGTCGATAACACGCACCATCTCTTCATCCAAATAATCATTTCGCTCCATGATATCATAAATAAACTTATTAATTCTGTATAAGCGGGTAAATACGTCCTGCCCAACATAAGATGTCACGCTTGTATTATTGCACATATAGTAATTATAATCGTAGTTTTCGATAACTGCAAGATTATCTATACTCATAATGTATTGGCAGTTTATCATCGTATCAGAGCCTTGTCGGACATCCGCCTCAACGGAAATATTCTTTAACAGTTCGGTTTTATATAGTTTGCCGTAAAGATAATTCAATCTATCTTCATCAAGCAAAGCTGCAAACAACCAAGGAAAATCAGCTTTTGTAAAATAGCCTTCTTCTCGAAATTTGAATCTTTCTAATTCAACTCCATTTTCCCCCCGATATATTACGTTGGAGATAACCAAATCTGCATTATACTTTTTCTGAGCCACGACCAAGTGCTTTAAATAATCTTTATCAAACGTATCATCAGCATCCAACGATGTTGCAAATGGGGTTATTATAGATTTCAACGCAAGATTTCTTGCAGCAGATATTCCAACATGTTCAAGAGAAATAATCCTAATTCGATTGTCATGTGAGGCATATTCCCGGCAAACTTGTAAGGTATTATCCGATGATCCGTCATCTACTATCAATAATTCAAAATCGCCAAATGTTTGCTGATTAAGGTGTTCAAAAAAGCTTTTCAAATATTTTTCTACATTAAACACCGTAGAGATAATTGTTAAATAATGATCCGACATAAATACTCCTTTGGCATTATTGAAGTAAGAATCAGAGCCTGTCTATTTAATTACTTTTCGAAACTTGATTTATCAGGGTATTTTTCTTCCAGCAAATCAAGAACCTTTGGCTTCATCAACTCAAAAGTCCGATCAGTCAAAAAGTCGTTATCATTAATACAAACGCACTTGTTTTGACCGCTTAAAACATACTCTCGCAGAATAGCCATACTATCTTTGTTAACGTTTACCAAGCGACCATAATAATACTCTCCTACAGGAATATATCCGGCATTAACCATTTCCCAAATTTGGAAAATCTGATGATTTACGTCACGATAGGTTCTGAATTTGTTTCTTGATGTTTCATTTATTTTTTTTGAGAATCTTTCGGCACATTTTATCATACTGCTTTTTCTGTATGGCATACATACATGTGTGAATCTCATTCCTGACAAATATCCGTCTTTGAATGTTCTCATATTATACTTACTTATGGTACTGTTAAAAGGGTAAATCCATTTCTCAGGGTGTTTTTTTATTATTTCTCTGAAATCAAATTCAGCATTAAATATACCTGTATTATTCATCAATACATATTCAAATACAGTCATATTATCGAGTGTATATTTCGGACGTGTGAACGAACAATATTTTGGGAATCCCTTTGAGAAGAAATCTGATTTTTTAACAGGCGCCATCAACATAGTATCATCATTAAAATACACAAAATGTTCTGAAAGATCTTTTATTCGCCACATATTGAGTTCTATTACATGGCTGCTAAAGGTGGGAAGGTACTCGGCTGGAATGAATTGGCTGTGACGGATTATCTTTAGTTTAGGATGTGATGTATTAAGCCATTCAGGAACATGACCCCATGTCAACAAATAGACGTTTCTTACCCACGGAGCATTTTTTTCAACCGCTCGAAACCAATAATGAAACATATTCCAATCTCTATACCGAGCAGTTGGATTTGCTGTTTTTTTATCATTATCCAGAGCTATTTCATATTCCCGCTTTTCTTGAATCCATTCCGGATCATTGCCATTTACCCATGAAACGACAAAATCAACAGGAAAGTCATCAATATCTGGAGTTTGCTTAAACTGTTTAAGATTCTTCTTGATGTTATGATAAAAATATATCTTTCCAAGCAAGCCTATTCTTTCGCTTTTTGGATAAATCAAGCGTTTCAGTATTCTTTTTGAAAAACCTGCTATTCGAATAAATTTTGTCATTATCGGATAAGCATAAGAATAATATTGTAAATTATGTTTTATTCCCTGTTCGTTATGATATTTTTTGAGATGCTGCCTTAGCAAAGCCCTCATATTGCTTATATGTTTTTTATTATTTTCATTAATATCTGCATAGAAAATATTATTACAAACTGTATTGGCATATTTTTGAATAGATCTTACATAGGCTTTCTTAAATCCATTATCCCTAAAAAATTGAATCTGAGCCTCTATTGCCGGAAAAACATCCATTTTTTGGGGTACCCATCCTGACCGACCAATTCCATCTACATTTTTTAAATGAATATATAACGGTTCGTCAACAATAGCTATATTTGAAAACTTAAAAAGAATCAAATAAGTAACATATTCATCCTCGTGAATTTTCCCTTTTGGATATCTAATATTGATAAAACATTCTCTAGGGTATAGCTTTCCCCACGCAACAACAAAATTGATGCTATTGTTGCAATACAGATTTTCCGGAGTATCTGTCTGCAAACCATATTCCTTGTAATAGTCGAAGTGATTTGAGACATCAGCTCTTTGGAAACCACATATGCTTAGCTTTTTTCCATCGGCAGCATTTAATAACGCTTCAAGATAGGTAGGACGCAGCCAATCATCACTGTCAATAAAAGTAATCCATCCGCTGTCGCTATGTTCAAAGACCCAATCCAAACCTGCGTTGCGAGCGTCAGACAATCCGCCGTTTTCTTTGTGAAGCACAACAACGCGGTCGTCTTTTTCGGAATATTCATCGCAGATTTTTCCACAATTGTCAGGCGATCCGTCGTCAACTAAAATCAGCTCAAAATCCGAAAAGGTCTGAGCAAGAATGCTGTCAACACACTTATGTATGTATTTTTCAACTTTATAAACGGGAACAATTACGCTGATTTTACTCATTGTTATTCTTTGCCTCTCAATTTGTATTTTAGACTGTCATAATCATTTTTTCCTAATAATCTTATCAATAATCTGTTGGGAAAATGTCTTATTCGATCTAATTTATACTTTTTCCATTTTTGCTTTTGTTTTACTCGTGTGTCTTTATCATACCAGCTTGAATCATAATGATGTATAGATAAGGTGTTATTAGTTATTGTTGTTATCCCGTTACGAAAATTTTTTGGACATAGGTATTCTGATGAAAAAACTATGTCATTTCCTTGTTTTTGGGTAGTATCATTCATAATATAGCCGTAATCTCTAAAAGTGTCTGTAAGTAATTTTGGCGCGGCAATTATTTCTTTTGTAATATTAGGATTTGGAAACTCTACAGTTTCGTAAACACTCATTAGTTTTTTGACTAATTGATGGTTCTTTACAGCACCAAAGCCAAGTCCTAAGGCAATTCTCGGAATAACTCCGCAGTTTTCAAAACCGAAAAAAGCGTCGTATTGTAATAAAGTGTCAATATTCTTAATAACCTGCACATCAGTATCAAAGTATATTCCGCCACATTCGAAAACAACCTTTAACCTTGCATAATCCGATACAAAAGCCCATTTTTTAGCAGCATACGCTTGCTTAACATACAATGGAGAACTTGAAATATCAAAGTTATCTTCGTTCCACTCTATTATCTCATAATCAGAACAATATTTTTTCCAACTTCTGATATACTTTTCAACTGATTTCGGCTTTGGTCCTCCGCCAAACCAACAATAGTGAATAATCTTAGGTATCATAATGATTCTCCGATATTTTATGGCGATTTTTCAGCGATAGACATTTATGATATAACCTATAACAGTTAGGATGCAAAACACAAAAAATTAAGGGATCCGTTTTTTCTTGCAAGCCTCGTTGTATTTTATTAAATCAAGTAAAAACTCTGCCTTTTCTGAATTTGCTATTGCAGCTACATCCTTATCAAGACAATGGCTGCTCCAATATGGATGATCATCATATACGAAAGTATGTGACGGATTAACTCTCGGATCAAGAATAAATATTTCTCGAAGCTCCTCATAGCTTACACCGAGCTTTTCTGCAAGCTGATAGAACTGGACACAAAAAGACACTTTTGTTGCCAGCCAACTATTTTCCATATATTTTGCTAATTCTGCCGTTGTACTGTCAACCATCCTAAATGTATGTCTGCCATCATATACCCGCTGCAAAACTTGAACGACCTTTTGACAAGCACTCTTTTCTCCGCCAAGAATCGTAAAGTTAAAATCAAAATTATTGCAATGCTGCGTTGCCCCATAGTATTCGGGACTAAAAATAACAGTTTTTCCTGTCTTTTCAATAATCTTATCAATCGTACGCGGTAACACCGTACTTTTTATTACATATATCTCAGCATCTGTTTCATTGATTGCATTTATTACTTCCGTTATATCACATAAGTATTTTTCGTTAATTGGAGTATCAACACAGACAAACGCTATATTATAGTTTTTATGTGTTCTGGTATCAATCTGCTTATATTTGTCATAAATTTCGGGTTTAAGTTTTTTAATCTCTTTGGCTAGATTGCTACCTACTATGCCATAACCGACGATTATTATTTTCATAGTATTTTCCTCGTTAAATCTTTATTTCTTTAATGTCAACATCCTGTAGATGAATGGCTCCCCAGTATTTCTGATACCACACTTTTGAGTTCCTATCATTGATTCTATCAGATATTTCAAAAATAAATGCAGGATATACTCCGTCAATAAAATGATCTTCCCCCAAGCAATCAGTATAATAAGCAATTATATCTACACTGTATTTTGATGGAGTAAGATGGTTTGTATCTATTGTAAAAGAAATTTGCTTTTTTTCATTACTTCTGAAATCTATAGCATGCTTTGAGAACATAGTCGCTATTTTAAGATCATTCATAAGAGAAATCTCAAATCTAAAATATACATCTTCCCATTTTTGTTGTGACTCAACGATAATCTTTAGCGGTATTTTCTCTCCACATTCATATACGGATTTCATTACGAACAATTCGTCAATTTTCAGTTTTCTGCTGCCCCACTCCAAATGACGGTAGCTATCATCATAAATATAATGATTCCTTATTTCTTTATTATCGCAATTATCAGATAAGTATATCTCAATTGCTTTTTCAACATCACCGTTAAATACAACTTTACCCTCATCAAGAACAATACATCTGTCACAAAGTCTGCGAATAGTGTTCATGTTATGACTGACGTACAAGATAGTTCTTCCTTCAGATGCGGATACTTCGCTCATTTTATCAAGGCATTTTTTCTGGAACGCCATGTCTCCCACGGCGAGCACCTCGTCCATAATCATTATCTCGGAATCAAGATGAGCCGCTACAGCAAAAGCTAACTTGACATACATTCCGCTGGAATATCTTTTTACAGGCGTATCAATAAACTCACTAACCTCAGAAAAATCAATGATATCCTCAATTTTAGAGTCTATTTCTGCCTTGGTCATACCGAGAATCGCGCCGTTCATATAAATATTCTCTCTGCCTGTAAGCTCGCCATTAAAGCCTGTACCGACCTCAAGCATAGAGGTTATTCTGCCGTATATATCTATATCTCCCTCTGTCGGAGCTGTAACACGAGCCAGAAGCTTAAGCAATGTACTCTTGCCTGCGCCGTTTCTGCCGATTATTCCAACATGCTCGCCCTCGTAAATCGTCAAATCAATCCCATTGAGAGCCATAAAAGTCTCTCCTATAATTCGATTATCTCCGATTTTTCTGTTAGGATCCTCTTTGCCTCTGACCTTAGCCCACCAACTCTGTAAATCAGCCTGTAAGGTACCGCCGCCTATTTGACCGAGCTTATATTGCTTTTTTACGCCCTCAATTCTGACGGCGATTTCTCTGTTATTCATAACAGCCTCCGTCAAACCGTATCCATAAATGTACGTTCTACTTTATTGAAAATAATAATTCCAATAAGTACGACAACAATAGTAATAATACATGAAACCGCCAGATACAATGGTTCGATTGTCCCCTTGCCGACTACTGCGTATCGGTAGATCTCAACCGGCATTGTTACAGGATTAATCAAAAGAACCGTTTTCATCCAGCCATCGCCTAATGTAGAAAGTGGGTATACAACCGGGGTTGCATACATCCAGAGTGACAATCCGAATCCAACCAATACCGATAAGTCACGGTATTTAGTTGTCATGCTTGAAATAATGATACCAAAACCCATTCCCATTAATCCGAGATGAATCAAAATGAGCGGAATCAGCGAGAACGCCCACCAGTTGGGGCTGACTTCTCCGATAAAAAGAAAATACACCAGAAACGTTATCACCATCATGAACTGAATCCCAAACTGGATAACTGAAGAAAGCACATTGGAAATCGGGATCGTCAAACGCGGAAAATAAACCTTTCCGAAAACACCCGCGTTTGCAGTAAAAGTATTAGCATTCTTCGTTAGACAGGTTGAAAAGTATGTCCAGATTGCCGTACCTGATAGATAAAACAAAATCTGTGGAACGCCGTCTGTTCCTATGCCGGCAATTCCGTTAAAAACAAATGCATATATGAAGCTTGTAATAATCGGATTTAAGAAAAGCCACGCAGGTCCCAAAATAGTTTGCTTATATGATACAGTAAAAGAACGCTTCGTGAATAGCCAAATAAGGTCCCTGTATCGCCAGACTTCTTTTAGCTTCAAATCAAACCATTTATGCTTAGAACTGATATGTATATGACGCTTTTTTGAATATAATTCTTTTTCAGTCATGGTTTTCTCCAAAAAAACTGTTTCTTGACGTTCGTTGAAAATCTGTTTATCAAATAAAATTTGTTTAGAGCAATAGATAAACAATAATTCACACACTTATGAATTATATCATATATTCCAAATAAAAACAACCCACTTTTAGAACAATGTATCTTTTGAGTAGTTAAAATGAAAAGATAATAAGTTAATCGTTTTCAACTCTACGCTTTTAGATACAAAACATTAATCTGAAAGATGAGTCTATCTCCTTAGCGGAATTTGAGCTTATAGTTTCTAATTCCTGCTGTCTCTTCTGTGTACACCAGGATATACTTTCAGAAAAGCTATAACCTTTTGTTTCTAAACGTTGTTTCAAATGAGCTGCTTCCGTTTGATCTAATTTCATAAAGCTAACGGCGCCATTAAACGCTTCTTCTGTATGAGAAAAAGACGTGGAAATTGTATCGGCAATATCCTGACAATTTCCTTTGCCCTCGTTTGGATAGACCAATTCTCCTTCATTCATTTCACTATATATCCATTCACAGATTTCAGGAGATAATTTGAATTTTACTTTTGTAAATGATTTATCCTTCAACATATCATATGTTTGCCCTGTTTCAATAACATACGCACTTTGACGTTCACTTCTTTGGAAGGGCTGAATACCAACCGGAGTAACATTTGTGATATGTAATCCTTCGATACCTGCGACTCTGCTCATTTCTGCGATATCAGCCGGAGCAGAATACAGTATTCCATATCTGGAATCACCCTTGAGACTAAAGACATTTTTTCTGGAATCTATCTTTTCATATGAGGTTTTGGACAGCGGAAACCATTTTTTACTGTTATTATCATAATAACAGCACGCAAAAAATAAAGCGATTTTAAGATTTGATGATACATCCATTCCGTTAGTCGCAATACCGTAATGCTGTGCAATCGCACCGTGGAAGACATCTCCGTGAAGCCAGTTTTTAACGCAATTTAGCTGAGAAATCCACAGTGAAAAATCCAACATTTTTATTGTTCTAATCAGTAATGTTTCTTTCGCGCAACCCTCTTCCATAGCATCCAGCCCGCGATACATTGAAGATTTAGACGTTTTATAAAAAGCGTTTTCTCCTCTAAAATAGTTCCTCGCATAACCTTGTGAAAGCATATCTCTTCCGTTGTAGTTAATTATCTGATTGCTGCGTATGTAATCCATCATTGCACCAACCATCACAGCTACCACATTGGGTTTTGAGCAGACTGAATTCCAGATTTTCTCACCATCTTCCTCAGAACACACATATAAATCTAAAGCATTGGGGAAAAGAGTATCCAGCCTGTCCGTACTGCCTGGAGCAAGACCCATAATACCTGCTACCACACGATAATCTTCTTCGGTTAGTTTGCCTTCCTTTAATAATTGATCATATCTTTTTTGCAAATCAATAGATATATCTCTGAATCGTTTTTCACATTCAATTATTTGTTTTATTTCATCAAAAGAGATTTCCGGCAAATCTTCGATATTATTTACATAACGGCAACCGGCTTTGAAATAATCGCTTTCGATATATCTAATCAGATTATGCTTAATAGATCCCCGTTCACCATATAATTCTGTCAAATAGTGTTCGAGAAATTCAAATCCATTAGGCGAAGGAAATAGTTTTCTGCCCATATGTCTCCCCCCGTTTTTTTATTGTATTCTTTTTGCATCTCAGCTTTTTAAATTCAGTCCATGTTCCATCGCTGAAAGCGAAAATTTAGAATTTCACCTGTGTGTATTCCGCTCTAAGAACCGCAGCTGCACGGGGTTTTAACCGCACCCTAATCTCCTGATATAATAACAACGGCACACAATGTGTGACTATTGATAACAGGAGGTCTGTATATTCCGTCCCAATAAGGCCGCTTGCACGCGAAAATAAGGCCAGTGTCACGGATTAGAAGGCCACCTTCACGGAAGCGAAGGCCACATGTATAATAAACATGGCACACAACATTGTGTGACTAATGTTTTGGAGGTGGCCATATGGCTAACTACCGTGAAATTCTGAGGCTTCACAGCCTCGGAACAAGTCAGCGCAGTATTGCACAGCAAGTGCAAAGCTCCCGGGACACTGTTGCTGACATAATCAAATCTGCTGAAGCAGCCGGGATCTCCTGGCCGTTAGGTGACGACGTTACAAACGAGATGATTCAGGAGCTTCTTTACCCGGGAAAGTACGCTTTGGCGTGTCCTTACACGCAGCCGGATTTCCCTGAGATACACAGGGAGCTCGCAAAGAAGGGTGTTACGCTCACGCTTCTGTGGGAGGAATACTGCGTCAAGGTTCGTGCGGCAGGCGGAATCCCATACATGTATACGCAGTTCTGCGAAAAGTACCGCCGTTGGGCGCGCGTTACGAAAGCGACCATGCGCATTACACACAAGCCCGGCGACGCCGTTCAGGTGGACTGGGCGGTAGATCCTCTCTACATCACTGATTCGGTTACCGGAGAGGTGGAGCCTGCTTACATATTCGTTGC
>JAEEGL011218527.1_pt1 | contig 10089 bp, 9 predicted proteins | sample 9134231 | NCBI WGS metagenome assembly JAEEGL01 (sample SAMN16246548, study PRJNA631951) | gut metagenome | biome: gut microbiome; feature: rumen; material: fiber-attached | host: Bos | place: Iran: Karaj | collected 2018-10 | reverse complement strand
TGAAACAGGATCAGCCTGCCGCCCACCATATTTCTAGCCATGGAAAAGTAAAACCACAGGGAGCGAACTCCTGCTGCAAGCAGGACCAGGCTGAGGATGAGGCCGATGAGTTTGTATCCCTGGTTCGGCACATTCCACAGCAGCACGGCCCCCAGCAGCATCATCAGTCCATCAAAGACCGTCCTCACACGCTGCAGGCTCGTCACTGTTTGCCACCCCTTCTCTGCTCCACAAGCTTTCGGAAATCCTTCATCCCGCGAAAGCCCTTGTCCCAGAAATCCACCGAGTAACCGGCGAGCATGTTGCCGGACTGGTAGATCTTGTTTGTCACCATACTCTTCTGCGCCAGGGCCGCCAGAAAGAATTTCCCCAGGAAGCTGTCGTTCTTTTCGCTCTCCCCGGCATCCAGGTATTCCCGCTGATACTTTTCCAGGTCGAAGTCCTCGATCTCACAGCCGGAGAGCTTTTCCCCAAAGGCCTTCCAGTCGGCGCAGGCGTTGAGCTGCCGCTTCGTCAAAATGGCCCGGATCTCGTCCTCCATGCCCGCGATCGCCGCGAAATCATAGCGTTCCGTTTCGAAGCTCTCCCGCTCGCCGCGCAGGTATTTCATGGCCTCGATCATCTGGCAGAAGGCGTGCAGATAGTCCGACGGATTGTCCTTCACCAATTCCCGATAACCGCCCCAGGCGGGCAGGTACTTGTAGCGCATGAAGCTGTAGTCCGGCAGATGTCCCGCCCGTCCGTGGCCCAGGTTCATAACGGAGTTCTCACTCGGCTGGAACAGACTGCTGGTAAAGACCCCGTTTTCCAGATCGTCCGGCCCGGTGGGGTTGTGGATGAATTTGACCGCTCTCTCTGTTCCGTCCGGCAGCAGCTCGAAGAAATGGTAGTTGGTGTTGTTGATCACCAGCGAGGGAGTCCCGGCGAAATTGCTGTGCGCCCAGGTGTCGGCCAGTACATGCATCGCGAGCCCCGCCGCCTGCAGAGAGCCGCCCCTGGCGAGCTTGACCGTCTCCGCCGCCAAGCTGCCGTTCGGGCGGCAGATCAGACGGTACTTGCTGCGATAGCGGCGGGAGACGCCCTTTTTCTCCGCGTACAGGTCATACGGGAGAAAATGAAACGAGGCCCAGATCCGCGTGATATTCTGCAGACCGAGCAAGTCCGTGCGGGCGTCCGCCATCTCCATGGACAGCTGCGTCGTCGCGGCCGCCTTCGGCGCGCCGAGCTTTGTCAGCAGCGAGGCCGAGCACAAGTCCACAAACTGCGCGCTGTAGCAGATTGCGCTGCTCTCCTCATGGCTGTAGCCGGCGAGAACAGCGGCGCAGTAAGTCGCGTAATAATGGAAATCCAGCTGCATCTCAGGCCTCCTGCTCTTCCAGCTCACGGCTCAGCCGCTTGACTTTGATGGCAGACAAAGCCATCTCCACAAGTAGCACGCATGAGGTGATCTCGACAATTACCGTCACCACCGTCGTCCCCAGCGCCTCGGTGGAGCGAATGGCGGCAAGTCCGACCGCGACCCCCAGCGCGCTGAAAAGCGCCATGAAAAAGGCCCACACAATATAAGCTTTGCGCTTTTTTCTGCCTCTCCCCTCGTTGATCGCGGCCAGGCCCACATACAGCCGCAGCCGCAGTTCGATTGCGAGCATGATGCCCAGGAGCACCCAGAAAAGTACCACAACCATCGTCCCCTGCTCTGCAAGCGATGTCATCTCCTCGGTGTTTAAAGCGGTGAGCATCACGCTTTTGATGACACTCCAGATGCCGAAAGCAATGACGCCTATACCGACAACGACCAGGGTGTTCTGGTTTTTCCGCAGTTGAATCTGCTGTTCGCTGTTGTTTTCCATACCAGCATTCTCCTTAATATGAAAGGCGCTCACGTCATATCCGTCAGCTTCAGATGCTTGATCTTCCTGAGCACCAGGACATTGATCACCAGCGCAAAGAGCAGCGTGATCAGGGCGCCGTACAGCCAGGCTGACAGGCTGACGCCGCGCTCATACTGGATAAAGACCGACTCCATGGCGCGAATGATTTTATAGGACACGCCCGCTCCCATGGCGATGCCGATCAGGATGCCGAGACTTGTGGTAAGCACGGTTTCCCGCACCACATAGCCGATGACCTCCCGCACCGTGAAGCCATTGATGCGCATGATGGTCAGTTCCGGCTTTTTCTGGAGGATGTAGATGTTGGTCAGGTTCGTCAGCACGACGCCGGCCATGATCGCCGCCATGAAGATAAACATCGCCACTACGACTGTCACCAGCGAAGACGATGAGGTGAACAGGATCTTGTCTGCGTCGGAAGGCGTATAGCTCTCAAAGCCCTCGATCTGCTTGAGCTTTTCCAGCAGCGTCTGACCATCCGCGCCGTTGAGACGGATATAGAAAGCGTTCGTTGTGCAGTCTTTTCCGAGCAGTTCCCGGTAATAGGCCGGGCTGATCAGCATGATGCGCCCGATGTAGTTGTCGAAGATCCCCGCGATCCGCACCTTCACCGTATCGGTGCCGCTGAGGGTGAGCTCCAGTTCGTCTCCGACTTCCAGATCGTAGCTCTCCGCCGTGCGCTTCTGCACCAGGATTCCATCGTCCGACAGCGTAAGGGGCGTGTTGGTTTTCCAATCCAGCAGGCGGTAGAAGGCGCTGATTTCCGTCAGGTCGCCGCAGATGATCTCACCCACCAGGTTTTCCGTGATGCGGAAGGTGACCACGCCGTCGAAGATCTCCGTGTAGTCGATTCCCTCTTTTTCCAGTGTCTGCTTGATCTCTTTGCCCGCGTCGGCGGCGGTCTCCGTGTCAAAACGGATCCGCCCGTCGTAGGCGACAATTTTGGTATACTGGTTTTCCAGCGCGCCCTCCACCGCGGATTTGAGTGTAAATCCAATAAATTTAATTTATCATGCATTGTCCAACAAATGTCCAGTATTTTCCTATCCCCTTAACTGCTTTGGGCGCTTCCCTTGCTCCTGCAGATTGCCCCTTTGCTCTTTTGCAAAAGCGTGGTATACTTCTGAAAGGAGCCCCGCCGCTCCGGAATGTGATGCTTATGAGGAGAACAGTATGCTGGATCTATACGGAACTCTCGGCCCCGCCTGTTCGGATGTGGAAACGCTCACCGCCATGTTTGAGGCCGGAATGACCGGTCTCAGACTGAATCTGTCCCATGTCACGCTGCCCCACGCGGCCTCCCAGCTCGCCGCCATGCATGAGGCCGCAAAGCGCTGCGGCAAACGCGCCCAGCTTTTGATCGACATGCAGGGGCCGGAGCTGCGCATCGGAGCGCTCCCTGAGCCGCTGGAGCTTTCAGAGGGGCAGGAGATTGCCGTCGGCGCGGAGGGTATTCCTGTGCCGGATCTGGTCTTGCCGCACCTTCTTCCCGGCCAGCAGATGCTGCTGGATGACGGGAAGCTGCTGTTGGAAATCCTGGACACACGCGTAGATTCCGCCCAGGCCCGTATCCTGCGCGGCGGCGTGCTGCGCAGCCGCAAGAGCATTGCGCTCCCGGGCTCCCGGCTGCACCCGCCCACCATGACCGAGCTTGATCTGCAGAACATCTCCTATGCCAGGCAGTACGGCGTCACCGCCGTCATGCAGCCCTTTGTCCGGGACCGGGAAGATCTGGAGACCGTGCGGCGCGCGCTGTCTGACGCCGGATGTGAAGACATCCGTCTCTTTGCCAAGATCGAAAATCTGGAGGGTGTGGCCAATCTGGAGAAACTGATCCCCGCATGTGACGAGATCGTCATCGCCAGAGGCGATCTGGGGAATGCCATGCCGCTTTGGGAGCTGCCCCGCGTACAGAAGGAGGTTGCCGCCAAATGCCGCGCTCACGGCCGCGCTTTCATGGTGGTAACCCAGATGCTCGCCAGCATGGAACACAGCGCCGTGCCGACCCGCGCCGAGGTGAGCGACATTTTCAACGCCGTCTGTGACGGCGCCGCCTCCGTTATGGTCACCGGGGAGACTGCCGTGGGCGAATACCCGGCCGAGGTCATCCGGTATCTGGCCAATACCGCGGCGCAGGCAGAAGCCTACCTGCAGACTCTGGCACGATAAACTGCGCAATTACGGGAAAAACTGTTTCAATATTATTTCAAAAGGAGCATCCGCCATGAGCAAAAACATCATCTTCTATTTCTCCGGCACCGGCAACTGTCTGGATATGGCGAGAAACATCGCCGCGGTTCTGGGCGACACCGATCTTGTCAGCCTGCGAAACTACCCCGCGCTGACCGATACCGGAGACGCTGAGCGCGTCGGTTTTGTCTTTCCCTGCTACGGCGGCGGTGCGCCTGCGGATTTTCTGGAGCACGTCAAGCTCCTCACGATCCGTCCCGGCGCCTACACCTTCGCCGTCAGTCAGTCCTCCAGCTATGCGGGCACCGGTCTGTATGAGCTCAACAAGCTGGTCAAGCTGGATTACTGGAAAGCCGTCACGCACCAGTGCAGCTGCATCTGGCTCTTCCCCCACACCATGATGGTGCCACCAATGAGTCCCGAAAAGGCCCAGCGCCGCGCGGAGACTCTGGCCAAGGTCATTGCGGGCGACGTGCTCTCCGGTGTGAAAACCGATGCCATCCCGCCGCGCAGCGGCTTCAACGCCGCCGAGAACGCCGCATGGCCCAGGATTGCCGCACTGAAGGTTAAGGGCTTTGCCGTCAGCGACGCCTGCATCGGCTGCGGCCAGTGCGCCAGACTGTGCCCCCGTGGGAACATCAACATGAAGTCCGGCCGCCCCGACTTCGGCACCGACTGCGTGCAGTGTCTGAGCTGTCTGCAGTACTGCCCCAAGGGTGCCATCTCCCTCGGCCGCATCACAGACATGCGTGAGCACTACCACAACCCGAACGTCTCAGCCTCAGACCTGATGGAAAAGCTGGTCCACATCGACTGAACCGCGGCATACCGAAAAGACTCCCGACGTATAACGACGTCGGGAGTCTTTTTTTACAAGTTGTCTTTCAGAAGTGCGGGTCTGCCACACTCCAGAGATAAGTCTTTTGCTCCATGGGGGTGTCCGGCCGAAACCGCCCCTGGGTGTCCCAAGCCGCGCAGGCCGCGACATGGAAGGGCTGCTCCCCTTCCTCTGCCCCGAGCAGGATCGCCTTTTCTTCAAAGAGCAGCACGCCCAGGGGCAGATGATAATCGCTGGAGACGATGGCGAGGGTTCTGACATCGGGTGCGTCTCTCCGAAGCAGCTCACAGGTGAAGACGGCATTGTCCGCCGTGGTGAGGGAGCGGTCCTCCACCACGATCCGATCCGGCTCCACTCCCTGCTCTCGCAGCCATTGGGCCATGACGCCGGCCTCGGTCGCCGCCCGGTTCTGGTAGGCGGTCCCGCCGCCGGTCACCGCAATGCGGGCCTTTGGATAGCGCTCGGCAAAGGCAAGGGCTGTCCGGCAGCGGCCCAGCAGTTCCTCTGCCATACTGCCGTCGGCATGGAGCTGAAAGCCCAATACCACAATGCAGAGACTCTCATCCTCAGGAAGCTCCTCCGGAATCTCGGCAGAGACAGCGAGCTCTGTGTTGACATTGTCCCAGAGCTTCATAATCTCCTCCCACACGGAACCGAGCCGGGGGTCCATTTCTTTCAAACGGGTCAGCCCCTCCCGGATTTCAGGCTCGCCCTCCTGCTGCCTCGCGGCATAGGTATAGACCAGGTCGCTGACAAGCCGGTAGCTCTCCTCCGTATACACCAGTGGCGCGCCTGCCAAAGCCGCCGTCGTTGCGGGACTCTCGGGCGCAGGCGGCTGCGCTGGTTCCTCGCTTGCAACCGGGGTCGGCGCGGGCGCGGCTGTTTCTTCCGCAGCCGGGCTTTCAAGGGGATGCTCCTCCGTTACCGGCAGGGTACGCATCCAGATCATCATCGCAAGCAGCAGACACAGGAGCAGCAGCGCCAGAAGGCGCAGGGCCAGCCCCGATTTTTCAGGTTTCATGCTCGATCATGGCACGGACAGTTGCTGCACTGCGCCGCGCCGTGAGACCGGCAAAGGCTGTGTAATTGATCTCCTCCGCGTGATCGGCCCGGTCGGAAATGGCCCGAATGATCACAAACGGGACTTGGTTGAGCCAGCAGACCTGTGCCACGGCGCCGCCCTCCATCTCACAGCAGAGGCCGCCGAAGGTGTTCAAAATGGCCTGCTTTTGATCGCGGGAGGCAATGAACTGGTCGCCGGAACAGACGCGCCCCTCAAGCACCAGAGAGCCCGCCGCGGCATCGCGCGCAGCCGCAGCGGCGTCTTTGCGCATCTCTTCATCGGCCGGGAACGCCGCGAGGCCCGTATACGGGACTTCGCCCTTGGCAAAGCCGATGGGGCTGACGTCAAAGTCATGCTGCACCACATCGGTGGAAATCACCACGTCTCCGATGTTGAGCCTGGTATCCAGCGCACCACCCACGCCGGTGTTGATGATCCGGCACACGCCGAAGCAGGTGATCAGAAGCTGTGCGCAGATGCCGGCGTTGACCTTGCCGATGCCGCTCTTGACAATGACCACGTCCCTGCCGCCAAGCTTCCCCCGGCAGAAATCCATCCCTGCCAGTGTCTGGCACTCCGCCGCTTCCGCCGCGGCTTTAAGCATGGCCAGTTCCTCATCCATGGCGCCGATAATCCCAATGGGGGCCAGTCTTTCTTGATTCATGCGCTTACCTCCTGTATGCCGCCCGGCCTGTCCCGTGTTAGGGCAACCTGACAGCGCTTGTTTTTATTTCCATTCCTCGGCAAAAACGCCGCTGAATTTTGGAACCTGAAATCTGCGGGTAAACAATTCGCACTTGCACAGGAAAGAATAGAAAACATGTCTTCCCTGTCTGCAGAGAGACTCGTAATTTCCCTGGCCCTTTGCCAGGACCACATCCGCCTCGTCCAGCGCCCGACGCGCTTGGGGCGGCAGTGTGTCATAGACCGTGCCCGCAATGGAGCTGCCGTTGTGCACAAGTTCCGCCAAACGGTTCAGTCCCACATACGCGGCATCTTCCATGTTTGCGTCGTTCAGCGCTTCGCCGCCCCGCACCATCACTGTGAGGTGCAATTCGGGAAAGCGTTTCTTCATCTGTTCCAGAAACAGCTTGTCCAGCACGACCTCGCCGCAGTTGTCGGTGATCAGCAGAAAGCGCTCCGCCGTCTCACATTGGCGCAGAAAGGACGCCACTGCTGCCTTGTCCGCTTCATTCAGCTCCGCGTCGTCCAGAAGCCGGAGGAAGTCTCGCTCCTCCACATGATCCAGCGCCCCGAAATCGATGTAATTGCCGACCCTGGCATAGACCAGTGCCTGTACCAGGGGATCATCCGCCGCCTCGATCTGCCTGCGGATCGCATCCTCCATTCCAAGCACCAGATCGTTGTACTGTTTCTTTACCGCACTGTAGGGCGAGCCCTTCCCGAAACGCCGCTCGTAGGCCTGCTGAAACAGGTACACCAGATAAGGCGGGCTGTCACAGTCCCGCCGGTTTTCCACAATATGTCTGACCTCTGTCAGGTATTCCTCATCGCTGCACGCCAGTCTCTGCTTTTCCAGCAGGCAGGGCACGCAGCACGCCGCTATCGCCATTGTGCTGTCTCCGTTTGTTTTTTTCAGTTTAGCACACTTTTTTTCATTGTGCAATGACAGAAGCACCCTGCCAAACCGGCAGGGTGCAAATCGTTCAGATGGATTTCCCGCTTTTTTCTCTCTTCTTTCGCAGCGAAGTGAGGTATCCGAGCGTCTGTTTCAGCTGTTGGTCGAACGGAAAGCCCGCCAGGCGCAGCTTGTGGGCATAGGCCAGGGCCTCGCCGAAGTCCTCCCCCGGTCGGCAGCCCGCCTCAATCAGATCCCTGCCCGTCACAGTCGGCAGGCGCATCCGCTCCCGGTAGAGCGTCAGCATCTCCCGCAGGGTTTGCTCAATGGGGACGTATTCCCGTTCCAGCGCAGCGCGCGCCTCCGGTGTCCTATGCCGACCCAGGAAGTCCGCGCGTGCCAGCAGCAGCAGATCCTCCGGGCAGCAGGAGCGGTCATAGAGCCGCATGAAGCTCCGGCTCTTCGCTCCATCCGCCGCCAGCTTGTTGGGCTCCATGTGCAGCAGCGCCATGTTCTGCACATATGCGTGCAGCTTCTGGTTATGCGTCATGCGCTGCAGGAAGCGCTCAGCAAGCGGCAGTCCCGCCTGCTCGTGGCCATATGCGTGCAGGCTCCCCCGCACCAGGACAGTTGTCTCCGCTTTCCCGAAATCGTGGCACAGGGCGGAGATAAGAAAGCCCAGCGGCATGCTGCTCTGCTCCCGCAGGGCGGCCGCCTCGTCCAGCACCTGCATCGTGTGCGTCCAGACGTCCCCCTCCGGGTGGTGCGTCGCGTTCTGCGGAACGCCAATCAGCGCTTCGAGCTCCGGAAACCAGACAGAGAGCTGCCCCATCTGTCGCAGGATCTCGAAGAAAACCGAGGGCCTTTGCGCCTTCAACAGAGCCTTTTCCAGTTCACCCAGCACGCGCTCCCCTGCCAGGGCGTCCACAGCCATTGCGGAGCAGAGCTCCACCGTTTCCGGCGCCACGGTGAAGCCGAAACGCGCGGCAAACTGCGCTGCCCGGAAAACCCGCAGCGGGTCCTCCCCAAAGGAGGCGGGATTGACGTGACGGATGCGGCCTCTTTCAAGATCTTTCCTGCCGCCGTAGAAATCCAGAATCTCGCCGGTGAGCACGTTCTGCATCAGGGCGTTGACTGTAAAATCCCGGCGGGAAGCCGCCTTCTCCTCACCGAGAAAAGGGTCGACAGACACAGCAAAGTCCTTATGGCCTCTGCCTGTGGCGGTCTCGGAACGCGGCATGGCGATGTCCAGCTGCGCGTGCTTGATGCCCATGACGCCAAAGCTCGCGCCCATGCTGACCCGCTCCCCGAGCTCGTCCAGAATCTCTTCCAGCTTTTCAGCACTTACCCCGTGAATCTCCAGATCGAGATCCTTGCTCTCCCGGCCGAGCAGCGCGTCCCGCACGCAGCCGCCGACAAAATACGCCGTCCCGCCGGCTCTGTCCACACCCAGCGCGATTTGAAGCGCAAGCAGTCTGTCCTTGTCCATGCCGTTTTTTCCCTCCTCTCTTCTGTTCTTTCGTTCCGCCGTCACAGCGGATTCAGTTCTGTCCCAAAAAAGGATACTCGATCCACTCCGCAAAGGTCTCCAGCGGCGTTTGACGCTGCACAAAATACCGATAGACCAGGGTCGGATCGTCGCTGGTATTGTATGAAGTCCAGGCAATTCCCTCCCGAACGTCCGGGTGCGTCATTTTCACGCCGAAACGGTAGTACTTTCTCGTCAGCTCCTGCACTGTTTCGTTGCTGCCGCCCGTCGGATAGACCAGCGTCACCGGCTCGCGGTGGCACAGTCGCACGATCCACTGCTCCGAATCCCGCAGCTCCCGTTCCACATTCCTGGGCTGCAGCTCGTTGAGCGGCGGATCATGGCTCCAGGTGTGGCTGTAGAGGCTGAGATACTCACAGTCCTTGATCTCGTTCAACTGCGCACTGTTGAGGTGCACGCCCGATCGATCTGTAAAGCTCGGCACCACGGCGATCGCGGCTTTGATCCGGTACTGCTCCGCCAGCGGCATCAGCCAGTCGTAGCAGCCCCACCAGCCGTCGTCGAAGATCAGGATGATAGGTTTATGGATGTTCTCCACATTCCACAGGTCCTCAAACCACACCGACGTAAACCCATGCGCATTGAGGTACTGAAACTGTTCCTCCAGGCTGTATTGACTGAGGATCAGATTTGCGTCCCAAGCGGCGTCGCCCACGCCGTGGTACATCATGACCGGTACATTGTAGCCGCCCGGCAGCACCCAGTTTCCGGTGCCCGGGGTGCACGTCAGTTCATTGAGCTCCTCGTCATAATAGACACCGATCTCTGCAGCCTCGCAGAAGGGATAGACCGGCAGCAGCATATCCCGGCCGCCGTCACAGAGCAGCGCCGGCGCCGCCATCGGCCGGTCGCTTTCTCTGTAATGGGCGATAAAGCCGTTTTGGGCCAGCACGATCTCGCTGCCGCGCCAGGGGATGCGGAAACCAGATGGCCCTTCTTCGACCGCCGTTGGCTGCCGCTTCGGCGCCTCCGCCACCT
>JAEEGL010160119.1_pt1 | contig 10089 bp, 8 predicted proteins | sample 9134231 | NCBI WGS metagenome assembly JAEEGL01 (sample SAMN16246548, study PRJNA631951) | gut metagenome | biome: gut microbiome; feature: rumen; material: fiber-attached | host: Bos | place: Iran: Karaj | collected 2018-10 | reverse complement strand
GCGTCCGAAGCGGGGGACCAGAAGCGGTGCGTAGGCGATGATGCGCGTCAGGTTGACCTGACGGTTGAGCTCCTGAATGTAAGGCTCGAGGAAGCGAACCGTCGCGGGATCTTCGGGCACGCTCTCGTCTACGGGGAACAGGTTGTAGCGGTGGGAGATGACTTCGTAGCCGAAGGCGGGATCGCCGGAGTCCTTCAGCACCAGATCGAGACGCCCCAGATATTTCATAAAGGCGCCGGAGTGCGAGAGGACGACCTCACGGCCCAGCTTATCGAAATGCTTTTGCGGTGGATCGAGGACGATATGCAGGTGGCCGCCGAGCACGAAATCGAGCCCTTCGGTGCCCGCGATTACCTCGTAGTCTTCGGTATAACCGTCGCCGCCCGTAAGCCCCAGGTGGCTTGAAAGGCCGATCACGTCGACCTGCGGGGTGAGGTAGTTGATCCAGAACTGCAGGGTGTCGATTTCGTTGAGCGGCGTGATGCCCATGGAGTTGGTGCCTTCACCGATACTCAGCATGGAGCTCAGATCGCCCATACCCACGACGCCGATCTTTAAGCCGCCCGCATGGAGGATCGCGTAGGGCTTGGCCATGCGCGACAGGGTTTCAGCACCTTTGGTGTCGCGATCCCAAAGGTAGTTGGCAGCGAGCACGGGGAAGTTCACCCAGTTTTCGAGCTGACGCGCCAGGTTTTCCTGACCCGCATCGAACTCGTGGTTCCCGATGGTCATCAAATCGACGCCCAAAAAGGAGAGGAAGCGGAATTCGGGCTCTCCGTAGAAGACGTTGAAGATGGGTCCACCCTGGAAGGGGTCGCCCGTATCGATCCAGAGGACGTTTTCTCCTCGCGCACGTTCGCGCTTGATCAGGGTCGCCAGACGGGTCGCGCCACCCATTTGCACCAAATCCTTTGCGCCCTGAGCGATCGCAGGGGAATCGGGTGCATAATGTTTGATTAAGCGCTTGTCGGTCGCTGATATCTGGAAGTCGTAGGGAAGAAGCCGCGAGTGAATATCAGACGTGTGGAGTAAGGTGATTTCCACAGGCTGTTCGCTTCGCGGAGGCGGAGCCCCTTCTTTGGTTGTACAGCCGAAGGCCAGAGCAACGAGGGGCGGGACGAAGAGTTTTGAGTTTTTCACGGCTATTTCATCACACGAAACACCTTGGTGCATCATACGGAAACCAAAGCTTTTTTCAACCGGTTTTAAGCCTGCGGCCCGGTCTTGCCCTTGCTCCTTAAAATCGCTATATGCACGAAATTCCCTCAGATTTGAGAAACCTGATGAAACTGATCGATCGATTCCGGCAAGGTGGTCTTTTGTTCGATGGTGCGATTGGAACCCAGCTTTACGAGCGGGGGATCTATTTTACGCAATGTTTTGAATACATCTCTTTAACAGAGCCGCATTTATTGGAGCGCATCCATCAGGATTACCGGGAGGCTGGGGCAGAGGTGCTCACCACCAACACATGGGGCGCCAATCGCGTGAAGCTCGAAAAGCATCATCTGGCTGACAAGCTGCGCGACATTAACCTGGCAGGCGTGCAGTTAGCCCGCAAGAAGGCGCAGGGGGCCTACGTCGTGGGGTCGATCGGGCCTACTGGGATCGATTGGGCGAGCGCTTCGGAGGCGGAGCGGGAGCAGGCTGTGGAGGCGCTTTCGGAGCAAATAGGGATCCTGGCGCAAACCGATGTGGACGCCATTTTGCTCGAAACTTACACCCACGTCGAAGAGCAGACGCGCGCGATACGGGCTGCCCGGGCGCTTTTGGGTGATCGGCCGGTGCTCGCGACCTTTACCTTTACGCAGGCGAACGATGAGCTGGATCCTATATATATAGGTAAGCAGCTCATCGAAGCGGGGGCAGCGGTGATCGGGGCCAACTGCGGGGGCGGTCCGGAGCTGATCTTCAACAAGGTGGAGTCGATGGTCGCATTGGGGGTGCCGGTGCTCGCGCAGGCGAATGCGGGGAGGCCCACGGCCATCGACGGGCGCACGCTGTATCCCGCTAACCCCGAGAACTTTGGGGTGTATGCCAAGCGCTTTTTTAAGGCGGGGGTAAAGGCGGTAGGTGGTTGTTGCGGGACGGGCCCGGAGCATATCAGGCGCATGGCGGCAGCAGCGCGCATGTACGGCGGTCACCTGTCGGTGGAGGAGCGGGCATCCCAAAAACCGAAGATTCCGCTGCAGGATCGAAGTGCGCTCGGCAGGAAGCTGGCATTGGGTCAATGGATCACTTCGGTGGAGCTCACGCCGCCTGCAGGGTTCGATCTTTCGAAGCAAATCCGCTCGGCGCAGGAGCTGAAAGCATTTGGGGTGACCACCGTAAACGTGACCGATGGGCCAAGGGCGACGATGCGGCTCGGCAACGTGCTGATGGCGCAGGCCATAGCGGAGCAGGCGGGATTCGAGCCGCTGGTTCACGTTTGCACCCGCGACCGCAGTTTGCTGGGGCTGCTTTCGCATCTTTTGGATTTGCACAAGCTTTCATTGCACAACCTGGTGGTGATTACGGGCGATCCGCCCAAGATGGGGCCGTACGGGCATTCAACGGGCGTATACGACGTCGATTCCATTGGTCTTTTAGAGATCATTTCGGGCATGAATGCGGGCGTCGATCCTACAGGGAAGGCGCTTCCCGAGCCTACATCGTTCGTTTGTGCAACGGGTGTGGAGCCGGGCGCCATCGACTACGACCGCGAGATTCGGCGGCTGGAGCAAAAGAAAGAAGCCGGTGCGAACCTGGTGCTGACGCAGCCTGTGTACGATCCTCGCAGGTTCGAGACGTTTTTAAAGGATGTGGCTCACATCGGGCTGCCCGTTCTGGTGGGGGTTTGTCCGCTGGCCAGCTTGCGGAACGCGCGGTTTTTGAATGAGAACGTGCCCGGCATGCAGATACCGGACGCGATCTTAAGCCGTCTGGAGGCCGCCGAGCAGCGGGGTGAGATGGAGGAGGGGATTCTAATCGCGCGCGAGGCGTTATTGGCGGTGAAGGATCGCGTGCAGGGAGTCTACGTGATGCCCCCATTCGGTCGGCATAAGGCGGCGATGGCGGTTCTGAAGGATGTGATCAGCCCCTGCGAGGCGCAGTCACTTTCGGTAGAGGGTCAGCCACAGTAGCAGGGCGAGCAGGTAGCAGATGAGGGTTCGGGCGGGCATTTGAAACAGCAGCGGTTCGCTGTCGTGGCGCATCCATGTGCCGCAAATGAGCAGGGTACAGATGACGAAGGTTTTCAGGCCCCGGGAGAGCCGTTTGTCTTTGCGCGCCTCGATCTCTTGTTCGTGTGAGGATTCCAGGCGCAGGGTTGTCTGGCCTTCTTCGAGCTGCCTTAAAAACCGCTGCACAGAGAGTGGCATGCGGTGTCCCAGGCGCGCGACGGCCTGCAAAAAATCCGCTGCGGATCGCATCATGCGCTCGGGACTGTAGCGATCGGCAACAATCTTCTCGGCGTAGGGGCGCAGGGCTGCCATAAAGTCCAGATCGGGGCACAACTGCTCGCCGATACCCTCTACGGAGATCATCGACTTAATGAATATCGTGTATTCCGAGGGCAGGCTCATCTGGTGGTTCATTTCGATTTCGAGCAGGCGGTTGAAGAGGGCACCTACATCGATCGAGCCCAGGCTGCCGTCCTCCATCTGATCGTCAAAGAGGGTCGAGATTTCGGCCTCAAAGGCGTTGTACGAGACGGGTTCGCGCTGGATCGAGATTTCGTACAGGATTTGAGCGACAGTATCCTGATTTTGGGTAGCGATGCCGATTAAGATGTCGGCCAGCTGCTCTCTGGCGGTGTGGTTTAAGCGGCCCACCATGCCAAAATCGAGCAATCCGATGCGGCCATCGTCGAGGATCAAAATGTTGCCGGGATGCAAATCACCGTGGAACAGGCCGTCTTCAAAGACCATCTTGAACAGGATGGCGATGGCGCGGTTGGCAACCCTTGCTTTTTCGGCCTCGTCGAGCGGGGCTTCGGTCACCTTGGTGCCAAACAGGCGCTCCATGACCATCAGGCCGTCGCTCGTCAGATCGGGGTACAGCCTGGGGATGCAGACGTCGGTCCAGTCTTTAAAATTGTTTGCGAATCGTTTTAAGTTTCTGGCCTCGATGCGAAAATCAACTTCTTTATAGACCGCCTGTTCAAAGGTACGGATGATGCCCACAGGGTTAAAGGCGCGCGCTTCGGGGAATTCGATTTCGAGCTGTCGGGCTACAAAATAGAGCAGATGCAGGTCGCTCTCCAGGGTTTCGCGAAGGTTGGGCCGCCTGACTTTGACCACAACCTCTTCGCCGGTTTTAAGCTGTGCGCTGTGAACCTGCGAGATGCTCGCGCAACCGATGGGAACCTCATCAAATCGCGAAAAGACGTCTTCGATGGGCTTTTTTAATTCGCCTTCGATCAGCTTCTTCACCATGTCCCATTCGATGGGCGCAGCCTGATTCTGGAGCTTTTCAAGCTCCTTACAAAGAGGCTCCGGTATCAGGTCGTTACGGGTCGAAAGAATCTGCCCGAGCTTGACGAATGTAGGACCCAATTCCTGGAGTACCATCCGCACGCGTTCATAAATCGTGCGGTGATCTGACGGATCCGTCTTTTCGAGCAAAAGGTTTAAAATAGCCTTATCCTGCAGGTGCCACGTTTGAACCACATAGCCCAGACCATGATGTATGAGCACGGCCGCGATTCTGCGCAGTCTGCCAATATCCTTGAATACCGTTCTGGCGGTCATCAGGTTGCTGTAGAGGCTATGTAAAGTCGACATCGGACGCTCATTTTAAAATCAAAAAGTTGAGAACAGGCTTTTACAGTGGATGCGAGTCGTTGTACATATGATATACGTTTAAACGACCATTCCGGCGCAATTTAAGGATGCGCCTTTTACCATAAAGGCCCTGGAGATTCGACCATGATTAAATACCTGCTTCGCGAAAATCCGCTCACAGCCAATCCCGATGACCGTATGGCTCAGGAAGTGGACGCCCGCTCGTACTCTCAGGAAGAGATTGTTGAAGAGATGATGAAACGGGGCACCTCGCTCACTCGAGCCGATATTGCTGCCTACCAAAAGCTCGAAGCTGAGGTTTACGCAGACATCATCGCAGGCGGTGGACATATTAATACGCCCATCCTCAATACGAACTTCTCGATCTCGGGCGTATTCGAAAACCAGGAGGACTCCTTCGACCGTGAGCGCCATACCCTCAAATTAAACGTTACCGCCGGATCAGCCCTTAAAGAAGCGGCCCTGAGGGCTAAGCTGCAAAAGGTTGAAGGCAGCAACACCGATCCTTCGATCTCGGGTGTAACCGACAAGATCAGCGGTAGCAAAGAGAACATCAAGGTGGGATCGGTGATTGAGATCAGGGGTTCAAGGCTCAAGTTCGATGCGGCAGATGGCGATCAGGGCGTCTTTATTTTGACCGGCAATGAATCGCATCGCTGCGACACCGTGATCGAAAACATGCCTGCAAGATTAATCGTGATGATCCCGGCAAACTTACCCGAAGGCGAATGCACAATAGAAGTTCGCAGCAAGTTCACCAGCAACAACGTCTCCGGGAAATTCTTAAAGACCGGAAAGTACAATAAGGCCCTCACAGCCATCAAATGATTCTGCTCATTGAGGGTTCATGATTCTGCTCATTGAGGGTTCATGATTCTGCTCATTGAGGGTTCATGATTCTGCTCATTGCACTGCGATGAGCCTGTTCATTCAACAACAAACAGCCGCTGGCACAGCGATCCTCAGCGGCTCACTTTGAAGAAAGGAACCACTACATGAACGAAGTTCTAAAGGCAATGAAGGAGCGGAGGAGCATCCGCAAGTTTAAGGCCGATCTCCCAAAGAAGGCCGATCTCGAAGCGATCGTGGAGGCGGGTCTCTACGCTGCAAGCGGCATGGGCAAGCAGGCTACGGTCACCCTCGCGATCACCAACAAAGAGATGCGCGATAAGCTCTCGAAGGCCAACGCGAAGGTGATGGGCGTCGAATTCGATCCCTTCTACGGCGCACCCGCGATCCTGGTCGTGCTCGCAAAGAAGGACTGCTTCACGGGCATCTATGACGGCAGCCTCGTCATCGGCAACATGATGCTCGCGGCCCATTCGTTAGGGCTTGGCAGCATCTGGATTCACCGCGCGAAGGAGGAATTCGGGCAGGACGAATGGAAGAAATTACTCGCTGACCTGGGCATCCAGGGCGAATGGGAAGGCATCGGCCATTGCGCTGTAGGCTACATGGACTGCGAGCTGCCCCAGGCTCACCCAAGAAAAGAAGGCCGCGTCTTCTGGATCGAGTGAAGCGGACAGGGCACTTTTCATTCCATCGATTGCAGCCTTTCAAAAGGAGATCCTCATGGGAAGATGGCTCAACCCGGGAAACGTTAAATTCAGGCAGAAAGTCCAGAATAACAGGTTCTACGTCGACAAGACTGGAATGCTCATCGAGCTCAATCGATGGCTCTTTTCGGACGAGCGTTACGTCTGTGTCAGCCGGGCTCGCCGCTTCGGAAAGAGCATCGCCGCGGAGATGATCTCAGCCTACTATGACAAGAGCTGCGATTCGCGCGAACTCTTTGCGGGATTCGGGATCGGGAAGGACCCCTCCTTTGAAAAGGGCTTAAACAAGTACAACGTGATCTTCATCGACGCACAGGAATTCATGCAGCCCGATCAGCCTGATGCGTACCTGCCCACCATCCGTCGACATCTGCTCTCTGAACTCGGTAATCAATGGCCATCAGCCAAAGAAGATGAGACCGGGAGCCTGCAGATGGTCTTATCGAACATCTATCAGGAGACCGGCGAGCAGTTCGTGATCATCATCGACGAATGGGACTGCATCTTCCGCCATGGTTTCCCTGATCGCATCCAGCGCCTCTATGTCGATTTCCTCCGTCAGCTCTTTAAGAGCCGGAACACAGAGGCTTTCTGCCCGCTCGCTTACCTGACGGGGATCTTCCCCATAGTGAAATACAACACCGAGTCGGCCCTCAATCTCTTTCGGGAATACACGATGGTCGATTCCAGAAACCTATCCCGCTATGTGGGGTTCACCGAAGAAGAGGTGAAAGAACTCTGCAGCCGGTATCAGATGAGCTTTGAAGAATGCAGGCGATGGTACGATGGTTATAAACTGCGCCATCTCGACCACGTCTACAATCCGAGCTCCATATACCAATGCATGCTTTACGGTGATTACGGCAGTTACTGGACGAAGACCGGAACCTACGAGCAGATTTCAAACCACATCACGCTCAACTTTGATGGGTTAAAGGATGCGGTCGCGGAGTTAATGGCGGGCGCACGCGTAAAGGTCAAGACGGCCCATTTCAAGAACAGGATGGATGACCTCAAGAATAAAGACGACGTGCTCACGCTCTTAATCCATCTGGGATACCTAGGCTATGATCACGACCTTGGGGAATGCTTTATTCCCAACGAAGAGATTAAGCTCGAGTTCGATCTCGCATTGGAAGACTGCGGGATGGAAGGGTTTGTTGAGGCTTACGCCCGATCGAAGCGCCTGATGAAAGCGTTAACCGCTCGCGATGCGGCTACGGTCGCCTGTGAGATCCAAAAGACCCATGATGATCTCTCCTCCGTCCTGACCTACAACCGCGAGTCCGATCTCGCCCTGACCGTGATGTATGCCTGCTCTGCGGGCCGAAAAGATTATTTGTTCGTCCGGGAATTACCGGCTGGGAGTGGCTTTGCGGACATCGTCATGATCCCCTATGCAGCGGATCGGCCTGCCATCGTCTGCGAGCTCAAATGGAACCAGTCAGCGGATGGCGCGATCGATCAGATCAGGACGAAGCGCTATCCCAACGTGTTTGGGGATTTCAAAGGCAAGGTCTTACTCTGCGGCATCAACTATGATCGCGATGCGAAAGACAAGGCCAAGCAGCATCAATGTGCAATCGAAGAATGGGAGCTCGCGTAGAGGCTGCAGCATGGAGCCGTAATAGGCTCATCGATCAACGTTCATTTTAATCATCGTGCGATTGTCATCCTGCTCATACTGCAGGCTGCATTCGCACATTCATTAAAACGGATCCCGCAGAAGGGATCGAAAGGATTTACGCATGAGGGTCGTCATTTTACAGGGATCGCCGAGGAAAACAGGCAACACCGCCTGGATGGCCGAGGAGTACAAGAAGGCTGCGGAAGCCGCCGGTCACGAGGTTACCCTGGTGGATGTTTCCAGGAAGAAGATCGCTGGCTGCCTCGCCTGTGAATATTGTCATACCAAGGGCAACGGCGCCTGCATCCAGAAGGATGATATGCAGGAGCTCTATCCCATACTCCGTGAAGCAGAGGCCCTCGTCCTCGCTGCTCCCATCTATTACTTTACGCTGAGCGCCCAGATTCAGGCTCCGATCCAGCGCTTCTATGCGATGGGTAAGCCCGCCAATGTGAAGAAGACGGCGCTCCTCATGTCTTCTGCCTCCCCGAACGTCTATGAAGGTGCGATCGCCGAATACAAAGGCATCTGCAACTACTGCGGCTTCGAGGATACCGGCATCGTCACCGCCAAAGCCGACGAGCAAAAGACAGAGGAAACCCGGCAGAAGGTGATCGCGCTCGCAAAGAAACTCTGAGCCCGTAAGGATCGCCCGATGAGCGCGATGGGGGAGGCTGAGATCGGGCTGTGAACCCGAATTTGAGCCTCTTTAAACCGGAAATCCCGTCCCAATGAGGGCGGGATTTTCTTTATCGAAAGGGTGAGGCTTTGAGCAGGCTGCGGATGCCCTCTTTCTGAATTGGAGACGAAATTCCTTAGAAAACGAACGGGAGGGATTGAGTCTTGATCGGAATTGCGTTATGCCACTATAAAATCTGCTTTTTTAGAGGGTGACGATAATGAGGTTTTCCTTCACATCTTTGATTTTAAGCGCCCTGATCGCCGATGTGGCTGCAGCTCAGGATCGGGTTTCGGAGCTCGAGGACGACGTCAACGCCGCAGGTTTTACGCGAAGGAGCATGCCTTTGCGGATCGGGGCCGAAGCGGGGATGGGGGCTGTGGGTGGATTGCTGCCTTGGGGGCTGGATGCAGCCTGGGAGGCGATTGGGGATGAGCCGTCTACCCTCGTGCGTTCCGTTGAATTTCTCGCAATGCCCGCTCTGATGACGACGGGTGTCTGGTTTGGAGGCCGATGGACAGGCGGTCGCGGTCATTATGGCTGGAGCCTGCTGGGATCCTATGTGGGGGGTGTGGCAGGCTTTGCGAGCGGAACGCTCATACTGTTTCTCAGCGGCCCGGCAGCATTCGTGGACCCCAACCTGTTTTCGCCTGACCGCATGGTACTGGGAGCCCTGTTGGCCTACACGCTTCCGCTCATCGGCGCGATCGTCGGCTACGAGCTCTCCGATCACTCGGCAACCGAAAAGCTGAAAGACAAGCGCAAAGGCGCCTTAAAGTCAGCCGAAGAGCCTTTGATGTTCCATCTCATGACGCTGCCCTTTTAAAAAGGAAGTGATTAAAGAATCAGGATCGATGGAGGTGATGCGATGCGGTTTCCTTTGCAGGTTTTGAAGGCGCCTTCGGGTGATACGGCGGAATCCGATGCTGCAGGCTCTGCCCTCAAATGGCGGCTTTTGCGCGTCGTTTTCGAATCCGTCCTGGGCTTTGTGGCTTCGATGCTCGCTGTGCTGATCGTCTTCTTTTGGGATCTCGGCTGCTCGGGAGGATTCCACAGCGAAAACGATTGCAGCTCATCGACCGGGATCCTCTCCTGGATTGTTCAGTTGCTGCCTGCGGTGGCTGTCTGGTTGCTGGGCCGGCATATGGACGGTCGCGGCAGGCTGATTTGGACCTTACTGGGCGCTTATGCCGGATTTGCGATTTCGGGCCATTCGCTTTTAACGGTGGTCTCCTGCCCGCTGATCGGCGCGATCCTGGCTTACGAACTCTCGGATTTCTTTGCGATCTGGCGTTCAAAACGCAGCCTGAGCCGGAACCGTATGGACGGTCTGACTGAGACGAACTGAAAGGGGATCCCGATGGGACGCTGGCTCAATCCTGGGAACGAGAGATTCAGACAACTGGTTGAAAATGCTGAGTTTTACGTCGATAAAACCGCTAT
>JAEEGL017408225.1_pt1 | contig 10090 bp, 8 predicted proteins | sample 9134231 | NCBI WGS metagenome assembly JAEEGL01 (sample SAMN16246548, study PRJNA631951) | gut metagenome | biome: gut microbiome; feature: rumen; material: fiber-attached | host: Bos | place: Iran: Karaj | collected 2018-10 | reverse complement strand
CTGTCCGCCTTCATCGTCACCCACGTATCGCGGGGGTGCTCCTATGAGTCGCGTCGCGGAGAACTTCTCCTGGTACTCGGACATATCGAGACGGGTCATCATATTCTCGTCGTCGAAGAGGTAGTCCGCCAGCGCTTTCGCCAACTCGGTCTTACCGACACCGGTCGTACCGAGGAAGATAAAGCTACCAATGGGTCGCTTGGGGTCCTGCAGACCGGCACGGCTTCTGCGGATTGCGTCACTGACGGCTTCGATAGCCGTATCTTGTCCGATGACACGCTTATGGAGCTCTTCCTCCAAATGCAGCAGCTTGTCCCGCTCGGACTGCATCATCTTCGCTACGGGAATACCCGTCCAACGAGCTACTACCTCTGCGATATCGTCTTCATCAACTTCCTCCTTGATGAGGCTCTCGTTACTGATGGCGTGCAGCGAATCTTGCGCAGCCTTGATATTCGCTTCGGCTGCCGGGATCTGGCTGTATCGTATTTCTGCCACCTTGCCGTAATCGCCTTCGCGCTCTGCCACTTCCGCTTGACGCTTGAGGGTCTCGATTCGTGCTTTCTCGTTCTGTATGGTAGCTACGTAGCCTTTCTCCTTGTTCCATCGCGCATTGAGTTCATCGGATTGCTTCTTGAGGTCCTTGAGTTGCTCCTCAATGACTTTCAACTTAGCTTCATCCTTGTCGCGCTTGATCGCTTCGCGCTCGATCTCCAGTTGCTTGATCTGACGGTCCAGCGTATCGATCTCTTCCGGTTTGGAATCCACCTCCAGACGCAGTTTGGCCGCGGCTTCATCCACCAGGTCAATCGCCTTATCCGGAAGGAAACGGTCGGTGATATACCGTGCCGAAAGACTGACGGCTGCAATGATCGCATCGTCTTTGATTCGAACCTTATGGTGCGTCTCATAGCGCTCTTTCAGACCACGGAGGATAGAGATGGTTGCCGCCTCGTCCGGTTCATCCACCATCACCTTCTGGAATCGACGCTCGAGGGCTTTATCCGTCTCGAAATATTTCTGGTATTCATCCAGTGTGGTGGCACCGATCGCACGCAGGTCACCGCGTGCCAGAGCCGGTTTAAGGATGTTGGCCGCGTCCATGGCACCGCTTGACTTGCCGGCACCTACCAGCGTATGAATCTCATCAATAAAGAGTATAATCTCGCCTGCGGCGGCAACCACCTCGTTCACCACGCCTTTCAGACGCTCCTCAAACTCGCCTTGATACTTGGCACCTGCAATCAGCGCACCCATGTCAAGGGAATAAATCTGTTTCTTCTTCAGGTTCTCCGGCACGTCACCGCGGACGATACGATGCGCCAAGCCTTCGGCGATAGCGGTCTTACCCACACCCGGTTCACCAATGAGGATAGGATTGTTCTTTGTACGGCGGCTGAGGATCTGTAACACACGCCGAATCTCGTCATCACGACCGATAACGGGATCTAATTTGCCCTCCCGAGCCCGCTCGCAGAGGTTGATTGCAAACTTCTGTAAGTTTTCGATGTTGGAATTGTTGTTATTCATAGTTGTATAGTGTTTAGTTAGTTTCCTGTTGACTAGATGACTAGTTCACTAACTAACCTACAAACTATGTTCCAAACAACCTCAGACTGACAAAATGGCAGTCAATCGTTGAAGGAGTGTTGGCATATCCGGGAGCACTAGATCGGCTCCTTCCGCCGCGAGATCGGCGTCATCGAGAATACCGGTGTTGACAGCAACCGTATATAGGCCGGCCGCTTTTCCGGCGCGAACGCCAAGTGGGGCGTTCTCCACGACCATACATTCATCCTTGCGGAAACCGGAACGTTCCCAGGCCCTCAGATACGGCTCCGGATCGGGTTTGCCATGCGTGACATCGAAAGCAGAGATGATGCCGGTGAAGATATCGGGGAAGGTGGTGTTGAGTTTCTCCAATAACGAGCGTTGTCCGGAGCCGGTCACCACCCAGCACTGAACACCGTGTCCGTGCAGGAAATTCAGCACGTCCCGGATACCCGGTATCAGTTCCGGCAGCTTGCCTCCCGTCAGACGATTGAAATGGTTGGACTTCGCTTCATAGACCGCGTCAATCAGTTCCTGCGGCGCATCCATGCCGTGAATCAGCCGATAGGCCTCATTGATAACCGACGCGCCGGTCCGGCCTTCGTTCCGATATGTCTGATTCTTGGTGAAGGGCAGGCCGTTCTCATTCATCGCCAATTCCCAAGACTGAGCATGGTACGGCATGGAGTTAAAGAGGACGCCGTCCTGGTCAAAGAATACCGCCCGCAGTTTGCGCGAGTAGTCACGTTGCCCGAAGATGGTAGAACCGATACGAACCATCGTAGCCCCGCACGCAATGGCAATAGGGTAGTCATCGCTCATGCCCATAGAAAGGACCGGCTTCTTAGCCGCAAGGGCACGATTAACTTCGTTATTCGCCTGACAGAACACAGACCAGTTCGCTGACAGATCGCGGACGATGTCCGCTGACAGACTAAAACACCGCCGTATCTCCGCTTCGTCCTCGGTATTCGTGGCCATGGTCATTAATCCTAATATGTTGATATTAGGATATTTGTGATTTGTAATTTGTGATTTCAGATTAGAAATCTCTTCCGGAGTAAATCCGGTCTTCGTCTCCTCTTTGGCTACATGCACTTCGAGCAGCACGTTCTGCACGATGCCGAGTCTGGCGGCCTCTGTGTCAATGGCCTTGAGCAGTTTCTCGGAATCAACCGATTGAATGAGGTATGGGCGCAACTTTATCAAGTCACGCACTTTATTGGTCTGGAGATGTCCGATGAAATGCCAATGAATGTCTGCAGGCAGTACGGGTACCTTGCGCTGCAGCTCCTGTACGCGGCTTTCGCCGAAATGCCGTTCGCCGGCTTCATAGGCCGTACGGATGGCTTCTACCGGCTGGAACTTACTTACGCAGACCAAAGTCACATGCGCCGGTATATGCGTACGCACGTCCTTAATATTTCTTACAATCCCTTCTTCCACTCCACGTACGGATTTATATATCGCTCTTTCTTCTCCTGGTAAACGGTATCGAGGTCCACCATAATGCCCGTCTCGTAGACGTTCGCCAATTCGTCATTGACGGCGTTGCCGAAGAACTGCAGGTCGTTAGTCAGGTTGAGGTAAGCGGAGAACATCGGCGGGATGACCGTTCCCTGTTCGCGCACGGCGCGCTGCAAGATATGATAGTTCTCCTGTTTGTCCGTGCCTTCGAACGGAAGGCCCGTCTCCGACTCCTCCCCGAAAGGAAGAGGATGATAGGGCTCGAACAAGCCCTTTTCTCCCAGGTGATATTTTCTTAAATACGCATAAATCAGTTCCCGCGCCGTCTGGTTATAGTCCGGGTAGATCGTCACCTTACCGATCATCCAGCGTATATCGGGGTTGTCATGCATGATGGCTCCGATGCCGTCCCATATATTATCCAGGGCGAAGAGTGCCTTCACGCCCATCTCGCGTTTCTGGTACATCGGCTGTACGAAAGCGCGGCCGAATTCAATCGTATGGGGCAGGTAGTCCCGGATGAATCGCTCCGAATAGTGGAAAAGATGGGCAGAGGTGATAAAGGGCTGTCCGTCACGAATCTCCGCCTCATGTCCTAAGAGATAGCGGTAACCGCCCACGATCTGTTTGTTTGTAGGATCCCACACAATGAGTTGGTGGTATGGCTTGGCCATGGTGTCCATCTCATCGATGTCCATCTCCTTGCCCGTAGCGCCTCCTCCTTCGCGATAGCTGATCTCGCGCAAACGCGCAATCTCACGCATCACGTTCGGGCACTCATGCGCGGTGATGTCATAAATGAGGTTATCGGCCTTATTGGACGGGCGAAGCAGATGTCCCTCCAACTCACTCAAAAGGAGCGATGTGTCAACAGCAGGTATGATGGGTTGCATAAACAATGTGTTTTACGTATTGAGCCCATTGTCTGGGCGTTTTCGATTGATCAAACGCGGAGTAGGGTATCGGCGGCAGCACATGCACCTTGAAATGCTTTCCGTGTGCGCCATACATCTCATCCACGAGGTAGAGCATCTCGATATTTAGCTTGATGTGCAGTATCTTGCGTATCAGCGCCAGAAGGTAGAAGAAACGGCTGTTCTGGCCCTCGAAAAAGATAGGCACGACATCGCGCTGATACTCTTTAGCGCGCTGTACGAAGTTCTTCTGCCATTCCAGATCACGAATCTGCCATTTGCCGTCAATGCGTTGCAGACGACTGCATGCTCCGGCCGGAAAAGTCAGCACATCTGTCCCGGACTCCCACATGCGTTGTTGTGCCGCCGCCTGCTCTTTGCTCAACGTACTGGTCTTGCTGACAGGCGCCCACAGATCCGCGATAGGCTCCATGAACATCAGCAGCTCGTTGACAATGACCTTGAGCGGGCGTTGCCGGCTACCGTTAATCATCCGGGCGATGATCATACCGTCCAGTCCTCCCAGCGGGTGATTGCTGACGAAGATAACAGGCTTGTCGTCTGTCGGGATGTTCTCTATGCCTTCGATAGACGCCGAGCAGCCCAGTTCCTCGCGGATCACTGTGTCAATGAACGCGTATCCCCGCAGATCGGGATACTTACGCAGGAACGCATTCATCCGCTTCACATGCGTGATGCGCTCCAGGTAGCGTATCAGAAAACGCGGCACATGTGCCTTGGGCGCTTTCTGACGCAGGATAGTCGGTATGTCGAACTGTAACGGCATGTGTGTTTACTTCACTGCGTGCAGGATATCCATGATCGGGGTCTTCGCCATGGAGATGATCTCGCAGTCGTATGACTTGAGCGCCTGCTTGAGTGCAAAGACAGCGTCGTCCAGCATGTTCGCTTGCACAAGGAAAGCAACATTCTTACGCGTCTCTTTCTCGCCATCGATGGTGATCATCTCCACTCGCGCCTTGTACCAGAACGCGCCATCCTGATTCGGGATGACGTCAAAGAACTGGCTACGCTTGCAGTTCTGCACTTCGCAATCGCCGAAGATGAACGGTTTGATCTCGTCCATCAGACAGTTCTCAGCGTCTGCAAAACTTACGGCCCCATCAATCAAGTAGGTTTCCTTTACCTTGCCTGGGTTGTCTTCACCCGTCTGGCGTTCGTACTTAACTTTAATCTCGTGAAATATCATATCATTTACAATTTAGTCATTTACCGTATATTAATTCCGCCACATCAGTCGCCGTGAGCTGGTTCTGTGGCATCGGACGCAGCGTTCCGCTCCAAAGGAGCAGAGGCGAAACCGGATTATCGTCAATCACCTTGTCCAACGCACGGTTCTCGTCCTGCATCAGTTGCCAGCCGGGTTGGAGCATGAAGACCACATCGCCCGTATGACGTTTGCAGAGGCTGGAGCCCAACAGCGGATAGAGAACCGCCTCGTAATCGGGCAGGGCCGTCTGTACGCCCTCAAAATCCATGAGGAAATTAGCAACCTGCCGTTGGATGGTCTCCAGATTGAGCCGTTTCTGCTCAATGAGTGTGCGGTTGAGGTATATCGACTGTCCGTACGCGCCGTCCACCCATCGTTCGTGCCCGTAGAGGGCCATGAGATAGGTCCCGGTGAGGGCTGCCGCACGATCGGCGTTGAACTGCTGGACGGGCATGTGGATGTCGTTCAGCAGTTGTGCATCCGTACCCAAGACAGGACGACCGATGACAAGCAACTGGTAGTTCGTGCGGCCGATGCGTTTGTCCAACTGCTCCATGAGGAAGCCCAGATCCTGATTCAACCGCAGGTACATATCTTCGTGCTCCGCACTGGCGATTCGATCGGACACAGTGGCCGGACTAAGCGAGTTGAGATGCAGCATGAGCATGTCGGGCGTGGCGTCCGTGCCGAGTTTCTCGGCATTTTGAATAGCCAGAGCCAGTTCAATGACCAAGGTGTTGGCTTCCGGCGACTGCAGCAGCACGTTCTTCAACTCATAGGCAAAGCCTTTCTTCAGTTCCTGCGCTGTCGGGCAGGTATAGATAGGTATATCCATCCGCGGCGTCCATTGCCGTGCTGCCAGCGTAGCGATGCGTCCGGATTTATTTTGCTCAAAAGCCGCAGAGGGCAGTCCTTCGCTGTAGGCACCCGTGGCTACCCATTGCTTGCTCTCCGCATCAAGCCAACAGCATGCATTGGCGGCGTGTCCGGCCATCAGGATAGTTGTCGGCGCCTGAATCCCGATAGCGTATATCTTCGCGTTGGGATAAGCCAAGCGCATCTTGTCGGTCATGGTCTGCGAGAGCAGATTCTTTGCCGACAACTGCTGTTTGGTTCCAATACCGCGTACCGTCTCGTCCTCGAGCATAGCATGTGCCTTCCGGTCTCGACGCAGGAAATAGGTGTCGGCGGTATATCCGTGCCTTGCCGGTGTGACGCCCGTCATGAGTGTAGCCGTTGTCTCGTTGCCTCCGTATACCAGGTGCGGATATGCGATGGTGGTCTGGAACGCCTCTTCGCTCAAGGTCCGGAGTCCTCCCTGCTGCCAGTAAGGCCGCAAGGTTGCGAGGTTATCGGCTGTCAGACCATCCACTACCGCCACTACCGTCAGACGCGGAGCTGCATGAAGAGCGAGGGCTAACAGACAGCCCGTTAACGTACTATATAGATAAGTCTTGCGCATAAATGTGTCAAAGGAATAATGAGTAAACGCCATCCAAAGCCCACTAACGGGTGGCAGGAGAAGAAGGTCAGGAAGACCACGATCAGTATCAGTAGCAGGTACGGGATTCCGGCTGCCAGTTCCAGCCACCACGACCATTGTCCGCGACGACGGTCATAGAGGCTGACCAGAGCAATGAAGACGGCATACAGCGCCAATCCCAGCGGCCATGAGGCATACCATGGTGTTGACGCAATCACGAAGGGCGCGGTAACGCCTTCGCTAACCAGGGGTGTGCCGTCGCTCAGGCGTGCCGATTGCATGTAAAACATCAGTTCTTCGGGTAAGAAAAGGCGTTGCTCCGATGTCATCGGCTGATCGGCTTTAGGGCCGAAGAGCAGATTGATGCCTGCATTCTCCCATGTGAGCGCACCCGTGTAATGACGTATGAAACGGCGGTATGAAACACCCGTATTGCCCGAATAATCAGAGACAATCGTGTCGCCGAGCGTGCGGACAAGGAGGTAATAAGGCCGTGTAGCACAGTTGTCAAAGACGAAGTTGTAAAGATAAGTGCGGTTCTGCGGCTCGTAGTTAGTGATCAATGCCTGCCAGAGGGCTTCGCGTTGCTCGTGCGTGAGGTTGAGTACCTGCTCATAAACAGGTCTGTTTTCCTCTTCGTATTCGCGCATGAACCACCAATAGGGCGTAGCGCCCAGTTCGTACCAGGTCTCGCCTTTGACAAATTTCCAATAGAAATGGTCGGTATTGAAATTGAAGATGCCGTAGTTGAATACAGCATCGAGGTCGTTCGCAGGGTCAAGCACGCGGATAGCCGTGTGCCCATAGCGCGCGTACAGTTCTTCTCCCGGAGTGCAGGTCAGCAGGGACAGACGAGCTTCTTCGCTGAGTGCCGGGGCTGCCTCCACGGCCACGCAGAGCGCGAGGCAAAAGGAGAGAATATATGTGCGGACGAACTTAAACATAGCTGATGATACAATAGGGAAGGAAGGTACATGCCATGCCGAGCAGCCACCCGGCGCAGACCTGTGAGGACGTATGCGCATGGAGATAGAGACGCGCCCACATCAGCAGCAGCGTTATTCCGAACCACAGGCCGACCGTACCCCATGTAGGGATTGCGCCGATACCCAGGCAATAACAGAAGATGCCGCCGACCAATCCGCCGAGTCCCGTGAGGTGCGCACTGATCTTCCACCACCGGTTGACGAGTGCCACGATCGCAATGGCAGCCGTGGCGCCGATCGCGATGCAGGACAGGAACTGTGGGGCGTGGAGTATATGAATCAGGAGATAACTCCAGAAGGCAAAACTCACAGCGGAGTATATATACGGCATCGTCCGCTCGCCGGCGTTATCGATTTGTAGGTCCGTCACGATGCCACGGCGTACGAGTATCCATATTGCCGTGATCGGACAGACGCATGTGAGAATGAACGTGCCAGCCAATGCCACGATGATCCATGCCGGAGCGAGAGGCGCTACGTGCAGCGTGTGCGCGTAACAAAAAAGCCCCATCCCGTACGTAGGAACAAAGAGCGGGTAGAAGATCACGCTCAGGCTCTTGGCTACTATGTCGAGGATCCTGGTCATAACAGGCGTTTACGCATTCGGGCAACGGGTATGCCGAACTGGTCACGGTATTTGGCGATGGTACGACGGGCAATGGTATATCCGTGTTGCGCCATCTGCTCCACCAACTGGTCGTCCGTGAGCGGGTTCTGCTTGTCTTCGTTGTCTATCAGTTGCTGCAGCATCTTCTTGATTTCGCGGGTCGATATCTCGTCTCCGTCGGCATTCGTCATGGCCTCGGAGAAGAAGTATTTGAGCGGGTAGGTGCCGAACCGTGTCTGCACGTACTTGCTGTTGCTCACGCGGGAGATGGTCGATACGTCGTAGCCCGTGCTGTTTGCGATGTCCTGGAGCACCATCGGCTTGAGACTGCTCTCTTCACCATCCAGGAAGAAGTCGTACTGCGCCTTAAGGATAGCGGTCATTGTCTTCATCAGCGTCTCGTTGCGCTGTTTGATGGCATCAATGAATGACTGAGCGGACTCGATCTTCTGCTTGATGAACTGCTTGGCCTCGCGTGTCTCCTTGCTCTTCGGCTGGTCGGCATAGGAGGCTAACATATCCTTGTAATCCCGACTGACATGCAGTTCCGGCAGGTCGCCGGTGTTAAGCACGACGAACAGTTCCTCATCGCGTTCCTCGATGGTGAAGTCCGGGATGATGGTCTGTTGCTGCGTCTCGTACACGTTGCCGACAAGGGCATTGGCGGGTTTCTGATTGAGATGTACGATCTCTTGGATCGCCGCCTGCAGGTCTTCGTCTTCCAACTCAAGACGCTGCTTGATACGATCAAAATGGTGCTTGGAGAAAGCGTCAAAATAGCGCTCGATGATGGCGTGTGCGAAAGCCAGGCTCTCCGAATCGGGATGCTCTTCCAACTTGACGTCCAGTTGCCGCAGGAGACATTCCTGAAGCGTGGCACTGGCGATGCCGGGAGGCTCGAAGAGCTTGATCTGATTGACAATCTCTTCCATCTCCTCGTCCGTTACCGTGATCTGCTCCTGGAACATGATGTCATCCACCAGCTGCTCCGTCGTGCGACGCAGATAACCGTCGTCGTCTATGTTACCCAGCACCCATTTGGCAATATGCCGCTGAGGCTTGGTCATGTTTGTCAGGTATATCTGCGCCTTGAGCTCCTCGATGAGGCTGCTGCCGCCGATAATCGGCACTTCGCGCCGGTCTTCATCCGCCGGGCTGTACTGCTGATGCAGCATGTAACTCGGTGTCTCGTCGTCGGACACATACTGCTCGTAGTTGAACTCGTCGTTCTGCAGCGGGTCGCGTTGCCGGCCTTCGTCATAGCCGTCTTCGGGCATATAGCTGTCGTCAAACTCATCGAATTGCTGTTCGGCCTCTGCCACCTCATCACGCCCTTCCTCCAGCGCAGGGTTTTCCTGTAACTCTTCGTTGATACGCTGGTTGAGTTCGATGGACGGCAATTCAAGCAGACGAATCACTTGAATCTGCGAAGGCGTCAGCTTGGTGGTCGCCGAAAGCGTTTGATTAAGACCTATTTTCTGCATAGCTCTAAGACAGATGAAGTTATATACGCTAATTGTTCGTTATCCAGCTCGGTGTGCATAGGCAGCGACAGTACGCAACTTGCCAGTTTCTCGGCCACAGGGAAGTCGCCGTCGTGGTAGCGCGGGTCGCGGTATGCTTTCTGCTGATGGAGCGGAACGGGGTAGTACACCATGGACGGAATACCGCGTGCCGCCAGCCCTTCGCGCAACGCGTCGCGGTCGGCGCCAATGACGCGCAGTGTGTACTGGTGAAATACGTGCGTCGAGTGGGGCTCACGGCCCGGAATGAGTAACTGCTCGCAGTCCGCAAACGCCTCGTCGTAATACGCTGCCGCGTTCTGCCGTGCCGAGATGTACTCGTCCAGAT
>JAEEGL015941156.1_pt1 | contig 10090 bp, 12 predicted proteins | sample 9134231 | NCBI WGS metagenome assembly JAEEGL01 (sample SAMN16246548, study PRJNA631951) | gut metagenome | biome: gut microbiome; feature: rumen; material: fiber-attached | host: Bos | place: Iran: Karaj | collected 2018-10 | reverse complement strand
TGATGATTTCCTCAGCTTCTACGGGATCACGGAAGGCGACGGTATGTATATCGCTCCCGAAGACCGTGTGGCAGTCTGGTAAGCCGTACTGCCGGCGGCTGGCCCTCTGATCATAATACAGGTATATTGAGTAACGGGCGGAGGAATCCGCCCGTTATCTTTGTCTCCCGAACTGCCGCCACGGCCGGATTCGGGAAGATTCCTGGCGCAGGAGTTGTCGTAAGCCCTGAATTCTGCATCCCAACCTCATCGCGAAAATCGAATATGATGTAATATAATTAACGCAGCTTCTCGGAAAAGACATTTAGTATAAGGAAAAGAGATGATGCTTGAACTTCTGGAAGGAGGCAGGAATGCCTTCCCCGAAATAATACGGCAGATCCGCACTGCAGAATATGAGATCACCGTGCATATGTTCATATGGAGAGAGGACAGGATCGGAACAGAAATAGCCCGCGAGATACTAGCGGCGGCGGGCAGGGGTGTGAAGGTCACGATCGAAAAGGACAGGTATGCGGTGACTCTCGAATATGCTGAAGAATCGCAGCGGTCTTTATGCCATCGTCCGGACCTGGGGGACAGGCTCAGTATATCCGTGCTGGAGCTTATCTATAACAGAGAACTCGCCGGAAAGCCGCTCAGGACTACCTGCAGCAGCATGTACATGCAGCTGAAAGAGCATCCGGGCATTGTGATGATGGACGGTGTCAGGACCTATGACCATTCCAAGTATTATATATTTGACCGCAGGGTCATGATACTCGGCAGCATCAATATCGAGGACAAGGAGTATTACACCGACTCAAAGGGAAGGCTTTATCACGATTACATGGTAAAGATAAGCGATCCGGATATGGTCGCGCAGTTCCTGGAAAAAAGAAAGGATCCGCGAAAGAAAAGCGACCTGTTCCGGGTTAATATGAAGACGCCGGCCAGGTGCTTTGAACTTAAGTCCGGCTATATGGAAATAATAGACGGCGCGGAACGTGAGCTCTGCATAATGATGGCCTACTTTGCGCCTGAAAAGGATATACTGTCAGGCATAAAACGCGCGATACAAAGGGGCGTGCGCGTGCGCATCCTGATCCCGGAAAGCGCAAACTTCATGGATGATATGAACAAACTTGCCGTGTCCAGACTGCACGGGTATTCAGGATCACTCAGCGGTGACTGCAGCGGCAGACCCGGTATATATATGACGGAAAACATGCTGCACGCAAAGCTGGTCATGAATGAACGGCGCATAATAATAGGATCGTGCAATATAAACAGAAAGGCATTCACAAAACTGGATGAACTGGCGATTGCAGCGGAAAACGACGACAGCCCGTTCGCGGCAGAGATCCGCTCAAGTATAGAGAAGGCTTTTCAGAACGCGAATTGTGTCAGTACCTGTGACAGGATCAGGTACAACCCCGTTCTGGCAGCCATAGAAACAGCGGTAATGTGAGATTTCAGACTGTCTTAAATAGATTTTCAATAAAGATATATATGTCCGGCGATCTCATAGATATGAAATTTCTCTCATTCGCAAATATCATCATATATCCGATAAATGTCGACAGAATAAGCAGCCCCATGACGGAATATTTAACATATCCTGATCTATTATCCCTGCAGCCGTTTATGATTTTTATTGCAATGACGCAGGAAAGAAGAGCGAAAACCAGCGTCGTGTCCATCACATATCTGATATTCGATCCTCCCAGTTCAGTATCAAGATAGAGTACGCCTAATCCGCTCAACGCGCCCCCGTACAGCATCATACGTTTCCATAATTCTTTTTTACTGCCGAAAAACGGGAGCAGAAACAACAGCCAGTTTATCGGCATTGATAAAAGGCCGAAGCCATCATCTCCCCATATCCACCTGCCGCCGCCAAATACTTCTCTTGATGGGTATATGATAAAAGGGAATCTTTCAGTAATCTGAAATCTTCTGCCCACATAATTAATGATACTGCTGAATATCTCTGCCGGAGACAGGAGGACCGTATTGTATCTGGCATCAAATATCGTCAGCTGATATTCCTGCCCGAAGGAAAACACAGAATCAAATCTGAAATAATTGTACGCCATAATCAAAACAGCCCCGCAGCTTACCGGAATCGCTATGGCTGCTATATATCGCAATTTATATCCCACCGAACCGTCGCCCATCAAAACATGAAAATACAACGGTGACAATAAGAAAAAAGCAACCAATGCCATTGTCGGCCGGGACGCAACAACTAATACAAAGCATATTCCTCCAAGAAAGAGCCCGGCGTATGCGCTGAAACCGTTCTTCTTAAGATATGCAAATAATGAGAAGAAAATGAAACCGGCGGTATATGCCATCCCTGACAAAAAAACAAAGTAATACACATCAGAGCACGCCTCACACATAAATGCTGCTGATATAGCCGGAACCGCCAGCTCCACTAACAGTGCAGACACTACTGGTATCTGATACTGAAATAATGCTGTCGAAACAAATAATATCCCTGTCAGAAACAGCACCAGCAGGATTGAGAAAAACAAACCCACCTTATATTCCCTCGGCAATGCGCCATGAATGAAGTAATACGGAAAATAAAAGGTTACTACCGGTGCTGCGCCAAAATATCTGTAATAATGGCCGTTATAATACGCATAATCCCATTCGTACGGTACTTTCTCCTTATATCTGAGACTCACGTCATACGGATTCTCCAGATTCGCCAGGCGGTCCATGTCCTCCTGTGAATAATCCGTTTCAAGCCACAGATGCCCTTTCATCAATGCATCAAACAGACGGATCTGACTGTTATAACGCGCAACAGAATACTCAAGCGGATACGGAATATCTTCCCTGTATTTATCACCCGCAATAGCATCAGATACGAACCATGCAATCGTAATATTTACCAAAAGAGCTGCCGCAATGATCCAGCGATGCCGCCGATTCTTTACATCGAAAGCCTCTGACAGGTAATTCATCCGATGCAGAAATGCCACTATAGCAATTAATACCAGAATCAAAAACACACGATACCGGTTAAACGCAAACTTTGCCGAGTTGATCTTAACGGAAGTCAGCCGCATTCCGGCGGGAACATTATCCGACAGAGTTATCCTTATCCCCGAGATATTCCCTCTGCTTATCACCGGGATGCTGACGGAGCGCCTTCCGCCCGGATTGACGTCAAATGTGTTTGCAGCACGCCAGTCATACCTGGTGTTATCGTCCTTTACAGCTATGCTGCCTCTGATATAAACGTCTTCACCGTATTTATAATTCATCTGAAGATTATACAGAGGTATATCACCTTCAGGCTGGATATCTATATACGCGGCACCGCCGCTGAAAATGACCTTGCCTTTTTTAACAGTAAAACCCATACCTGCTGCACCGCTGAGGTCAATCGTCTGTGACGTACCCTTCTTCATCAATGTAACCGGCTGATTTGACAAAAAAATCTCCGCAAGGAAAACAAGGGCAACTACTAAAACTGCCCTCAGAATACTTCGGTAAAAATGCCGGTTCCGTGTATCAGATGATGAAGTAGTATCGATCATTTTAATTCCTCTGATTATTCCTCAGAGTACGGATTTGAAATATGCAATAGTCTTCTGAAGCCCTTCCTGCAGCGTCACCGTCGGCTCCCAGTTCAGTTCTTTCTTCGCGAGAGAAATATCCGGCTTTCTCTGCAGCGGATCATCCTGCGGAAGCTCCTGATAGACCAGTTTTGATTTTGCTTCCGTCAGTTCTATAACCATTTCCGCAAGCTGTTTGATCGTAAATTCCCCGGGATTGCCGATATTCACCGGTCCGGAAAAATCATCCCTGCTGTTCATAAGCCGGACCATGCCCTCGATCAGATCGTCCACATAGCAGAAACTCCTCGTCTGGCTGCCGTCTCCATAGATCGTGATATCTTCTCCCCGCAAAGCCTGTACGATAAAGTTTGACACGACGCGTCCGTCCCCGGAATCCATTCTCGGTCCGTATGTGTTGAATATCCGCATAACTTTGATATCAACCCCATGCTGTCTCTTATAGTCAAAGAACAGTGTTTCCGCGACACGCTTTCCTTCGTCATAGCAGGCCCGCGGTCCGATCGTGTTCACCTTGCCGCGGTAGGTTTCTACCTGCGGGCTGATTTCCGGATCGCCATATACCTCTGACGTTGAAGCCTGCAGAATTCTCGCTCCTGTCCGTTTTGCAAGCCCCAATGCGTTAAATGCGCCGTACATGGACGTCTTCGTTGTATAAATCGGATCTCTCTGGTATTGGACAGGACTCGCCGGGCACGCAAGATTGTATATCTGATCACATTCCACATAGATTGGATTAATCACATCCTGACGGATAAACTCAAAATAAGGATTCCCCAATAAGTGCCTGATGTTCTCTTTATGTCCTGTAAAAAGGTTGTCTATACAGATAACATCATTTCCGTCTTTCAATAACCGGTCACACAGATGTGATCCTAAAAAGCCGGCGCCGCCCGTAACCAGAACTCTGTTCCTTCTCATTTTTTACAAACCTCCGTCAATCTTTCTTATCCAGGCTCTTACCGCTCTCCTGGTAATCATAATCCGTGTTGACTGCCCAAAGATTGTTTTTCTTTTCACCGGAAATTATATTCTCAGCCGCAAGCAGTCCCATTAAAATACTGTGATCCTGATTGTTGTATTTAAAAGAACCGTTTCGGCCTATAAAAACAATATTATCAATTCCGTCCGCCGCATCCTGCAGGATGTTTACTTTTTCCTGATATCCGGTTGAATATACCGGATAGGACCGGTGCAGGCGCAGCACTCTTCCATCCTCAATATCGTCTTCGTTTACGAGTCCGGTTTTGGCCGCTTCCTTCTTCGCAATTTCAATTAGTTCTTCGTCTGGTGCCTTCCATAATTCGTCATCGTCATACGACCAGTATTCCAAAGCAAGTATCGTCGCCTCCTCGTTTCCTGTAATGAACGGCGACCAGTTGCGGAAATTCGTCATCCGGCCGAACCGTACAGACTTGTCGTGGATATAAAGCCAGTTGTCCCTGAATAAGTCTTTGCGGTTTACCTTCAGGTACACAAGCGTGGTGTTCCTGTAGATCAGTTCATCCGCCGCCTGATATACTTTCTCCGGCAATCCGGGAATACTTTTTATCATGTCTGTAAACGGAGCAGTAGAAACTACATAATCATAGGGCAAAACCGTTCCGTCTTCCTTTATGATTCCGCGGCACCTGCCGTCTTCAGCCGAAACACCTTTAATTGTTGTATCGCAATATACTTTTGAACCCAGTTCTTCAAGTTTCTTTACAATATTATCATACGGCACTCCCGCACCCATGTCGGGATAGGCAAACTGCTCGACAAGCGTCTTGTGCTTTGTCCCTTTCTGCGGAAGAACTGCCGCTTTAATCACCTCAAAAAGATCCAGCCCCTTTATTCGCTGGCGTGCAAAATCAGCGTCCAGTTCCCTGCAGGAAATACCCCAGAGCCGTTCCGAATATGTCTTGAAAAAGATACTGTAAAGCTTATATCCAAACTTATGAGATACCCATTCCTCAAAAGTTTTTTCTTCGCCCTTCTTTGCAAAACAGGATTTCAGATAACTGAGCACACATGCAGAAGCCTCAATAAATCCGAGATTCATCAATGCATTCATTGCCTTTACCGGATACAGGAAAAATTTCCTGTTATAGTAAATCCTCGTCAGGCGGTCAATCATGACATAATCCCTGCCGACCTGTTCCTGCCAGAAAGAGTTGACCCTGTCATCCATTGAAAAAAATCTGTGCGGCCCGATGTCCACCCGCTGTCCCCAAAGATCAAAGCTCTTTGTCATACCGCCAACGGTGTGATCACTCTCAAATACGTCCGCTTCATGTCCGGCTTCCGCCAGTTTCAATGCACAGGTAAGTCCTGCCGGCCCCGCTCCGATAACTGCTATTTTCAATTCTGCGTCCCCCAGTTATTATCCGGATTTCTTTAACCCGCCACTCATGACAATATTATAATATGAACTTTACTGTGACATTGAAAAAAATTCCTTCCGTTATTTCATCGTGCTTTTCATTTATCGTGTTCATAGACAACGCAAAATCGCTTGCGATATAATTATGTAACTATACAGATCAGGCCTGCCCTCTCTCCTGAACAACCGCCATATGGCAAAGGCCGTACCGATCCAGTTCCTGGGCTTTGTTCTTATCGTGGCTGCTTTTTCATATTTCCTGATCCAGGCGATGGATATCAAGCCCCGGGCAAGGACACGCGCTATAAACCCCCGTGCGGAAAAGGTCACGAGCTTCCTTCTGAACTATGCGCTGTTCATTATTCTGGGCCTTATCCTGGTGGTGGTTTCCATCATCCGGATCAACTTCCTGAGTATGAACAACGTTCTGAACATCCTGCAGAACGCTTCCACAAAAGGCATCCTTGCTCTCGGCTGCGCCGGCCTGATCGTTCTTGCCGGTACTGACCTTAGTATCGGCCGTGTGCTGGGTATCTCCGCCGCCGTGACCGCTTCGCTGGTTCAGAGCACCACCTATGCCAGCCGCATGTTCCCGACCATGACGAAGCCTCTCGGCACGCTGGGCCTGCTGGTCCCGCTGTTGTCCTCCATCGCGGTCGCAGTGGTCTTCAGTATGATCAACGGCTTCGGCGTCGCAAAGCTCCATCTGCACGCCTTTATCGTCACGCTAGGCACACAGCTGATCGCCTACGGCGTCAACTGCCTTTACATCGAGTCCCAGCCTTCCGGCACAGCGCAGGCGCTTTCAACATTCGACCCGAATTTCCTGAACATTGCGGCAGGCAGCTTCCACATCGGCAATGTCAGAGTCCCTCTCGTGGTCATCTATTTCCTGGTGCTCGCTGCTATCATCTGGGTCATCTGGAACAAGACCAAACTCGGAAAGAACATGTTCGCGGTCGGCGGCAATACGGAAGCGGCTGCGGTATCCGGCGTCAACGTTGCAAAGACCATCATGCTGGTCTACCTGATGGCCGGTATCCTCTACGGAATCGCCTCCTTCCTGGAAGCGGCCCGTATCACTTCCGTAGGTGCCAATACAGGCCTGAACTATGAGACAGACGCCATCAGCGCCGTCGTCGGCGGCGGTGTCAGTTTCTCGGGCGGCGTTGGTACCATTCAGGGCGTCGTCATCGGTGCTGTCATCATGCAGGCGATCGTATACGCCCTGCAGTTCCTGGGTGTCAATCCTTACATCCAGTACATTATCCGCGGCCTGATCATCATTCTGGCCGTATCCATCGACGTACGTAAGTACATCGTGAAGAAGTAAGACATGGAAGAAAACAAAGATATCGAAGTCCCCGAAGAGCAGGCTTCTCAGGCGCAGGAAGCACCCGGAGGCAAATTTGAGGGACAGAGACTCCCGAAGCGCTATCATCTGTACGACAGGATCATGGAGAACGTATCGCTCCGCACTATTAACGGGGTAATCATCACGGTTTCCGTTCTGATCATCGTTCTTCTGATCATCGGGATCATAACGGGGACACCGCCGGGCTGACGGCGGCCTTCCCATAGCGCAAAAAAGCTGCCGCATCAGATTAATGCGGCAGCTTTTTCTTCGGAGCATGCTTTTCGTTAAAGCGTTCAATATCGTCATATTGCACTTTATCAAAGAATACGGCGATGTAAATGACACCCGAAAGGTTGTAAATCACGTTCTGTAAGGCTATTCTTATACATCTTCTATTACGATGAAAGTTGGTCAAATGCTGTCGGCGGTGCTCCATTCATAAGGCGCTTCGTATTCATCACCGCACCGCCTGCACCTGTACCGGCCAATCTTTGTACCGTCCCTTTTCGTTCCGGTACTGGTTTCCCGGTAACCGATCATCTCATAGTCATGGCCGAACAGACGGCATGGTGAAATATTGTTTTTTAAGTCTTCATCTGCTTCACTGAATATGATTCGGAGTTCATCCCGGTCTTTGATTCTGTACAAAGCAGCTTTTCTGAACTTCAACGGAAAATTTCTGTCCTTTACGATTCGGATAAAGTCCCCGTCAGCTCTGCTGGTCAGGCTTAATGCGTGTGTCCGCACGGCTTCGGAATACCTTTCATCCCTGAAGATCTTCCAGCGAAGATCATTATCCGCACATTTTCCTACTGCATAGTCAATATACTCCTCAGGATTTGAAGGGTCGTCAGCGATGCGGCACATCTGTTCCTTATTCATCGCCTTCACCGCCATCATCTTCAGTCCGGCATCATACGTGTCATTCTTTATAATCTGCTCCAGGATACTTTTATCCCTGAAGCAATACATGGCGTTACTTATGACTTTTTCCTCTTTCGAATCAAGCGCCAGGCGCAGGATCTCTTCATCAGGTATATTTTTGAAGAGATCCATACATACTGAAAGATGGCCGCTCTGTACGGCATCGGTCAGAATCCGGCGGCTGTCCTCTTCGTCCCTGATCTTTTCGCAGGCTCTGATAATCACCTCACGGTCATCGCTGTCCATCTGCGAAAAAGGCTTCTGTATCGCCGCCAGGACGATCTTTTTCAGTGTTTCTGGATCCTTAACTTTCCGGACGGCAACGAGCCGCACCTTCGGATTCTTTCCCTGCAGGCATGCCTTCATCAGTTTCCTGTTATCTGTGAGGTCTGCAGTATCATATTCATTTGTCAGCCAATTCGGCGTGAACAATCCCATAAGCGTACCTTTCATAGTCCTTTATCTTTCTCTCCACACAGCCTTGTATTCCTTATACCAGTTCACCCATCAGACCCCTTCAGGATTGATACTTGTTCAGGTCTACCCCCTGTTCTACCGCCAAATCTATTAGTTCATCCGGCGACATATTCTCGATATCATGAGCTTCGACAATAGCACCGCCATATCCTCCAATAAAAAAAGCAGCGTATGAATTATCCAGTAAATCTTTCCTGATTCTCTCAATATCTACTTTCATATATCGTACCTTTGAGATTCTCTGTTCAATTCTTCTGAACACAAATAACAGATACAGTTCGAAATGCTTATCAAAGCACAAATATGTAAGCAAATAACAAGACACTATTAATAGGATAATGCACCATTTTTTGCATTTGCAATGATGATTACAAAAGCGATCAGCTCATCTTCATCGAACATGAGCCAAAAGTGGTTAGCGTAATGCTCCAACCGATCTCTGAACTCGTCACCTGTTGCAGCTTCAGCAACAGGGAAACATTCCGCTTCTACAGCTGTGATTGCATCCAAATCTCCTATCGTTGCTGTTCTAATAAACATTATATTTCTACCTGCTCAAATCCCGATTTTGCAAAACTAATAAAACTAAATGTCAGATCCCTGAGATATTGTCTTTTGTTTTTCGAACAGCCTCTTCTTTGAGTTCTTCATGCTTCATATTGGGGGAAACCGGTTTGTCATAGGATATTTTGCCCTTCCATTCGCGTTCTGCCTTTTTCCCATTCACTTGATCCTCATAGTCTTTTTTTCGGATCAGATCTGCAATAACAGGCGCAGCTACAGCCAAAAGTATAACTATTATTATCCCTATCCATGCTTCCTGAATCATATGAAGAACCTCCGATTTATCGACTTCAATGAATAAAACTATTACAGGCAGATATACAACACAGAGTCCTGATTGTCAATGAAATCCCACGGAACCTCAATAACGTCAAACACGTCTGATTTCTTCAATTTCGCCCTGCGATCCAGGTACTTCCCGATATTAAAGGCATTCCGCTTAGCCTGCGCAATTTTCTGTTTTCCTCTTTTATCTCGCTGCGTCTGACAATATCGTAATACGGACTTCCCTGTTCCATTGATGTAGTATCCTCCTTTCAGACATTCATATACATAATTAAAGACCGACCAGACGATCCATGTACAGTCTGTTGATGCCGAAGCATTTCTATCCGGGGCATTGTAACAACGGTATAAGTAAAAAAGCATTGCACCGGTTTACCTCAAATCAGTGCAATGCTTTATAAAGCAGAATTTGTCAAGGATGTGGATCAACCTGCATCAATCTGCCTGAACTTGCCAAATTGATGTAGTAATGATGTAGTAACCCTCAAAACGGGGTCTGGGAATCATCTCTTAACACATCTTCGCGCCGGCCGGGATATG
>JAEEGL015866913.1_pt1 | contig 10090 bp, 12 predicted proteins | sample 9134231 | NCBI WGS metagenome assembly JAEEGL01 (sample SAMN16246548, study PRJNA631951) | gut metagenome | biome: gut microbiome; feature: rumen; material: fiber-attached | host: Bos | place: Iran: Karaj | collected 2018-10 | reverse complement strand
TGATCGTAGTTCATTTCGCGTGTTCCTTGAGTTAGCCGGACGGACCATCCCGTCCAAGTCTTGTGATTATACCATATTTTGCCGTCTGCCGCAGGGCAAGGCGTCGCCTTAAAGCATCTCGTCGGCAAGGGCCGCGAGCTGCGCCTCGTTCTCGGGCGTCATCGTGCCGCGGATGGTGACGGTGGATGCGAACTCGAGCCCCTTCGACTTCTCGAAGAGCCCCTTCATCACCTTCGCCGCCGCAGGCGCCCAGCTGCCGTTCTCCACGAAGCCGACCTTGCGGTTCTGGTAGTTGCGCTCCACGAGGTGCTCCACGAACGTGCGCATGAACGGGAAAACGTCCATGTTGTAAGTGGTCGAGGCGAGGATGAGCTTGCCGTAGCGGAAAGCGTCCTCAACGGTCTCCGGCATGTCGTCGCGCGCAAGGTCCGCGACCGCGACCTTCGGGCAGCCCTTCGCGAGCAGGAGCTCCTTGAGCTTCATCACGGCCTCCTTCGTGTGGCCGTAGACCGAAGTGTAGGCGATGCACACGCCAGGCGACTCGACGCCGTACGAGCTCCAGGTGGAGTACTGCTTCACGACGTGCGCGATCTCCTCGGGCGTGGAAAGGACGGGCCCGTGCAGCGGGCAGATGGTCTTGATGTCGAGCGCGGAAGCCTTCTTGAGGAGCGCCTGCACCTGCATGCCGTACTTGCCCACGATTCCGAAGTAGTAGCGACGAGCCTCGCAGTCCCAGCCCTCCGGATCCTCCACGTCGTTCGCGCCGAACTTGCCGAAGCCGTCGGCCGAGAAGAGGACCTTGTCCGTCGAATCGTACGTCACGATCACCTCGGGCCAGTGCACCATCGGCGCCGCCACGAAGTGGAGCTTGTGCTTGCCGAGGTCGAGCGTGTCGCCTTCCTTCACCACGATCCTGCGGTCCTCGTAGGCCGTGCCGAAGAACTGCTTCATCATCGTGAACGCCTGCACAGACGCGACTACCTTGGTGTCGGGGCAGAGCTCGAGCGCCTTGGCGATGCAGGAGGAGTGGTCGGGCTCCATGTGCTGCACTATGAGGTACGCGGGCTGCCTGTTGCCGAGCACCATGCCGACGTTCTTCATCCACTCGTCGCAGAAGCGCGCGTCGACAGTGTCGAACACCGCCGTCTTCTCGTCCTTGATCACGTACGAGTTGTACGCCATTCCGCGCGGGACGACGTACTGTCCCTCGAAGAGGTCGATGTCGTGGTCGTTCACTCCAACGTACTTGATGTCGTCTGAGATCTTCATTTTAGCAACCTGATGGTATTGTGGTGTTGTGGTAAGGTGGTTGGAGGTTAGACGCCGGAGTAGCAGAGGAATCCGCCGTCCACCGGAAGCGTGACGCCGGTGACGAACGACGCCTCGTCGGAGATGAGGAAGCGCGTTGCGCCGTGCAGGTCGCTCGGCTGTCCGAACTTGCGCATCGGGGTCTTGGAGATCACCTTGTTGCCGCGCGGGGTGAGCGTCTTGCCGTCCTTCTCGAGCATGAGGAAGCGGTTCTGGTTCGTGATGAAGAAGCCCGGGGCGATTCCGTTCACGCGGATGCCCATCGGGGCGAGGTGCGTGGCGAGGAAGCTGGTGAAGTTCATGATGGCGGCCTTCGCCGCGCCGTACGCCGCCACCTTGGTGAGCGGCTGGTATCCTGCCATGGAGCAGAAGTTGAGCACGGCGCCGCCCTTCTTGAGCATCTCCTTGCAGAAGACCTGGCACGGCAGGATGGTGCCGATGAGGTTAAGGCTGTTGACGAACTCGAAGCCCTCCATCCCGAGGCCGAAGAACGTGTCCTCGAGCTTCACGCCCTTTGTCATCTGCTCAGCCGGCGTGGTGCCCTTCGGATGGTTCCCGCCCGCGCCGTTTATGAGCACGTCGATGCGCTTCCACTTCTTGAGGATCACGTCGCGCGCAGCCTCGAGCGCGGCCTTGTCGAGGACGTTCGCCTGGACGGCGATCACCTGCTTGAGGCCCTTCTTGACGAGCTTTTTGCGGAGCTCCTCCGCAACCTCGCCGCGGCGGGCGAGCATTGCGACCTTCGCGCCGTGGCGGAGCAGGTCCTCCACGATGGAGCTGCACAGCACTCCAGTGGCGCCAGTGACCACGCAGACCTTGCCCTCAACGCCCTTGTCCTTCACGACTTTCATGTAGCCTCCTTGTTGGTGTTTGGTTTAAACTGACCTACGTCCCCTGAAATCACAAGGCGAGCGGCCGTCAAAGGCCACTCGCCGTATGCCGCGGCGAACCAGTCGCCGCTATGATGCCCTAGGCGGGCGGCCGTCACTTGGCTTCTGCCGGCGCTGCTTCCGCAGCGGCCTCGGCGGGCTTGGCCGCCTCTGCCACGAACACCCACTGCAGGAGGCAGGTGGGAGCTCCGTCGCCCTTGCGGCTGCCGAGCTTCAGGATGCGGGTGTAACCGCCCTTGCGGCCCTCGAGCGCGGGCACGACTTCGGAGAAGAGCTTCTGCACGGCCTTCGGATCGTTGAGGCGGGACGCCGCGAGGCGACGGGCCGCGAGATCTCCCTTGCGGGCGATCGTGACCATCTTCTCGGCGGACTTGCGGGCCTCCTTGGCCTTGGGCAGCGTGGTGGTGATGGACTTCTGCAGAATCAGGTTGGTGACCATGTTCTCCATGAGCGCCTTGCGGTGTTCCGTGGAGCGGCCAAACTTCTTCATTACTCTCTGGTGACGCATTTTCTTTGATCCTTAAACTGTGCTTACTTCTTCGATTCGAGCAGGTCGGCGTCGAACTTGTATCCGAGGCAAAGGCCGAGCTGGGTGAGCTTCTCCTTGATCTCGTTGAGCGACTTGCGGCCGAAGTTGCGGTACTTGAGCATGTCGGCCTCGGTCTTCTGCGCGAGCTCGCCGACGGTGGTGATGTTCGCGTTGTTGAGGCAGTTCGCCGCACGGACCGAGAGCTCGATCTCGTTGACGGACATGTTGACGAGCTTGCGGAGCTTCTCGCGCTCGTCGTCGCCCTTCTTCTCCATATCCTCGAACTCGATGGCGGCGTCTGCCGCGTAGTCGACGAACACGTCGAGGTGGTGGCGGAGGATGGCCGAGGCGGTCCTGAGGGCCTCCTCGGGGTTCACGCGGCCGTCGGTCCAGACGTCGAGAACGAGCTTCTCGTAGTCGGTGCGCTGTCCGACGCGGGTGTTCTCCACGAGGAAGTTCACGCGCGTAACCGGCGAGAATATCGAGTCGATCGGAATGCGGCCGATCTCCTGCTCGGGGCCCTTGTTGCCCTCGGCCAGGCAGAAGCCGCGGCCCGTGCGGACCTCGCACTCCATGTCGAGGACTCCGTCAACGTCGAGCGTGCAGATCTCCTGGCGGGGGTTCAGCACCTCGATCGAGTTGTCTTCGGCGAAGTCTCCGGCGTAGACCGTGCAGGGACCCTTCTTCTTGAGACGCAGCCAGGTGTTCTCGCGCGTGAAGCTCTTGAGGAGCACGCGCTTGAGGTTGAGGATGATGTCCGTCACATCCTCGGCGACGCCCGGAAGAGTCGCAAACTCGTGCTGGACTCCGGCGATCTTCACCGAGCAGATGGCGCATCCCTCAATGGACGACAGGAGCACGCGCCTGAGCGAGTTTCCGATGGTGCGGGCGTACCCGATCTCGAAAGGCTCTGCTGTGAAGCGCGTGTAGGTGCCGGTCGCCGTTGCGTCGTCCTTCTGGACGGCGCGCGGCATTTCAAAACGACTCAGACGAATCGGCATGCAAACCTCCTGGGAAAAAGAAAATATACATGACCCGCATCACTGCGGATCAACGCGAATAGAGTTCGACGATGAGCTGCATGTCGATGTTCTCGGGGATCTCGGAACGCTCAGGGACGCTCAGGAGCGTGCCCGTCATGTTCGCGGTGTCCCACTGAACCCAGCCAACCGTCTGCTTCGCGTTCTTGAGGGCGTCGGCAACGGCCATCAGCCCGCGCGACTTCTCGCGGAGGCCGATCTTCTGGCCGGGCTTCACGATCGCAGAGGGGATGTTGCAGACCTTGTCGTCGATCGTCACGTGGCGGTGGGAGACGAGCTGGCGCGCCGCCGGACGCGTGGGGGCGAGCCCCATGCGGTAGACGATGTTGTCCAGACGCGTCTCGCAGAGCTGGATGAGGATGTCGCCGGTAACGCCCTGGCGCGCCTTCGCGCGCTCGAAGAACGTGCGGAACTGGGCCTCGCGCATGCCGTAGGTGAAGCGGGCCTTCTGCTTCTCGCGGAGCTGCTCGCCGTACTCGGAGAGGTTCTTCCTCTTCCGGCGGCCGCCGTGCTGTCCAGGAGGAGTGGGGCGCTTGTCAAGCGTCTTGTCGGGCCCGTAGATGGGCTCGCCGAAACGACGCGAAACCTTTGTGTAAGGACCTGTGTAACGACCCATTTTTTAGACCCTCCGACGCTTGCGGGGACGGCAGCCGTTGTGGGGAATCGGCGTGCAGTCGGTGATGGATGTGACGCGGATGCCAGCGGACTGGATGGCGCGAACTGCGCTCTCGCGGCCCGCTCCGGCGCCCTGCATGCGGACTTCGCACTCGTGCATGCCCTTCGCGACGGCGGTCTTGGCCGCATCCTGCGCGACCATCGTGGCCGCGAACGCGGTGGACTTGCGCGAACCCTTGAAGCCCGCCTTGCCGGAGGAGCTCCAGGATATCACGCCGCCACGGGCGTCCGCAATCGACACCTGCGTGTTGTTGAAAGTTGAACGGATGAAGGCGATTCCGGCGGGAATCGACTTGCCCGGACGGGCCTTCTTCGCAGCGGCCTCGCCTTCGGCGGCGGGAGCTGCTGCTTCGGCGGCTTCAGGTGCCGCTTCGGGGGTCTTGATTTCTTCGCTCATTTATTTGTCCTTAAGGAAAAGCGATTACCGGCCAGGCGCCTTCGGGAAGGCGATCGAACCCTTCTTCGCGCCCTTGCGGGTGCGGGCGTTCGTCTTCGTGCGCTGACCGCGGACCGGAAGATTGCGCTTGTGGCGAAGGCCGCGATACGATCCAATGGAGATAAGACGGCGGATGTTCGCGCTGACCTCGCGCTTCAGGTCGCCCTCCACGCGGAAGTGATCCTGCACGTACGTGGTGATCGCGTGGATCTGGTCCTGTGTGAGATCGTCCGCCTTCGTCATAGGATCGACGGTGCAGGCGGCCAGAATTTCATCGGAGCGCTTAGGCCCGATACCATGGATATAGCGGAGCGCGTAACGAACGTGCTTCTTGCCCGGAATATCCACTCCCATCAGTCTCGGCATGGTTGCTTTTTCCTCTTTACTCGGGATTACCCCTGACGCTGCTTGTGACGGGGATTCGTGCAGATTACACGAACCACGCCTTTACGACGGATGATGCGGCAGTTTTCGCACATGCGCCTTACGGAACTACGAACTTTCATGATCAAACCTCTAGTCTGTCCAAAGTGAGATGTTATTATCTCATAATTCTGGGTCGTTTGCAAGTGGGAAAATTTTTTATTTTTTTGAGGACCATTTGATGGCATGTTTTGGACGAAACCGCGGCATATATGCCGACTTTTGCCTTGTCACTTGCCGGACGGCGGTGCATCGGGATGCCCGTCGCGCCCTTGCCCCTGGCTGTCGTCAAGGCGATGGTTATGGTGGTGGTGGAACGTCGCGCCGTGCCCGCTCAGCACAGGCACGCCAAGGTGGAACTTGATCGCCAATGCGCGGATCACGAAGATGAGCCCCATGCCCGAAACCGTCCTGGCGTAGACGCTCTCCACTCCCGCGAAAGGCAGCAGGAAGTACAGCAGGCCTCCTGCCGCGCACGCAAGCGCGTAGAGCTCCTTGCGGAAGATGAGCGGCACCTCGTTGATGCAGATGTCGCGAAGGATGCCGCCGAACACCGCCGTGACGACGCCGAGCAGTATCGCGCACCACCACGAGACGTACCCGTGGAGCACCGCCTTCTGCACGCCAATCATCATGAAGAGCGATATCGATATGGTGTCGAACACGAACCACGTGATCTGACCGCTCACGAACTTCCGGCCGAAGAGCCCCACCGCGAGGACGGCCAGCCCCGTAGTGCCCACGTAGAACGGGTCCGACATCCAGAACGGCTCCACCCGCAGCAGGAGGTCGCGCAGCGTGCCGCCGCCAACGGCAGTTATGAACCCTATCGCGCTCGCGCCGAACCAGTCGAAGCGCTTCACGCTCGCTAGCCGCACGCCGGAAATGGCTCCTGCAAAGGTGCCGATGAACTCCAGCACCCTAATGAAAACATGCAGCTCGTGTGTAAGATCCGCCATGACCAGCTCACCTCTATGTGCAACTCCGTGAACGGCCGTAGTATAGCATTTCCCCTTTGCCCTCGCAACGCGCCAGCGGATTACCTGGCCAGGAAGAAGTCGGCGGACGAAACGGAAGCTGCGGCGCCGGAGAGGAAGTCCGCGAGCGCGTCGAACGAAAGCGGCGGAAGATCTTCATGGCGGAACTCCGCCTTCACTCCGCCCGAAGCCCCGAGAAGCGCCGCAAGCGCGCAGCCCTTCTCCACAGCGGGGAACTCCGCGCGGTAGAACTCCGGCGTCGCCTCCTCGGCGAACACGAACAGGACGCGGCCCTTCACGCCATTCGACTCCGAGAACAGCTGCGCAAGCGCCTCGAGGAGCCCGCTCTCCAACGAGCGTCCGCGCCCCGCTATCGAGGTGTACGGCGCAGTGTTCCCGGCGAACAGCGATATCGCCCCCGGCGCGGCGTTGTGGACTGAATTCGAGAACCCCGCAGGGCTCATCTCGCCCTCCTCGCGGAACTGGCTGATGAGCTTGAACGTCGTCCCGATCTCGCCCCAGCGCGACGCAAACACCACGGGCACGCCAGCGGGCTCGACGCCGGCGTGCGCCATCGCCTCGTGCGCCACGTGCATCGCCGCGCGCTCGACCGGCGTCAGCCTGCGGCGCGCAAGGGCCGGCACGAACGAGACGTCGGGCCTGTCGTCCTCCGACTGAGCCCTCCACACCGCAAAGCCCTCTATGCCGATCTCACACGGAATACGGTAGGGTCGCGCATCCCGCGCGACCGCGGGCGAGCAGGGACGCTCGCCCCTACCATCATTAGCAGCACCGCACATCATGCGAACGAGATTCTCCTGGAGTCCGGCGAATCCGGCAGATGCTCGAAGCGCACGTGGCGCGCGCCCCGCGGTATGAGTTCGCCGGCTCTGTCCGGCCACTCCACGAACAGCACCGCGCCGCGCGCCAGGTAGTCCTCCCAGCCAATCGTCAAGACGTCGTCGGCATCGTTGAGGCGATAGAGGTCCATGTGCACCAGCAGAAAGCGGCTAGTCGGGTGCTCGACGACGAGGCAGAACGTCGGACTGGTAACGGCGCGCTTCGCGCCGAGATGCGCCGCGAGCCCCTGCGTGAACGTGGTCTTGCCCGCGCCGAGGTCGCCTTCGAGGCACACCACGTCGCCAGGCTTCAGCTCGCCCGCGAACTCCTCCGCCAGCTTCCACGTCTCCTCGACGGAGTTGACGATGTACTCACTTTGCACGGCGCGCCCCCTTCTTCCCTGCGGCGGCCTTCAAAAGGCCGCACTCCTTCAGTTCGTCGAAGAACATCGGAAGGTACTTCGGCGAAAACGCCGAAGCGTGCGGAAGCCTCACCAGGTTCGGCAGGTCGACGGCCATCGGCGAGGATTCGTCGAGCGGCTCCTCCTTGAAGACGTCGAGCAGCGCCGCCGCTATGCGTCCGCGCCTCAGCGCGGAGAGGAGCGCCTTCTCGTCTATCGCGTTCCCGCGCCCCACGTTTATCACCACCGCGCTCTTCTTCATCATGCGAAGGACGCGCGCGTTCACAATGTTGTCGGTCCCAGTGTCGCTCGGGAGCGCGAGCACGAGCCAGTCCGCCTCGGGCAGCGCGCCGTCAAGCTCGCCGAAGTTGTGCCGTCCGACGCCCTTCACAGAGACTCCGTTCGCCTCGAGCAGCTTACCTATCGCGCGCCCGACGTTGCCGTATCCGAGAACCACCGCCTTGGTCCCGTGGAGCGTGTAGCAGCGCTCCGAGAGCGCGCGGCGCGGCCACATGGGAGTGTCGCGCGTCGCGGCGACGCTCTCCAGGTGCGCCACCTTAGCGGGGCCGCCGGCGCGCGACGCGCGCGCGGAGCGCGTAGGACGCATCCCTAGCGCGCCAACGATCCCGCGGCACCACGCGTACATGAGCGCGAGAACCGTCTCGGACATTATCGCGCCGTGGAACCTTCCGTGGTGGAGCGTGACGCCTGGAGGCACGTCCTGCGAGATGAACTCGCGTCCGGCAGCCGGCGTGGCGAGGACCTTCATCCTCCTGGCGAGCGCGTACCACTCCCTGCGGAACTCCCACGTGATCACGGTGTCCGCCTCGGGGAGAGACGCGAGGAACTCGCGCTCGGTTTTCGCCCTGACGATCTTCTCGCCTTTTGGCGCGAGCGACGCGAGGTAGGCGAACGACTCGTCGTTCAGGCGGAACGACGAGATGTTCCACTCGAGCCAGACGAGGATCATCCGGTCAGTCCTCTGCCTGCAGCAGGATGCCGTTCGCCGCGATGTCGGCGGGACCGAGCGCGTAGGCCGGGTCGATTTCGAGCGGAAGCGCCGGCGGGACCGGGAACCACTTGGACCACTTCGCCTGGAGGTCGGCCTTGCACGTGGCCGGGCTGTCCTTGCCCTCCGCGTTCTTCACGGGCGAGAACTCCTCGGCGCGGTCAAAGGCCATGCACGAGACGCCCTTGGCGTCCGGGAGGCAGTCGAAGATGAACTTCTCGAACTTCCAGCCGTTGGGCTCGGTGGCCTTGACGACGTTGCCCTTCTCGTCCACGGTCTGGATCTTCTTGTGGGCGAGGTGGAGCGGCATGTTCTTGGCGGCCTCGCGCTCCATGAACGCGCGGTCGAACACGTGGATGGCAGGCGAGCCGAACTTGAAGTAGAGGTCGCCGGTCTTCGTGCGGCGGTTGTTCATCTCCTCCGTCATCTCTGTGTACTCGATCATGTCGAAGTGACCGTCGCGCTTCACCACCATGCCGAGGCCCTCGTGCGGGTCGCGCTTGGCGGTGAGCTTGAGCGAGTACTCGCTCTTCTCGATCGTGTGGATGCCGATGAACGCCGGGTCTGCGACCTCGACGAGAGGGTTGTCGACCTGGAAGAAGAAGAGCGTCTTCACGCCGCGCTTCTTCATGTCGGCGAAGCAGCCGCGCGCCTTGAGCGCCCAGAGGAGCCCGCCGTGGCCGTCGGGGCTCATGAAGATGTGGCCGGGCTTGTCGAGGATGATCTTGCCGTCGTCGGTCATGCCGGGCCACATGCCCTGGGTGAAGAACATGACGTCGTCGGGATTGAGCCCGAAGTAGCCGTGCTCCTCGAAGCACTGCTCGGTGGCGGCGTTGTTGGCCTCGCTCGTCATGACGTAGAACGGAATCGAGTGGCCGTACTTCACGCTCATCGCGAGCACCTTGCGCGCATGGAAGTAGAAGAGCGGGGCGTTGGTGATGGGTCCGATCGGATAGGCGCCCTTGGGGCCGTCGAACCCGAGGCGGCTGCCCTGCCCGCCTGCGACCAGAATGACTCCCACGCGTCCTGCGGCGAGCTCCTTCTCGCCAGCCGCCACGGCCTCCTTGAGGGCCTTGCCCTTGAGCTCGTGCACCTTCGGCGCAGTGGGCTTGCCCTTCTTCGCCGGCGGCTCGTTGCGCGCCGCAAGAACGCTCTGGCAGTACTTTATGGCCTTGAAGTCGAGGGTCTCGATCTGCGCGAGAAGCGACTTCCGCTCGGCGGCGGAGAGCTTCTTCCAGTAGCGGAGCACCTGCTCCTGCCCGTTCTTCTTCAGCAGCGTTAGAGCCTGATCGTAGTTCATTTCGTACCTTTCTTGCGTTTGGCCCGCATTGCGTCGGGCGCTTGCGTTGCTATCTCATCTGTCCAAGGAACCGGAGGTCGTTCTCGTAGAGCCAGCGGATGTCGGGGATGCCGTACTTGATCATCGCGATGCGCTCCACGCCGAAGCCGAACGCATATCCAGAGACCTCCTCGGGGTTCCAGCCGACGTGCCTGAACACGCGCGGGTCGACCATTCCGGCGCCAGCCACCTCGATCCAGCCGGACTGCTTGCAGACGGCGCAG
>JAEEGL015677705.1_pt1 | contig 10090 bp, 19 predicted proteins | sample 9134231 | NCBI WGS metagenome assembly JAEEGL01 (sample SAMN16246548, study PRJNA631951) | gut metagenome | biome: gut microbiome; feature: rumen; material: fiber-attached | host: Bos | place: Iran: Karaj | collected 2018-10 | reverse complement strand
TTTTCGCTTATCTTTGCAGCAAATTCCTATGCAAACGAAGTTGCAAACGGAATTGCAAATTTGGGTGCAAAATTAATAAAAAAATATCCAATAACAAAAAATTATGCAAAAAAATTCTTTATACGAAACCGATGCAGAGCGCAACCGTCGTCTTCGCAACGACGCCGTTCGCCGGGAGTATCTTGAGCGTTCCAATGTCATTCTCTCTGGAGAATACAAGCCCCATCGCATCTTATCCGTTATTTCCAAGAAATACGGTATGACCATCATGGGTGTTAAGAAAATTTTGAAGAGAGACGGCATTTACAAAGATGCCAATCACCCTGTGGTATTCTCCGGCAACGGCTCTCCCACCCAGTTATCTCTCGAACTTTAATTTTTTTTATTACCTTCTGGCTTTTACAACTTTACACTATGAACATTCAGATTATCGTTGACGACAAATATATGCAGTCTGAAGACTTCTTCAAGCTCGTCGCTAAGGAGATGGCTATTCAGCTATTAGAGTTGAAGCGTTCACCTTCAGATATTATATCCCAGCGGAAGGCTTTTGCAGAGTTTGGGAAAGGCAATGTTTTGCGTTGGCGCAGAACTGGTCGCCTGGAAGTTTTCGCGAAGCGCCCGGGCAAGGTTGAGTATAAGCGTTCAGACCTTCTGAAGTTGCAGCACTGCCAGCAGGACTATTTTCAGTAATCATCTAATTCTATATACTAATTCTATATATTTACTATTTCTATATATTTACTATGTTAGTTATATGTGAAATGTTTAGCGGTGGCGTTGAGGGGCGTAAGGTTCGTGAGCTGCGAGACTTCCTTCAGCAGAATATCGTTTGCCGTTCTGTTGATAATGAAGCAGCCTTTAAGAAGGTATGCCATTTTATTCGTCGTTATGTCAACGAACTAAATGCCCTTTTCGGTAGTTCCGCTGCCATTACCTTCAAGTCCGAGTATTCTTCCAAGAATGGTTCCGGCCAGCTTGGTTTCTATCGTCCCGGCTCTCCAGCTTCTTTTATTACCCTTCGAGTCCTTTCTGTTAAACCCTATGAGGAAGGAGGCTGCCATGTATAAGGTCATCAAGAAAGAAATGGTTCTCTCCAGACCAAAGTGGCTTACTACACTGTTGATACATCTTTCACCAGTCGTATATAATGCTTTCAAGACCCATCAGGAGGCCCAGCAGCAGCTTTCCTCCATTGCCGGCAAGGTCAAGGAACTCAATACGCTCAGTTCCCGTCCAGGTATGAGCGTCAGCCAGGATGACAACTCACTGGCCATTCTGAAAAAGTCCGGCAGGCCTTATGTTATATTCAGTATTTCCATTTTATAAACTACTATGATAGAGAAACAGCTCATATTAGACAAGACATCCGGAGGCTATCGAGTCTTCGAGCATTACTTAGGCAAGGCAAGATGTGAGAAAAAACTTTTCCGCAACCCTTATCGGGAGGACGATAATGCGTCCTGTCATATCTACTGCAAGGAAGGCCTTATCAGCGGCAGCAAGTTTGTCTTTAAGGACTTTGGTGACAGCGAGTGGTATGGCGACTGTTTCTGGTTTGTTGCTAAGATCTTCAATCGGAATTTGAAGACTGATTTCCGTGAGGTATTACGGATCATTGACCGTGACCTCAATCTCAATCTCTTCCCCGATCTGGAGCCTTTTCCCGACTCCTCTCCTGTTTTGAAGTCCTCCTCTGATTCAGACACAAGCAGTCACCGCCACGGAAAGACTGTAGGTTATCGACCTCTTTTCAAGTCTTTTAGCAGTAGTGAGCTTCAATGGTGGCAGCGTTATGGAATCACAGCTGACATTCTGAACCGTTATGGTGTCAGAAGTCTCCAGTCCTGTGTCTTCACTCGCGAGGATGGTAGCAGTTTTACTGTCGGTTCTGACTATAAGCTTCCTTTCTATGGCTATTCCTTCAAGGATGGCATGAAGTTTTACCGGCCTGGCTCCAAGACACGCTTTCTTTATGGTGGTATTCTACCAAAACCATATATTTTCGGCTTTGACCAGCTTCCCGCCGAGGGAAAGCATGTCTTTATCACCGGTGGTGAAAAAGATGTCATGACATTAGCCGCCCACGGTTATTCGGCCATTTGTATGAATTGCGAGTCTGCTCGCATTCCTTCTTCCCTTTGTGATACTCTCTCCAAGCGCTTTACTCATCTTTTTGTTCTTTATGATAGTGACAAGACGGGGATTCGGGAATCTGCCCTTCGGGTTAAGGACCTTCGCACCAAATATCCCGTTTACCGTCTTGTCCTCCCTCTCGCAGGCACTAAGAGTGCGAAGGACATCAGTGACTATTTCCTGCTTGGCAACTCTACCGACGACTTTGAAAAGCTGATTGCTAAAAGTCTTCGTTCCTCTGAATATTAAAAACCTAAATATTTTGAATATGTTTTTAAAATCACTTCAGACACCCCGCCCGGTTGTCATTCCAGAACAGAATATCAAGAACTCTTCACATGTTGACGAGTCCTGTTTATCCTTATTTCCCTTTTTAGATATTCCCCTTATTGCCTTTCCTCCGGACATTCGCCGTTTGGACCTGTCGTATATGAATCAGATATATTCCGGTATCGGCATCCACAACAAGAATGGCGGTATGGAATTTTACCACCCACGTTATAGTCAGCACCCTGTTACTGTTGGCTCTTTCGGTTATACCTATATACCACGCACCAAGGGTATTCGGAGTAATACGTGTTGCATTTTCAGCGATTTCCTGGACTATCTGGCATTTAGTATCATGCAGATGTACTATCCAGTCAATCTTCCTGTTCATACAGATATTCTCATTGTCAATCATCATTGCAATTTCATTTCTGCTATGCTTGTCAGCGACGAGTACGACTTCATTTATTGCTATTTCAAACACGATGTTCTTAGCCGGGTGATGTCTACAACCCTTGTTGACCGTAATAAAAGGTGCGAAGACAGGAGCGCGTTCTATTCCAAGTTTGACAGTTTGTTCAACTATATCAAGTCCTATCGCCCAAAAGACATATAAATACAAAAACACAATAACAAGAAAATAAAAAAACAGATAAATACAAAAACATGAATAGTAAGTGTAAATATTGCTCTGCGAGTCTGATGTCAACACCTTCCGGTCATTACTGCTCTTTTTTAGAGGCCGTGATTCCGGACGCTGACTACGAACAAGGCCTTCCCCCTTGTTTACCTCGCTGACCTAAAAATACTGTGTTATGTCAACGATAAAAGAAGAATCCCATGTTAGGAAAGGTCGCCGCAAGGCCGCGTCCGTTCCGTCGGCAGCCAGCCCTGCTGTTATGCCTTTAAGCCAACAGGTTTTGATTCAGGAAGGAGATCTCTCCAGTCTTGAACAGAAGTATTCTGCACTCCTTGATCTCTTTAATCAGAAGACTCGCGAATGTGAGCTTCTTGATGTCAGAATTGCCAGCGTTAACAGCCGTCTCCAGCTTAAACTAAAAGAGACGGAAGTGTTCCAGATGCTGTTGGCAGCTTTCAACGTCTCCATCAACGACGACGACTCCTTGGAGCTTCTAATGCCCAAGCAAGGCGACGAATATTTTTATATTCGAGCTTCAGGTATTAACAACCGCTTTGTGGTTTGTGATGCCGTCTGGCATGGTGGCATTTCCGACCTGTTTCGTTACTGCAAGCTTAATGTAATGACGGACAAAGCCCATTGTAACCGTATATGTATCCTTCTCAACCAGCGTCTTGACGCTTATCTCAGTATGAACAATTTATCACACCATGTCAAAATTAAGATTTAACATTATGGCATCACCTTATATGTTTATCACTTTTACCAGAGGATATTCCGACCTGCCATCTTCTCCTGAATTTTGGAGTTGTGATTCTTTTGAACACCGGAAACAGGAAATCATTGACAGCATTTTGAAGGCTACCTCTGATGAGCCGTCGGAGAATATGATGTATATCCGCAAGGGCACCTTCCCTATCACCGATGCCGTTACCCTCCCCATGCTTATCATTCTCTCTGAGCACATCCGTGAGACCTTCAAGATTGACTGTTTTCAGATTAGTGTAGACAGAGAAAGAAGCAAGGCCTATATGCTCTTTGACTGGAACAATCGCAGTACCAGGCAGAGCTATAATCTTAACTACCCCAAGCAGATAGCCCTTAGTGTCATGATTATCCGTGAGCTTGGCTTGCCGAGACCCGAGGAATGCCGCTACTGGAAGCGTTATTTTCTTCTTAGTGAATATAATGATGACAACCAGGTCTTCCGCAAGGTTCTCAACGACCTCCATCATGCCAGACTTGGCAAAAAGACCCTTTCGCTTTGTGAAGACATGGTTGAATATATGGAACAGTTTTGTGAAGGTCTTGTAAAATAGTGCCATGGCGAAGTTAGATAAATTTTATTTCGACAGGATGCCCAATGTTTTCGGCCCCGTCAGCTATGTTCCGGTCAGCGTCAAGGTATCAAGTATTTTGCGCAGGCGCAAGGGTAACAGGGTTTTGGTAAGTTTTATCAAGCACGACAAGGAAGACATTCCGATGCTCTATTATGCCACCATGACTGACGACGGCATATCTATTTGCCACGGTCATTCTCTTCCTGGCACCAGTGACTTTGTCGCCGTTGCCGAGGGTCTTGCCGAGAAATACCCCCAGTACCGCGTCCGTCATCACCAGAAGAAAGATTCAGTTCATTCTGATACAAACTATTAAAAACTATTTTTATGGCAAGAATATATATTTCCAGCAGCTGGCGTAACGGCATTCAGCCCTCCTTGGTCAAAGAGCTTAGAAAGCGCGGCCATCAGGTTTATGACTTCCGTCATCCTTTCGGCCGTCGCGACCATAATGTCTGGGAGAGTGTTGTTGAAAAACTATCCCTTTCCTCACCCTATAAGTCTGCGGATCTGACTCCTGCCGACTTTGGGCGCATGTTAGGTGACAAGATCGCCAAGAAACGATTCTTGGATCATTATCACGCCCTCAGTGATGCCGATACCTGTATACTCCTCCTTCCCTCCGGAAGTTCTTCCCATGTCGAAGCCGGTTTTATGGCTGGTGCCGGCAAGCGTGTCTTTGTTATGGATTGCAACACCCACACCCGCCCGGAACTGATGTATCTGACCTTTGACGGTTATTTTCACGACTTCGACTCTCTTTATGCCGCTGTTGACGAACCCATCCCAGGTGTTTGTCGTGTTTGTGGATGCACAGAGGATAACCCCTGTTTTCACCCTATCCACGGCTATTGCTCATGGGTAGAACCCTCTCTTTGTTCTCACTGTGCCACCCTTGAAGAGGGAGGCTACGGCATCAAGGATGACATCTGTACAGAGCACTGTGTCAACGATCAGGGAAAAGCTTTTAAGACGAAATAATATACGACTATATGTTCGAGCGTTTGTTCTATACTCTCACAACGGATTATTTCAACGAGGCGGTAGCCCTGTTGATTATCCTCTGTGTCTCTCTCACTTTTATCTACAGGTATTTCAAGCACAATGGCACGGTATGTCTTATTCTGAAAATTCTGATTATCCTGTTGCTGTTCCTGATCTTTTCTCTTGTTTCTTACAGAGACGATCTATTGGGCCTCCAATATGTTATGAGCATGCCATTTTCCAACCTTTTAGATAATGTACTATGACTGGCAAGCAACTAAAGGCCGCTTTTGAGCACATCCCAGACGATGCTGTCATCGTCCAGCTCTGTGACAAGTATGTTGGCTGGCGCTGTGCCAATGGTAAGCTGAAATGTTATTCCTTTTTATCGAAAAGTCAATGAACGATACTGTTTTTTTATGTAATTGTATAGCGAACATCCTGATGGTGTTCTTTACGGTCTGTCTCTTCTTCTATCTCCACTATAAGAGTCAGAGAACGCTACTGTTCGGTAAGCTCTATAGTCAAGAGGAACATTATGACAACGACATCCTTTTTTCTCTTATCAGCAAGAAAGACACCCTTTGCGGTCGGCTTTTCTCTGTGATGTTTTTCTTGGCCTTCATGTCTATTATATTTCATGGTTACGCTTCTATCTATTCTGGTCATTTCAGTCAGAAGCTTGCCTATACTTTTCTGATTTCGACATTTATTGCTGTTAATACATTTTTAGGTGTCTTCTCACTTAGTGACGACTGGCACGAGTCCTATATCAACAGTTCAGCCCTGCTGATAGGTCTCATGAACGCCTCTCTTTGCGTTTCCCTTCTATCACTCTTCTTCCTCTTGCCGCTTGTATGCCTTTGGACGCTCTTTGTTCTTGGCATTCTTGCTGTACGTTATGTTTTTTTCATTAACTACGATAAAAATTTATAATTATGTCAGGTCACAACATCAATTTTTATTCTGTCCCTTTTTCCTTTCAAGGCAGAAAATACCTAAAGGCTTTTCTTGATGGTGTTCTCTTGGAATCTATCAACGCCGGTCGCTACCGCGACTCTCTTCTGTGCTTTATGCCCGACGAGTCCGGGGAGTGGGAAATTCGTGCCAACATCTCGGGTCTTTCGAGACGTTCCGAGTTAAAGAACCTGCTTTTAAAGCGGACGTCAGATATTCCGGTAAAAACACTTAATATTGACACTGTGGGTTTCACCCTTGACGAGACCGATGCTGCCCCAGAAAATATTATCGACACTTTTAGTGAGATATGTTCGGAGCTTTATCCCGATTTTCTGTCTGTCGACAAGAAGAAATATCTGGATGACTCCATCTTTTTCTCCATGTTAGAGTCTCTTTCCTCGGATTCACATCGTTTTATCCTTCTCAGGCTTTTTAAAATCTGACAGCATGCCCAAGAATATTATTATATTTTGCAGAGGTATTGGTTGTTCCATTAAGAACAGATGCCGGCGTTACAGTGGTCTTTCCGCTTCTGAGGATGGACACCATACCTTGATTTCTTGTTGTGACAGTGACAGCCGGACCGGTTATTTATCCTCTCCCTCTTATATCTTAAAGTTTTAAAAACATATGAAGAATTTGTCAATACCTGTAGGTGGAATGTATCAGCAGTGGAGTATGCCAGCTGCAAGCATCTGTAAAGGAATCCGAAACCCCTAACAAATAAATTATGAAAGGTTATAAGACAAGTAACGACTATGATCTGTTCCGTCGTCTTCTGGACAGCGGTCTCCAAGTTCCATGCTTTATGTATGGCACACTGTATATTGCCTCCTTGGATGCAGGATCCTGGTATCGGTTAGGTACCTGCAGTCTATCCCGTTTCAACAGTACACCTTTCGAGTTGTTCTGTCAGCAGAACAAGGTGGCGTTCATTCCACCTACTGAGATAAGCGAGATTGATGTCTGACCTCTTGTTAAATATAAAAACAACAAAACAAGAAAATAGCAAAACACGTAAATATAAAAACATTTTTATTCATTAAAAAACACCTATTATGAAGTCAAAAGAGAACAAAATCAAGAATGTTGATTCTGGCAGCACAGAGCCAAAGGTTGAGGTGAAGCCAGTTGCCTGGGTTGACGACCTACCCACCAAGTATATGGCCTTTGTCACTGTTTGCCGTCCTGACGGAACAGAAAAGACTATGTGCGGTGATCCTATGCCCTCTAACCGTGAAGCTATGGATAGTCTTATCAAGGAATTAAACCAGCGCTTTGACGACGTTCGCGCTGCCCTAAGAGTATTGTAATATATCCTTTAAAAGCTGTGATATGTCTGATGCAAACTTTCACTATTGCAAAGGTATAGGATGCACGCTCAAAGAGCGTTGCATCCGTTACCAGGAAGGCACCACCCTACCCTCTGGGGATTGGCGGTGGATGTACGACTGTGGTGAGGAGCACGGCTCTTTCTTGCCTGTGCTTCCCAAATAACATTTTTCAGGTGTAATATCTAACACATTATTATTATGGACTCAAAAGACAAGAAAATCTATTTCTCGCGCTGGGCCTTGTCGCTGAAGCAGTATCTTCGCGACACGGGCGATGAGCGTCAGAATGATGTAGAGTTTATCAATGGCCGCTGTGATCTGGCAGCTGCCGAGTATGAGACTGCGACACGCGAAGGCCACACTGTTGACCAGGCCATGGAGCGTGCGCACCATGTACTGATGGAAGATTTATGATTCTTACGAAGGTTACCTTTACCGGTGTTGACGAGAGGACGGACGTCAAGCGTCTTGTGAAGCTTCAGAAGAAGTTTCCCTTTGCCGAATTTGGCATCCTGTTGTCTTACGACTGGCAGGCAAACGGATGTCGCTTCCCAGACCCGCTGTTCCTTAATGAGCTGCCTCGCCACAAGTTGAATCTCTCTGCCCACCTTTGTGGCGGTGCTGCCTTAGATGTTGCCCATGGCAAGCGTACCAAGCTTGAACGGCTGTTGAGTAGCAACAGCATCAGGCTTTTCAGCCGTTGTCAGCTGAATATCGATGCTGGCAGCTGCTTTTCCGACTTGCGGCGCTTAAAGCCAATCCCTTTCATTGACGAGGTTATCATTCAGATGCACACCACTGAGCTTCTGGAGAGCTTTCTCCACGGTCAGATTCCTCGTCACACCTCTTATCTGCTTGACTCTTCCTGTGGTGCCGGCATAGACACCCCCCTTCATGTTTTTACAGCATCCGGAATACATATCGGTTATGCTGGTGGCATCGGTCCGGAGAATGTCGAAGACAAACTGCGTACACTGCTGGAGTTCCCCTCCAGCGAGAAATTCTGGATTGATATGGAAACCCGTGTCAGGACTATTACTGCCGACGGCGAGTGGTTTGACCTCGATAAGGTTGAGGAAGTGTTGAAAATTTGCACCAGCATTATTAACGAGCCTAAAAAAGATAGACTATGGCAAGGATGATAACAAGACAGGAAGCCGCCGACCTCTTGAATACATCTGCCCAGACAATTTCCAACTGGGTTGAGAAGGGTGTTCTTAACGCCCACAACTGCCGCTGCCGCGACGGAAGAAACACCCTACTGATAGATCGCCAAAGTATCGAGTATTTTTTTGACACCCTTGGAGATTTGGCTTCCATGGAAAAACATATCATTTCCCAGAAGAAGACACTTTCAGAGGAATCGTCAGCCCTTGACAGGAAAGTCAGCGATATTAAAAAAGCAAGTTATTTATTTGCTTCTGGCATTCCCGCTTATCTGTTAAGAGATATCTTCTATTGTGTTTCTGAGGTTGCGGGCGACACCCTTTTGTGCGATAGGGAGTTTGCTTTTTTAAAAGCCCTTATGACCGGAAAGACCATTAGTGACCTCTCTGAAGAATACGGAATTACCCGTACCCGTGTCATACAGGTTGTCAGTAAGTCCATTCATAAGATTTCCACGATGAAAAGCTGGCCCGAGTGTCATCGGGAATACAAAACATTACTTGAACAAAACAGCCAGCTTACTGTTCTGTTACAAAGTCAGCAGAACCGCATCAAGCAGCTGGAGTCAGCATTATACATCAGGAACATCCCTGATGGCGGCGAGTCTGCCGTTCCTGGCTATTCCAAGCAGGAGCTGGCTGAAGTTCTCAGCCGGAAGCTTGTTGACGAGAATCTTTCTGTTCGTTGTCTGAATGCCTTGAAAGGTTCTGACATCGAAACCGTCTGTCAACTGGTAAGCTGTCAGAAGACAGACCTTTTGAAGCATCGTAATTTCGGAAAGAAGAGCCTACGAGAGATAGAAGACTTTCTAAGTCGCTTTCATTTATCTCTCGGTATGGACACCAACGATCTGATAGACAGTGTTGTTGAATCATTTTTAAAGAATTTAAGCAATAACAAAAAATAGGCAACTGACATGCGAACACCTATCACTTATTACGGAGGCAAGCAGCAGATGGCGAGCACCATTCTTGGGATGATACCGTCCCACAAGGTTTATTGCGAACCATTTTTTGGTGGTGGAGCCATTTTCTTTGCCAAAGGGAAGAGCTACTGCGAGGTCATCAATGACATTGATGACCGTATCATCACCTTTTATGAAGTTTGTCAGGATCCCGTTCTCTTTTGCCAGCTTATGGAAAGAATACACCACACCCTTGATAGCGAGCGTGAGTTTCTGCGGGCTGATAAGATCTGGCGAAATCCTACGCTTGCCAGAAGCAGCGTAGACATTGCCTGGACGGTGTGGCTTCAGTGTAATA
>JAEEGL015552606.1_pt1 | contig 10090 bp, 14 predicted proteins | sample 9134231 | NCBI WGS metagenome assembly JAEEGL01 (sample SAMN16246548, study PRJNA631951) | gut metagenome | biome: gut microbiome; feature: rumen; material: fiber-attached | host: Bos | place: Iran: Karaj | collected 2018-10 | reverse complement strand
ATAAAAACACTAGTATAGTAAGATTACTTCCAAATAAATTAACTAGAATATCAGTTAAAATAAATGATGAAGTAGGACTTCTTACATATGATGGTGAAAACTTAATAGTAAAAAATATAAGTAATATTAGTAATGTAAATATTGGTGATAATGTATATACTTCAGGATTAGGTAATATTCATGAAAATATCTATATTGGAGTAGTAGATAGTATAGATTTAGATAATAAGAATATAGAAAAGATTATTAAAGTTAGTTATAACATTAATATTAAAGATATTAATTATGTAACTGTTATTACGGAGAATATATGATATATTTCTTAATATTATTTGATATTTTAATTAATAATTATTCTAGATATACATCATTCTTCTTTATTATTTATTTATATAATAAAAACTATAAATACTATTTAATAACTGGATTAATTCTGGATTTTATTATATTTAAAACATACTATATAAATATAATTATCTTATCTATAATATATCTATTAAATATGTTATTTAATTCTTTAAATAAGAATAATATCTATAATTATGTGTTTATAAATATATTTAATTATATGATGTATATTATATTAAGTAATCTTACTATTTATAATAATTTAAATAATATATTATTAATTCTTGGTAATAATCTATCTATTAATATTATTTTCTATATACTTAGTTATTCATTATATAAATATAATAATCATATAATTAAAAGGTGATATTATGAATAATAAAATAATATATTTAAAACATTTAATAACTAGAATATTATTAAGTATTATTATTTTATTAAGTATTGGTATATTTATTAAAATAGATTATAAAAATATAAATTATATCAATAAATATTTACTAGAAGACTCTATTAAATTTACAAAGATAAATAAATATTTAAGTAATAAATTTGGTAGTATTATACCTAAAGTTAGTAATAATACTACATTAGTGTTCTCAAGTAGTGATTTACTTAAAAACGAATATGAAGAATATGAAGATGGCATAAAAGTGTATACTGGTAAAAATATCCCAATTAGCTTACTTAGTAGTGGAATAGTAATATATATTGGAGATAAAGATAATTATGGAAATACAGTAATAATACAAGGTGATGATGGAGATTATTATTATTATGGTAATTTAGATAATATATGTATAAATTTATATGATTATCTTGATAAAGACACTATTATAGGAGAATCATCAGATGATTATATATATTTAGTGTTCAAAAAAGATAATAAATATTTAAAATATGAAGAATATATTAAAAATAATTAATATTAATATATATACTTATTTATTTATAATAATATGTATTATAAGTGGTTATATAAAGAATATAGTGATTATATATATTATTTGTATATTTCATGAATTGGGTCATATTTTATATATAAAATTATTTAAATATAAAGTAGTTAGTATAGAAATATTACCTTTTGGTTTATATACTAATATAGATAAATTACTTAATAGTAGTATTAATAAAGATATAATAATATCTTTAGGAGGTATATTAAATCAAATACTGTTATTTATAATAATATATATATTTAAAGAAAATATTAATATTATTACTTATAATTTATTAATTAAATATAATGTGATCATATTACTATTTAATATATTACCTATAATACCTTTAGATGGTAATAATTTATTACATTTATTATTAGAAAAATATTATTCTTATCATAATTCATATTATATTAATTTATATATATCTATTATATTCTTAATAATATTTATTTTAATAAATTATCTTTATAAAATAGATAACTATATAATAATATCATTCTTAATATATAAATTAATTATGTATATAAAGAATTATAAATATTTAAGAAATAGATTTTTATTAGAAAGAATTATATATGATATACAATTTAAGAGAATAAATAATAATACTAAGAATATTAATGAAATAAAAAAAGAAGTATATCACTTCTTTAGAAATAATAATAAATATATTAATGAAAAAGAATATATTATTTCTTATTTAAATCACGAGAATTAATCTTATTTAATTTATAATCAGTGTATTCATTAACTATATTAGAGTAAGATTTTAAATCATCTACTAAGTTTTCATATTTCTTTTTTATCTTATTTATTATAATTTCTGCAATTAAAAATGATGAGAACGCTATAAAGGCAGGAGTAGGGTTTTCAATATTACATAAAGATAAAAATGCACTAGTAGTTAAGGCAATATCATTTACTTGCTTTATACTAGTATATTTAGATATCTCTATATAATTTGCATTAATCATAGAAGCAATGCCATTAGTTTGATCTTTGATTTTATATAATAGTACTTTTTCATTATGAACTGAATATGGCATAGTATAAGTACTATCATCCATTAAATAAACAGTAATTTCATTATCAATTACTTTATAATTCTTTACAAAACAATCTTTTCTAGAGCTAATATCATCCATATAATTCATATTATTCACCCGTTTGTGTGTTATATAATAGCATATTACTTAAAAATATGGAAGTATTAATTGACAAAATAGGTTATTAATGTTAAAATCATAGTGTTTTAAGTCATTTCGGAAAAAACCGCATTGAAAAGGTAAAAGAGACATTAGTCCACCTTAAGAGCGCGACTTAAATTAAATATAAGGAGGTATGAAATGAAAGCTGTATTTACTACTGGTGGAAAACAATACTATGTATCTGAAGGTGACGCTATTTACGTAGAAAAATTAGATGCAGAAGTAGGTTCTACAGTAAAATTTGATGAAGTATTATTCGTTGATGGAGTAGCAGGTACTCCTCTAGTTAAAGGTGCTTCAGTAGAATGTAAAGTAGAAAAGCAAGGTAAGGACAAGAAAATAGTTGTATTTAAGTATAGACCTAAAAAGAAATATCGTAAAAAACAAGGTCATAGACAACCATATACTAAACTTGTTGTTACAAAGATTAATAAGTAATTATGATAAGAGTAAAATATAATAATAGTTATATTGAAATTAGTGGTCATGCAAATTATGCTGACTATGGTAATGATATTGTATGTGCTAGTGTATCATCTATTATATATACTACAATTAATGGTATATTAAATATTAATAAAGACGCTATTAAATATAGTGATGAAAAGGTACTTAGAATTGATATTTTAAGTAATGATAATATTACTAATACTTTATTAAAAAATATGATTGATATGCTTAAAGAATTATCTTTACAATATCCTAAAAACATTAATATTAGTAAAGGAGAATAAACATGTTATTTATAAAGTTAAATATTCAAAGATTTGCTCATGTTAAAGCTCAAGGTTCAACAAGAAATGGTAGAGATTCTGCTGGTCGTCGTTTAGGAGCTAAAGTAGCAGATGGAGAAAAAATAAATGCTGGTACAATTATTTATAGACAAAGAGGTACAAAGATTTATCCAGGACGTAATGTTGGAATGGGTAAAGATCATACTTTATTTGCTAAAGTAGCTGGTGTTGTTAAATTTGAAAGATGCGGAAAAGATAAGAAAAAAGCATCAGTATATGAAGGATAAAAAATATCATTAATTTAATGATATTTTTTTTTATTTATGATAAAATTATTTTGGAGTGATATTATGCGTTATAATATTGTAAAAAATGCTAAAGAAATATTAAATGGTAGTAAATATTTAGTTAAAGATCCAAGTAAATATAAGAATAAGTGGAATGATTTATTTGGAAATAAAAATCCAATATCATTAGAGCTTGGAATGGGTAGAGGAGCTTTTATTGTAGAAATGGCTAAGAAGTATCCCAATGTTAATTTTGTAGGATTAGAACTAGATATTAATCAAACTGCTACTGCTTGTGAGAATGCTAAAAATAGTGGAGTAAAAAACTTAAAAATAATATGTGCAGATGCAAATAATATAGTAGAATATTTTGGTAAGGAAATAGATACTATATATTTGACTTTCTCAGAGCCATGGCCTAAAAAGAGTGATGAAAAGAAAAGATTTACAGCAATTAATTATTTAAAATTATATGATAGAATATTTAAAAAGCATAAACATATTATATTAAAGACTGATAATAAAATACTTTTTGCATCAAGTTTAGAGTGTTTAAGTGAATATTGGTATATATTTAAATGTGTTAGCCTAGATTTACATAATGATGAGAGAAATATACCAAATATAATGACTGATTTTGAAAAAGAATATAAAAGATTAAATAGACCAATTTATTATGTAGATGCTATTTTTGAAGAATAATATTTATGATATAATAATTAAGAATAAGGAGTTACTAGAATGAAAAAATATATGGTGTTATTTATAAGTTTAATGTTTATTTTTCCAAAAGTTTTAATGGCTAAGATTGTTCAATGTGATAAGATTGAAATAGAAATGGAAAAAGATACATTAAATATTGATGAAGAAGATAAAATAGTTATACATACTAAAAGTGATTATACTGTAAATTTTAAAGTTAAAGATGAAGATATAGTAAGTATTGATAAAGATGGTAATATTAAAGCTTTAAAGAATGGTAAAACTAGTATTACTATCGGATTATCAGTTAAAAATGGTGAAACTGAAAGTACTAATTGTAATGCAACGATGGATATTGAAGTAGTATCTAGTAATTCTAAATTAAAGAGCTTAGATATTGAAGAATATAGTTTAAAAGATATATTTAAAAAGAGTAAATTAGAGTATGAGATTACTTTACCATATAATGTAGATAAGATTAATATTACTGCTGAAGCTGAAGATAGTGATTCTAAAATTAGTGGTATAGGAAGAAAATATTTAGAAGGAAAAGGAAATACATTCTTAGTAGTGGTTACTGCTAGTGATAATAGTACAACTACATATAAAATAATAGTAAATAGAGAAGATGCTAATAAAGATTCGTATTTGAAAAGTTTAGTAGTAGAAGGATTTGTTTTAGAGCCTAAATTTGATAAGAATACATATAAATATACTTTAAGTGTAGATAATGAAGTAGATAGTATTAAAATTAATGCTACACCAAGTTATGAGTATTCTATTGTTGAGGGTGCTGGAGAGAAAAACTTAGCTACTGGTAGTAATGAATTTAATATAGTAGTTAAGGCAGAAAATGGTAATGAAACAAAATATGAAATAGATGTAAATAAATTAGCAGGTAGTTGTTATTTAAAATCATTGAGTATAAAAGATGTAGAATTAAATGAAAAATTTGATAAAGATAAATATACTTATACTGCTAAAGTATATAGTAATATAGATAAAGTAGAAATAGATGCTAAAGCTAGTAGTGATGATAAAGTAGAAGTATTTGGTAATGATGATCTTAAATATGGAGAAAATACTATAATAGTAAGAGTATCTAATGAAGAAAAAAGTAATACTACTTATAAAATAATAATTAATAAAATTAATAGTGAGCAAAGAAAACAAGAAGAAAAGAATAATAAATTAGTTAAAGTATTATTAATAATATTTATTATTTCTATAGCGTTTATGTCATATTTTATTGGAGTATTTATAAAAAGAAATTATAAAAATATAAAAAGAAAATAATATATATATATTTTTTGTAAAATATGTGATATAATTAAAATACCTAGAAAGGTAAGTTATTCATATAAAACCGACTATATTGATAATTTAGGGGAACTAATTATTTAGTTGTGTTGAATGCTAACATTTTAGTTAGAATCCTAATACTTTATATGTGTTCTACCACCTGCAAGAGCGCGGGATTTTATCAAAATAACTTCCACTAGGTTTTTATGTGGGAGTTTTAATATGTATGAAAGAATAATTAATTTAATTGGAGAAGATAACTTTAAAAAAATAGAAAATACTAAAGTATTATTAGTAGGAGTTGGTGGAGTTGGAGGTTTTGTCTTTGAAGGACTTATTAGAAGTGGATTTAAAGACATTACTATAATAGATAAAGATAAAGTAGATATAACTAACTTAAATAGACAATTAATAGCGAATTTAAATACTTTAGATATGAATAAAGTAGATATTTGTAAAGATAAAGCATTAAATATCAATAAAAGCATTAAAATAAATGCTTATAACGAGTTTTTATCAAAAGATAATATAAATATACTAGATAATGATTATGACTTTATTATTGATGCTTGTGATACCTTAAACACTAAATTAGAATTAATTAAATATTCTATAGATAACAATATAGAAATAATATCATCTATGGGTATGGGTAATAGAGTAGATGCATCTAAAATAAAGATAACTAAATTATCTAAAACAAATAATGATCCATTAGCTAAAAAACTAAGAAAATTGGTTAAAGAAAATCATATAAATAAAGATATAACTGTAGTATGTAGTGAAGAAGTACCACTAAAAAAAGGAGAAGTAAACTCAATGATTACATCTCCTGGTATAGCTGGTTTATTAATAGTAAATTATATTATAAATAAGATTATTAACTTTTATTAATTAAAAAATCACTAAGTAAGTTTGGATTATATCCATTTATTACTATATCATATATAATATTTATTAAAGGAATTTCAATTCCTTTTTTTTCTAACATTTTTTTAGTTGATTTAAGTGTATAATATCCTTCAACTGTATTATTATTAATATAACTATCAATTTCTTTTTTATTTTTAGTTCTTCCAATTACTTGTCCAAAAGAATAATTTCTACTTTTTTCTGAAGTACAAGTAAGTAATAAATCTCCAATTCCAGCAAACGATAAAATAGTTTTACTCTTGCCTCCAAGCTTTTTAATCATTAATTTAATATCATGTAGTGATTCATTAATTAAAAAACTTTGAGTAGATTCTTGATATCCTAGTCCATTTAATATACCTGCAGCAATAGCAATTATATTCTTTAAACTTCCACATAATTGAATTCCAATTATATCTGATGATACTCTCAATTTTAAATTATCATTTTCTAATGATTCTTTTATAGTATATAAACACTTTTTATTTAATCCTGCAATGGCTAAAGCACAAGGATTATTATTAACTAAATCAACTGCAAAAGTAGGACCACTTATTACACAAATATTATTAGTATGAAGTTCTTTCTTAACTAGAGTAGAAAGAGGACTTAAAGTATTATGATCAATCCCTTTAGATGCGATACAAATAGGTTCATTATTATAATATTTTTTTACATCTTTACACATACTTTGTATATACTTAGTAGCAGTTACAAACACTATTATATTAGTATTACTAATAGCATCTTTTAAATCTTTTGTGATATTAATATTTTCTGGAATACATAAATCTTTAAATATGTTGTTAAACTTATGGCTTTTATTAAATTCATTATATTTATTATTATCTTCTGTCCATAGGACTACTTGATCGTTATTTTTAGCAAATTGAATTGCTAATGCGATACCATAAGCACCAGTTCCTAATACAGTAACTTTTTTCACCACTTCATCTCCTCATGCACTTTATTTAAATTCTTTTCTATATTATTATCTTTACTAAAATAATATTTTTGATTTTTTAGATTAACTGGCAAGTATTCTTGTTTTACCCAATCATTCTTATAGTTATGAGGGTATAAATAAGTAGTACTGCTAGTTTTTATATGGTTAGGTACATTACCTGTATTACCTTTATGAATATCTTCTAATGCTTTATCTATAGCAATAATAGCACTATTACTCTTAGGAGATAAAGCCATTTCTATAGCTATTTCAGCAAGTGGTATTCTAGCTTCAGGTAATCCAACTCTTTCTGATGCATTAATAGCAGCATCAAGTCTTGGTCCAATTCCAGGATTAGCAAGCCCAATATCTTCATATGCTATTACAGATAATCTTCTATATATACTTTCTAAATCTTCAGCTTCAATTAATCTAGCTAAGTAATGGATAGTAGCATCTACATCACTTCCTCTAATAGATTTTTGTAGAGCAGATAAAACATCATAGTGACCATCTTCATTCTTATCATGAAAGAATACTGGCTTAGAATTAATATTTTTAATAGTGTCTATACTTATATCATGATTACTTTCAGAATAATATGCTATCTCAAGTAAATTTAAAGCATTTCTTACATCACCACTAGACAAGGTAGCAATATACTCAAGTACTTTAGGAGTAACTTTAATACCTTCTAAATATTTCTTAGCTTTTTTAAGAACACTTACTATATCAAGAGTAGATAATTCATGTAATTCAAATATTTGACATCTACTTCTAATAGCAGGATTAATCTTATGGTATGGATTAGCTGTTGTAAGTCCAACTAATATAATAGTACCATTCTCTAAATATGGTAGCAATATATCTTGTTTATCTTTATTCATTCTATGAATTTCATCTACTACTAAAATAATATCTCCATAAAACTTAGCTTCTTCAATAGCTAATTCAAAATCTTCTTTTTTATTAGTTGTAGCATTTAAAAACTTAGTTCTGATATTAAGTTCACTACTAATAGCATGAGCAATACTAGTTTTTCCAATACCTGGTTTGCCATATAATATCATTGAAAAAACTTTCTTATTCTTAATTAAATTAGTTAGTATTTTATTTTCCCCAATTAAATGATCTTGACCAACAATATCACTTAGTTTTTGAGGTCTCATTATATCTGCTAATACTTTCATATACATCACGCTTACTATTATAACAATTTTTATGATATAATGAAATAGGGATAATATGAAAAATACTGTAGAATTAAATGATAATATAAATAACTATTTAAACTATTTAAAATATGAAAGAAAATTATCTAATAATACTTATGAATCTTATAAATATAATTTAATAAAGATAGAAGAATATTTTAATAATAAAGAACTATTATTACTTAGTGATGATGATATAAGAGACTATTTATATAATAGTAAGGAAAGTGCTAAAACAAACGCCCACTATCTTACTGTATTAAAATCTTTCTATGATTATGCTTTAGATTTAAATCTTATAAATAAAAATCCTTGTGAAGACATTAAATCACCTAAATTAGAGAAATTATTGCCTAAATTCCTTACTGAAGAAGAAGTAGAAAAATTATTAGATATAAACTTAAGAAAACCAATTGATTATAGAAATAAAGCTATGCTAGAGATGCTTTATGCTACTGGTATGCGTATATCAGAACTATTAGACATGAAATTAGAAAGTATATATCCTGATGAAGAAGTAGTTAAAGTAATGGGAAAGGGGAGTAAAGAAAGAATTATTCCAATAAGTGATGTAACACTAAAGTATGTAAATATGTATATAAATGAATATAGAGGATTAATTTTAAAAGATAGAGAATCAGAGTATTTATTTGTTAACTATAATGGTAAAAAGATGAGTAGGCAAGGGTTCTTTAAAATATTAAAAGAAATATGTAATAAACAAAATATAGATAAGGAAATATCACCCCATATATTAAGACATTCTTTTGCAACTCATTTACTTAATAATGGAGCAGATTTAAGAATAATACAAGAATTATTAGGGCACGAAAATATTACAACCACTGAAATATATTCTCATATATCTAATGAAAAAGTAAAAGATGATTATAAAAATCATCCTCATTATAAAAAATAGGAAGGCTTTATACCTTCCTTTTAAAAGTAAATTATTTACTTTCATTATTACGAGCTCTTGAACTAGACTTAGCTTTACTATTCTTTGAATGACATTTTCTACTCATAATCATCTTACCTCCTACCATTAGTATAACCTTATAATATTTAATAATACTTTCCTATTAATGGTAATATTAGCACTCTGTATTGACAAGTGCTAATATAGTGATATAATAAGATACAGAAAGGGTGATAGTATGGATTTTACTAATAATGAAGAAGAAAATGTTTTAGAAAAATATGGTAGAGATATCAATAAGGATATTATAGAAAGAAAGACTGATCCAGTAATTGGTAGAGATGATGAAATTAGAAGTATAACTAGAATATTATCTCGTAAGACTAAGAATAATCCAGTATTAATTGGAGAACCTGGAGTAGGTAAGACTGCTATAGTAGAAGGGCTTGCCCAAAGAATTATTAAGGGTGATGTTCCAACTAGTTTACAAAATAAAACAATATGGGAACTAGACATGGCATCATTAATTGCAGGTGCTAAATATCGTGGTGAATTTGAAGAAAGACTT
>JAEEGL015498891.1_pt1 | contig 10090 bp, 8 predicted proteins | sample 9134231 | NCBI WGS metagenome assembly JAEEGL01 (sample SAMN16246548, study PRJNA631951) | gut metagenome | biome: gut microbiome; feature: rumen; material: fiber-attached | host: Bos | place: Iran: Karaj | collected 2018-10 | reverse complement strand
GTGATTGCCCGTGGCGCCCAGCAGGGCGGAGAGCGCACCTCCCGCCGAGGTGCCGTCGGTGACGATACGTTCCGCATTGCCCGGCATGCGGCTGTCGTTCGCCCGGAGATAGCGGACAGCGGCCTTGAGGTCGAGGATGGCGGCCGGCGCCTTGCCGGTGTACCGCCGGCTGCCGTCGGGGCCGGTTACCGTTGCGTTGCGTCCGCGGCATCCCGGTAAAGCCACCACGAACCCTTCGGCTAACGCCCGCCCCGTCACATCGTCGGTCCGGATTCGCGAGGCGGCCGATGCCATGTAGCCGCCGACGTTCGTCTTGAGGAAGATGGGTGTGTTTCCATCGGCTCCGTCGGGGATGAAGATGTTTATGGTCTGATAGGTACTATCTTCTACTTCAGTAATGTAGAATATGTTTTCGTAGGCTGTGTATGGCACCGTCCTGCCATCCGGTGCGGTCATGGTGCGCCGTTCTCCGGCGGTGGCGTCGAAGGTGAGGGACGCTGCCACAGCCTGCCAGCCGCAGGCGAAACACAGCAGGATGATGAAACGGAGTTTGCTCATGGCTTATCGCGAAGTCATTCGTTTATATGGCAAAACTATCACTTTTTTATTTTTTCTACTCTATTGGAAGAGTAATAATTACTATCTTTGCGTCATCATTCTTTGGAATGGTGTACATTTTTCAGCGAAAGTGTTTTTCGCCGACCTTCTGGTAATCTGGACAATTCTTAAATGCATGGATTGACAAAGAAGCAATCCGGCTACCTCTGTTGTTATGCTGTCGAAAGACTATGTCCACTCGAACTTCATATCAAGAGTGTTTAGAGTTCGTTTTTATTTCTTCCTTGCAGCCTTGTTCAGAACGTCTAGATGTAGTCACGAAATGGGCTCTACACTTTTTATTTGTAATGGCTGTAGTAGCCGGGCCGCAAAGATTAATTAATATGAAAAAGATTCTTATCTATATGTTTTCTTTGACTATGTTGGTCGGTTGTGCCGGCTTTCACGAGCTTCAAACCACTCAAACCGTCAGCATCAATCAGGGGAATTTTCGAATGATTCGTCCTGTCCAAGCGGAAGAGTCTTCCGTGTATATTTTTGGAATAGGTGGACTGGGATGGAATGCACAAACGGTAAATGCCGTGGATAAACTGATTTATGAAACGAATCTAGAACCCAACGAGGCAATCGCTTACATTTCTACTAGAAAGAACACTGCTTTCTATGTGGGAGGGATTGTTACAAGGGTTAACACAGTCGCTTCTGGTTGGGTAGTCGCCTTTGCAGATGCAGATGGTAATCTCCCCGAAGCTCCGTCTAAGATGGAGCAGCCTTTTGTTCAATCAAAAAACATGTTCAAACTCATAGACAACGGTAACACCAGGAAGAATTATCAGACCTTTCTACAGGCTGTTGAACATATGGAACCTACCCAGGCGAATTATGATAAAATATCTTCATATGCAGAAGAAACGGGACTTGTTAATGCACGTGGGTATTCGCGGAGTGTCGCTAGCACTTTGAGAAAGTTACAATCCAAAATAAATAAATGAGTGCGATTTTTTGTAACTTCGTAAACGGCGCTTGTTTATGTTATATTGTCAAATCCCGGGGAACCGGGATTTGATGTATATATATAGGTGTTCCACTGATTCGCCCTGCCCCCGCGATTTGCTATCTTTGTAGAATCGTTCGAAACAACTCCTGCTATGAGAAAGATATTGCTCCTTGTGTGTGTGCTTTGCTGTGTCGTGTCCCTGCGGGCCATGGACCATGAAGGTATCGTTGACGAAACGCTTGCAGACGGCCGTTTCCCGCTGATTGTGGCCGGCCGGCCGACGCCGGTACTGGCCGATGAGACAGATTTTCCCGGCGTGCCCCGGGCCATCAGGACGTTGCTCAAGGATTTCGGGCGCGTATGCGGTACGGATGCGGTCTGGGAAACCTCTCCGGCGGGTGGTCCGATGATTATTGTCGGGACGTACGGTACGCCTCTGATCGACCGTCTGGTCCGAAAGGGGAAACTGGATAAGAAGTCTCTGCAGGGCAAACGTGAGAAATATGTGATGACGGTGGTGGATGCGCCGATGGACGGGGTGCCGGAAGCCCTGGTCATCGCCGGCAGCGACCGGCGCGGAACCATGTACGGCATCTATGAGCTCAGCGAGCAGATCGGCGTTTCGCCCTGGTATTTCTGGGCCGATGTGCCGCCCGTGCAGCACCGCGACCTCTCGATGGCGCGCGGCACCTATACGGCCGGTGAGCCGGCTGTGCGCTACCGCGGCCTGTTCCTCAACGACGAGGCCCCGTGTCTGACGACCTGGGTCAAGAATCATTACGGCACCGACTTCGGCGGACATGCGTTCTATGCCGATGTCTTCGAACTGATTCTGCGCCTGCGCGGCAATTTCCTGTGGCCGGCCATGTGGGGATGGGCATTCTATGCTGACGATCCGGAGAACTCCGCGGTGGCTGACGAGATGGGCATTGTAATGGGCACTTCGCATCACGAACCGATGGCGCGCAACCACCAGGAATGGACCCGCAACCGGCAGGCTTACGGCGGGGTATGGGACTACACGCAGAACAAGACGGAGCTCCAACGGTTCTTCCGCGAGGGCATGGAGCGGGCCCGTAACACCGAAGATCTCATCACCATTGGTATGCGCGGTGACGGCGACGAGGCACTGCAGGGCAGCACCGCGGACAATATCCGCATGATGGAGTCGCTGTTTGCCGACCAGCGGCGCATTATCCGCGAGGTGACCGGCCGGCCGGCGGAGCAGCGTCCCCAGGTCTGGGCTCTGTACAAGGAGGTGCAGTCGTACTATGAGGAAGGCCTGCGTGTGCCCGACGATGTGACGATTCTGCTCAGCGACGACAACTGGGGCGACACCCGCTGGCTGCCCGGTGCGGCTGAACGGCAGCGGACCGGTGGCTGGGGCATGTATTACCATGTGGACTATGTAGGTGCTCCCCGTAATTCCAAATGGCTGAACGTGACACCTATACAGCATATGTGGGATCAGCTCCGGCTGACGTACGACTATGGCGTCGACCGTCTCTGGGTGCTCAATGTCGGCGACCTGAAGCCCATGGAGTATCCCATTGACCTTTTCATGGACATGGCTTGGAATCCGCAGGCTTTCACCGCAGAGAACCTTCTGGACCATACCCTCCGTTTCTGCCGTCAGCAGTTCGGCGAGGCGGCGGCACCCGAGGCGGCCCGGATTCTGAATCTTTCGTGCAAGTACAGTGGCCGCGTCACGGCCGAGATGCTCGACCGCAATACTTACGACCTGGAGAGCGGCGAGTGGCGGCGGGTTGCCGACGACTATGTCCGGCTCGAGGTGGAGGCCCTGCGGCAGTATCTTACGCTGCCGGAGTCCGTCCGCGATGCCTACCGGCAGCTGGTGCTGTTCCCGGTGCAGGCGCTGGCGAATGTTTACGATATGTACTATGCGCAGGCCATGAACCACAAACTCTATGCGGCCGGCTTGCCCGAGGCCGACCTCTGGGCCGACCGTGTGGAGCGCGATTTCGCCCGTGACAAGGAACTCTCGTAAGAGTATAACAAGGTGATGTCCGGTGGCAAGTGGGACGGCATGATGATTCAGAAACACATCGGCTATACGTCCTGGAACGACAATTTTCCGGCCGATGTCCTGCCGCGGGTCTCCCGTCTGGGCGACGCGGCGGGAACGGGCGGCTATGTGTTCGAGGCGCGCGGCGGCACGGTGACGATGGAGGCGGAGCATTATTTCGCCGCGACCGATGCGTCCGGTGCCCGCTGGACGGTCATCCCGTACATGGGCCGTACCCTGAGTGGTGTTTCCCTGCAGCCTTATACGGCACCGACCGACGGTGCCTCGCTGACGTACCGCTTCAGTCTGCCGGAAGATGTGGAACAGCTGAAGGCGGTGGTGGCGGTGAACGCTACGCTGGCCTTTGCCCGCCGCGAGGGGCACCGTTATGCCATCCGTCTCGACGACGGGGAGGAGCAGATCGTGAATTTCAACGAGCGCCTCAACGAGCAGCCGGCCAATCTTTATTCGGTGTATTATCCCACTGTGGCACGGCGGGTCACCGACAATGCGGTGACTTTTGCCGGTACGGTGGCGGCGGGTGTGCATACACTCACCATCCGGCCGCTCGAACCGGGTACCGTGTTCGAGAAAATCGTGCTGGATTGCGGCGGCTACCGCAAAACCTATCTGTACGGAGAGGAGAGTCCCGTGACGCGCCAGCCGGCGCAGTAACTACCGGTCCACCCGGTACGAATTGTCGCCGATATGCCGGTCCACCCCGTATTCGCAGCGGGTGCGCGCCGTCCGGCACACATCGGCCACGATTTGCCGGTGCCCTTGTTCATAGGCGCGGGAAGCATTTTCGTGGTATAGGTGGAAAGCTACCCCCGCGAATTTGAGGAAGCTTTTTTTGATGCCGGCATTCCCCATGCGGAACGTCAGTTCGCTGTCTTCGTGCCCCCAGTTGACAATCTGTTCGTCATAACCGTTGGCCGCAAAGAAGTCGGTCCGCCAGAATGCCATGTTGCATCCCCGGACGTACCAATGGTCGTCCTGCTTGTAACGGTGCTGCAGGAGTTGCCTCATGGGCCTGAGCCGGACAAAATTCCAGATATACCCCAGCCGGACCACACGCCAGTCGGGCTGTTGTCTGCCGTCCAGCAGCCGCCGGGTGGCGCGCGGGCTCAGGGACACCCGGCTTCCCGTGACGAAATGGCCGGGCTCGGCCACAGAGAGGTGGTCGCTGATGAAATGGCGCTCCATGACGATGTCGCCGTCTATCTGGATGATATAGTCGCCGCTGGAGGCCAGGATGGCTTTGTTGCGTATTTCGCTGATGCGGATGCCCTTGTCTTCGTGCCATACGTGAATCAGCGGCACCGGGCTTTCTTTCCGCATCTGTTCGATGACCTGGCGGGTGGCGGGACCGGAGCCGTCGTCGCCGATGACAATCTCATCGGGCAGCACCGTCTGGCGAAAGGCGCTTTTCAGAATGAGTTCGAGTGCATCGGGGCGGTTATAGGTGGAAATGACAAGCGAAACTTTCAATGCGGTACCGTTTAGGCAGGTAAATATAAATATATTTCTGAAAGACAGGGATTTCTCTATGCCTTCTTGATTGTTCGGGCTGCAAAGATACGTTTTGCGGGAGACCCTTGCAAGTACAAAACCAGTTTCAAGGCAGGATGGCGGGCGTGGTACGGAGCGTGTCGACCCATTCTTCCCACAGCCGGGTGAAGTTGTGGGAGAAGAATCCGTCGGCCATGTACACAGTCGGATCGCCTTCTATGCGCATGTATGTGTCGATGTATCGCGGGTCGAATCCTATCTTGGCCGTAATCTCGGGGTCGCTGCCGTCGCGGTCGAACATCGACAGCCTGCCGAGCCGGAAATCCAGCAGCAGTTCCTTGCCGGCATAGACATGGATGCGGGTGCCGGTTTCGGCGTCCAGTCCGTAACGGCCCCAGTCGGCTTCGCTGTGCGAGACGACGCGGGAGGCGCGGATGCCGATCAGGGCGGAAAGCATCTCGCGGACGGCCTGTGGCGAGGCCGGCATGACGGCACCGTCGCGGGTGATGGTCCAGCCGTCGGCTGTGCGGTCGAGCGTGTTGGTCCGGTTGACGAACACATATTGCGGCCAGATGACCACCGAGGTGACGGCGGCCGTATCGATGGTGCGGGTGGGCGTGGCGTCGAAGTTGCCTGCGGCTGTTTTCTGGCGCCGGAGGGTGCCCGCCACGGCCAGGATGGCAAGAATACCCGTGAGTAGCAGCAGGGTGCGCGGATTCAGTTTTTCGAGCATGGCGTCGTTTTAATCGGTGTAACCGGGTTGCATGCGGCGCTGGCGCCGGCGGTTGCTGCGATGCATGAGCAGCAGCCCGAACGCGGCGATACCGAGCATCGGCAGCAGGAAATTGCCCCATTTCAGCCACATCCGGGTGCTGTCTGAAAGCTGTTGGATATTGCGCGACACCGTATGTTTGGAACGCAGGGCGATGAATCCGGTGTCGTCGGTGAGCCAGTCTATGGCATTGGGCAGCAGGTTGGCGTTGTCTGCGATGATGTTCACGTCTTTTGCCCCGACCGGGAACGAGCCGTTGGCGACGACCACCATGCGGTTCGACGCCGTGCCGGCCAGCCGTCCCTCGACCGTGGCCGCCGTAATCAGCCCGCCTTGCGGAAAGTCGGTGCTGTTCCAGTTACGGTCTATCATGATGTGGTAGGGCAGCCCGACCAGCCCGGTCTGCCGGGATGTGCGCATCAGCGGCGTGAAAACCGCCTGTACGCTGTCGTTGAACGTGATGGGCGATGCTTCCTGCATCACCAATGATGTCATGCCGTACGTGATGGGATGTTCTTCGAACCGTTTGATGACAGGGAAGAAGGGGAAAGGCACCCTGGCCGTTCCGTCCGTACCCTGCTGCAGCACCCCGATGGTGCCGCATTCGGTGTCGATGACCAGCTGCGGCGCGATGTCCACGCCCTTGGTGTGCAGCCACCGGTCGAGGCCCGTTTCGAGCCGGACCGCCTCGGCCGCTGCATAGTCGAATGTCACCGTTTGCAGGCTGACGAACAGATTGCCGCCGGAAGCCAGATACCGGTCGAGCATCTGCAGTTCTCCGTCGCTGAAAGGTTGCCGGGGATGCAGGATGGCTATGGCGGCATAGCGGTCGCGACTGAGGATGCTGTCGCACAGACGGACGGTGTCCATCCGGTAGAGTGCATTCAGCATTTCATTGGCCTGGAACATTTCCTCCGGACGGAGCTCGCCGTGCCCCTGCAGCAGGGCGATGCGCGGCTTGGCCGGGTCGGACATCTCCTGGATGGCCATGGTGATGTAGTATTCGAGCGAAATGCCGGGCTGAAGGAGCGGCAGCGCAATCTCGTGCTCCAGATACTGCACGACGATGCCCAGATAGACCACGCGCTGGATGCTCTGGTCCTTTTCGCGCACCATGAGCACGTGGGGCTGGATTTTGGCCTTGTAAGCCTTTTCTTCGAGCGTTTTGTCGTCGGCAGGGTCAATGATGTCAAACACCAGGTTGCGTCCTGCTATGGCCTCGTATTCGGCCATCAATGCCCGGAAATCCTCCTTGGTCTTGGTCAGGTCGGGCGGCAGGTCCTTGGTGAAGTAGGCCGTAATGGTGACGGGTTCCTTGAGCGACCGCAGCACCTGCCGGGTCACCGGATTGAGGGTGTAGGCGCGGTCTTCGGTGAGGTCCAGCCGCACTGAATACAGTCTGGAGACCACGTTGAGCGCCACGATAAGCAGCAGCGCTGTGAGAAGGGTGTATCCTGTTTTCTTCTGCATGGCCGGTTATCTTTTTGAGACGGCCGCTTCGGCCGAAAGCAGACCCGCCAGCGCGACGGATACGAAATAGATGATGTCCCGCGAATCGACGACGCCCCGCACTACGGCCTCGTAATGCGTCCGCATGTTGAGCGCATCGAAGAAACCGCCCCACCAGCCCGAGAGGCTGTACGAGAAAATCTGGAACAGCACATGGAAGAAAATGCCGATGAGCAGCGTCAGCAGAAACGCGACGATCTGGTTGTCGGTCAGGCTGCTGGCAAAGATGCCGATGCCGATGTAGGCACCGCTCATCAGCATCAGGCCCAGATAGCCGCACAGCACCGTGCGGTGGTCGATGTCGCCGATGACCGCCAGCGTGGCATAGTAGGGCAGGGTGCAGGCCAGCGTGACGGCAATGAGAGCCGTCAGCGCCCAGAACTTGCCCATGATCCAGTCGGAGGCGCGCAGCGGCTTGGTGAGCATGGTCTCGATGGTGCCGGTTTTTTTCTCCTCGGCGATGGAGCGCATCGTGAGGGCGGGGATGAAAAAGAACAGCGTCCAGTAGGCAATGTTGAAGAACGTGGCCAATGACGCCTGTCCCACGAAGAAGATGTCACGTCCGTAGAACCACGTAAAGAAACCGGTGAACCCCAGGAAGGCCACCATGACGATGTAGCCCGACAGCGAATGGAACGCCGCCGACAGTTCTCGTTTGAATATAATCTTTACAGGATTCATGGTGGATGTTATGATGGGGTGGTCAGCATCCTGAAGACGTCTTCGAGCGATGTCTCGATGCCGGTGATTTCGGTGAGCTGCCATTTCTGTGCGACGCAGAGTGCGAAAATCTCGTTCCGGGCCGATGCATCCGGGATGGCGGTGACAAGACAGACCCGGGCATCTGCATCCCATTCGGCCTTTTCGACCGAAGGCAGCGCCTGCAGCAGTGCCGGCACATCGGCACCTTCCGGCGCCTCGATGCGGACGCGCAGCCTTTCGCGGCCGGATGCCGTGCTGCGCAGTTCAGCCGCCGTGCCGTCGGCCACGATCCGGCCCTTGTTGATGACGACGATGCGGTCGCAGGTGGCCTCCACCTCCGATAGAATATGCGATGAAAGCAATACGGTCTTGGATTTTCCGACCGTCCGTATCAGTTCGCGGATTTCGACCATCTGGTTCGGGTCGAGCCCGGAGGTCGGCTCGTCCAGGATGAGCACTGCCGGGTCGTGGATCAGTGCCTGGGCCAGCCCGACGCGCTGCTTGTACCCCTTCGACAGTTCGCCGATTTTCTTGTGCTTTTCGGCCGTGAGGCCGCACAGGCGGATCATTTCGGCCGTGCGGCCGGGAATCTCCCGCTTCGGCACCTGTTGCAGGGCAGCCATGAAATGCAGGAAATCCACCACGGGCATGTCCTCGTAGAGCGGATTCAGTTCCGGCAGATAGCCGATGTTGCGCCGCACCTGGCCGGGATGCTCGCGGATGGAGTACGGACCGATGGTGATGTCGCCGCTGTCGGGTGTGATGTAGCACACCATGGATTTCATGGTCGTCGTCTTGCCGGCGCCGTTCGGGCCGAGAAAGCCCGTAATCTGGCCGGCCGCCACCCGGAACGACACGTCGTCAACGGCGCGCTGTGTCCCGTAGGTCTTGGTTAGATGACTGACAACAATGTCCATATGCCGGATTCTTTTTTACGCCTGCAAAGATATAAAATCCGGCTGTTATTCCGTCATTTCTTTAACGCCATTGTATGCCACTGCCGGCTCATGTGTACGGCAACGAAGCTGTAGTTTTGTCCGGCCGCATCTACTGTTCCAGCACCCCCATCCTTCCGTCCGGCGTGATGCCCTGGATGCTGACGTGCATGGCACCGCGGCGGTCGGAGCGGTAGAACGACACCTTGGCGTGCCCCTCTTCGTCGGTCTTGACGGCGGGGTTCCAGTAGAGGGTGCTCCGGGCGTCGTACTCGCTCTCCATCACGTCGAAGGGATCATCCTTGTTGAACGAGGCGTAGTCCGGACTGTGGAACCGGGCGGGGTCGAGATATCCCTGCCACTTCACCCAGCGGATGCCGGGCTTGGGCTCGTAGGTCCGCTTGCGGGTGTAGAGCACCAGAACACAGTTCATCTTGAATCCGGAAGAAGAACTGGACGATTGAGAGAAATCTATCCCGTCCATCATCATGTCGAAGATGGCCTCCCAGTACACAGGGAACTGCTGGAGGTACTCGAAGGTCTCCACCCGTGCATAGGGGTCGGTGGCCACATACACCTGGTCGATTGACTGAAAGTCGGGATTATACCCACTCGGGAGAATATTCTGCGTCAGGTCTATCAGCACGATGGGACGGCCCTCCCAGTAATAATTAGGACGGCTGCCATACACCTTGTTGGGATACATGTGGTGCAGAACCGTCCAGATGTCCGGCGTATAGACGAAGTTGTTCTGGTTGATGACCTCCATGGACACTTCGCCGCCGTCGAAGCGGTAGGCGGAGATCTTCCGCGCGAACTGCTCCGCCGCCTCCCGCGGCGCCAGCGCCTCCGCCGGCGCAAGGTAGTAGGTCGTCAGAGAGTCGCGCGACCCACGGTAGGTCTGCACCTCGTCCCATATGGCCCGGTGCACCTCCGTCTGACGCCGCTGCGCCGCCAGGAACGCCTCCATGTCGGCCGGGTGCAGGTCCAGGTGTCGCTGGTACGGCGCCCCCCGCGACCTACCCACCGGCCCTCCCCGGCGGTCCGCCCAGCCCCCTCGGCGCCAGCGCCCCCGCCTG
>JAEEGL014682746.1_pt1 | contig 10090 bp, 6 predicted proteins | sample 9134231 | NCBI WGS metagenome assembly JAEEGL01 (sample SAMN16246548, study PRJNA631951) | gut metagenome | biome: gut microbiome; feature: rumen; material: fiber-attached | host: Bos | place: Iran: Karaj | collected 2018-10 | reverse complement strand
TCCATTGATAATGAAGTTATTGCCCAGTATGCTGGCGCTGTTGCCATGGAGTGCTTTGGCATCGTTGGTATGGCCAATGTAAATGTTAAGGACGGACTTGTAAGTCTTTTAAAGCTTGATTCTATGACAAGAGGTATCAATGTAACTCTTGACGAGAACAACAAGTTAAAACTTGATTTTCACGTAATCGTTTCTTACGGTGTTAGTATTTCAGCAGTATCTGAAAACCTTATTGACACTGTTAAGTATAAGGTAGAAGAGTTTACAGGACTTGAGATAGAAAAGATCAATATTTATGTAGAAGGCGTTCGCGTCATCGACTAAATAGACCCTAGCTTTATGGAGGATATTGTTTTGAGTAATAATTCTATTGACGCGAAGATGCTCTCTAAGATGTTCCTTAGCGGAGCGAAAAATCTTGACGCTAAAAAAGAGTGGATCAATGAGCTGAATGTATTCCCGGTTCCAGATGGTGATACTGGTACAAACATGACAATGACTATCATGTCTGCTGCCAAGGAAGTTCAGTCACTTTCTGATTCTTCCAATATGGAAGCTATCTGCAAGGCGATCTCATCAGGATCATTAAGAGGAGCCAGAGGTAACTCAGGCGTTATCTTATCACAGCTTCTGAGAGGCTTTACCAAGGTTGTTAAACAGCATGACGTTCTTACAGTGAATGTACTTGCTGAGTCCTTTGAAAAAGGCGTAGAAACAGCATATAAGGCTGTTATGAAGCCAAAGGAAGGAACAATCCTTACTGTTGCAAAGGGTGCCAGTGAAAAGGCACATGAGCTTGCAATGGAGGGCTGCGATGACATCGAGACTTTCTGCAGACAGGTCATTGACTACGCTGATGAAGTTCTTTCTAAGACACCAGATATGCTGCCAGTTCTCAAACAGGCTGGTGTTGTAGATTCCGGCGGACAGGGACTTGTTCAGGTCATGAAGGGTGCTCTTGATGGTTATCTTGGAAAAGAGATCGATATGACCATCACAGAAGAGGATGTCAAGCCCAAGAAGGATAATGAAAAGGCTGAACCTGCTCAGGATATTAAGTTTGGTTACTGCACAGAATTCATCGTTCTTTTAAACAAGCCTCTTAATGTAAAGCAGGAGATCGATTTTAAGGGATTTCTTGAATCCATTGGTGACAGCATCGTAATGGTTGCAGATGATGAGATCTGCAAGGTACATGTTCACTCCAATGATCCCGGACTTGCTATTCAGAGAGCTCTCATGTACGGACAGCTTTCTAATATGAAGATCGATAACATGTGGATGGAGCACAGAGAGAAGCTCTTCCATGAAAATAAAGACGGATCCTGGTCAGAGATCAAGACTGAAGTCAATGGAGCTGCGGAGATGACACCTACTTATTCTGCTGGGGATGATATTCCTCTCGGAGATAAGGTTGAGCTTAATGATGCAGCACCGGAAGTTCCAAAAGGACCAAGGAAGGATGTAGGATTTGTAACTGTTTGTGCAGGTTCAGGTCTTGCAGATATCTTTAGAGGCCTTGGAGTTGACTATGTCATAGAGGGCGGTCAGACCATGAATCCTAGTACAGCTGACATTCTTGATGCTGTTGCCAAGGTTAATGCTGACACAGTGATCGTTCTTCCTAACAACAAGAACATTATTCTTGCAGCTAATCAGGCAGCTATCATGTCAGAGGACTCTGAAGACGGCAAGAAGATAGTTGTTGTTCCAAGTAAGACAGTACCACAGGGTATTACAGCTATCATTAACTATGTTCCAGATGCTGCACTTGATGACAATATTAGTTCCATGAACGATTCTCTTTCAACTGTTTCAACCGGTGAAGTTACCTATGCAGTAAGAGATACTGTTATTGATGATGTCACCATCAAGCAGGGCGATTATATGGGAATTGGCGACAAGGGAATCCTTGGTGTTGGTTCAGACATTGCTGATGTTGCCTTTGATATGCTTGAAAAGATGATGAACGATGATAAAGAGCTTATCAGCGTTTACTACGGTGATGAGGTTAGTGAAGATGATGCAAGCTCATTAAGAGACCGCATTTCTTCCAGATTTCCAGACTGTGATGTTGAGCTTCAGTTTGGTGGTCAGCCTATTTATTACTATATTGTATCTGCTGAATAAAACTATTAAGCCGGGCTTTTAAGTCCGGCTTTTTCTTTATATTAAGAGCTGAGGGATTATTGTGGGGAAAAGAGAACTTGAAGAAAGCATAATTTCATTAAAAGGAATAGGCGAAAAGACAGGAAAACTGTTTAACAAAGTTGGGGTATATACCTGTGATGATCTTATTCACTATTTTCCAAGAGGATATGATAAGTTTGATGGACCTGTAAGGGCCTGTGATCTTAAGGCCAATATAGTAATGGCAGCGAAGCTTACTATCATTGGAACTATTACAAAGAGGCGTGTAAGAAATCTTTCTATTACTGCTTTTGAGGCTGCTGATGAAACCGGCAAAGTAAAGATAGTATTTTTTAATGCTCCATATCTTGCCAGTTCCCTCAAATCCGGTTCTACTTATATATTTAGAGGAATGGTCAGGAAGAAAGGTAATTTCTTTTCAATGGATCACCCTAAGATGTATAAGGAAGAAGAGTACGCACCACTTATTGGCATTCTTCAGCCAAGATATCCTCTTACAAAAGGGCTTACTAACAATACCGTAAAAAAGGCCATGGAAAAAGCCTTTTTGAATATAGGTAGTCTTGATGAGTTCATACCAGAGGATATTCTAAAAAGACTGGAACTCATAAACTATTTTGATGCAATTAAGGGAATTCATTTTCCAAAAGGTGACTTGGGGCTTGAGGACGCCAGAAGAAGACTTGCTTATAACGAGTTTTTATTATTTGTTCTAAGACTTCGGTTTCTTAAGCAGAATTCTGATGAAGTACAAAATACTTCAAAAATGATCGAAGTCGCTGATACAAAACGGATTATGGAACAACTTCCATATGAACTGACTGGCGCTCAAAAAAGAGCATGGGATGACATTGTATCTGATCTTTCCGGACCATATGTGATGAACAGGCTTATTCAGGGTGATGTTGGCTCCGGTAAAACGATCCTTGCTTTTTTAGCTCTTTTAATGACAGCTGCAAATGGCTATCAGGGAGCCATGATGGCTCCGACAGAGGTACTGGCAGCGCAGCACTATGAAACATTTACCGAGCTTGTTAAAAAATATAACATTAAAAACTTTAATATAGCTCTTTTGACGGGATCCCTTCCTGCAGGGGCTAAAAAAGAAGTACAAAGACGTATAAGTGAAGGGGAAGTCAACTGTATAATTGGAACTAACGCCCTGATCCAGGATAAGGTCAGCTACAAAAATCTTGCTCTGGTTGTTACAGATGAGCAGCATAGATTTGGAGTCAGGCAACGTGGAGCCCTTTCTGGTAAAGGGCAGGGTACCCATGTTCTTGCTATGAGTGCAACACCAATACCACGAACACTGGCGATAATACTTTACGGTGATCTGCATATATCGATCATTGATGAAAAGCCAGCTAACAGGCTTCCTATTAAGAATTGTGTTGTTGGACCAGGCTATAGAGATACTGCCTATAAATTCATTGCAGATCAGGTTTCAAAAGGACATCAGGTTTATGTTATCTGTCCAATGATCGAGCAGGGGGAACTGGATGGTGTTGAAAATGTCATGGACTATTCAGAAGTCTTAAGATCAGCGCTTCCAGCTAGTGTAACTGTTAGTGTGCTTCATGGTAAGATGAAGCCTGAAAAGAAAGATGAGATCATGGAATCCTTTGGAAGAGGCGAGATTGATGTTCTTGTTTCTACAACGGTTATCGAAGTAGGTATAAATGTTCCAAATGCCACGGTTATGATGGTTGAAAACTCAGAAAGATTTGGGCTTTCTCAGCTTCATCAGCTAAGAGGAAGAGTTGGAAGAGGAAAGGATCAGTCTTACTGCATTTTTATCAATTCTTCAGATGATGAGGAGGCTGCAAAAAGGCTTGACATCATGAACAGGTCTAATGACGGTTTCGTGATCGCAGAAGAGGATCTCAGACAAAGAGGCCCTGGAGATCTGTTTGGAGTACGTCAGAGTGGTGAAATGAACTTTAAAGTTGGTGACATTTACCATGACAGCGATCTTGTGAAAGAATCAGCAATGGATGCTGACCATATTCTTTTTGCAGACCCGGATCTGTCACTGCCACAACATGCTGTGCTTAAGGAAGTGCTTAATACAAAATCTGTAAATTTGGTTGACTTTACAACTTTATAAAAGTAAACTTAATCTATCATATTAGTGAAAATAGGAGGAATGTCGGCATTTGCCGGCTTATTGACATGTCTAAGATTGCAATAATTACAGACAGTAACAGTGGAATAACCCAAAAACAGGGAGAAGAGCTGGGAATATATGTAGTTCCTATGCCCTTTATGATCAATGGGGAGGACTACTTTGAGGACATTAACCTTACCCAGTCCCAGTTCTATGAGAAACTTGCTGAAGATGCAGATGTATCAACAAGCCAGCCTACGCCTGATTCCCTTATGACCCTTTGGGACAAGGTCCTGAAGGAATATGAACAGATCATCTATATTCCCATGAGCAGCGGCCTTTCAGGATCCTGCCAGAGTGCATATATGATTGCCCAGGAAGAATATGAAGGAAAGGTATTCGTAATAGACAACCAGAGAATTTCTGTAACTCAGAGACAGTCTGCTCTTGATGCCAAAGAAATGGCTGATGCGGGATTATCTGCTGATCAGATCAGGGATAAGCTTATGGAGACCAAAATGGAATCCAGTATTTATATCATGCTTGATACTCTTCATTACCTTAAAAAGGGCGGAAGAATAACTCCTGCAGCAGCTGCTTTGGGTACACTTCTTCGTCTTAAACCTGTGCTTCAGATCCAGGGCGAAAAACTCGATGCTTTCGCAAAAGCAAGGACAACTGCTCAGGGAAAGACTATTATGATCAATGCCATCAAAGCTGATATTGAGAACAGATTTGGTGGTATGGAAAAAGGCGATTTCTTGATCGCAGGCGCATATACCAATAATCTTGACTCAGCCCTTGAATGGAAAAAAGAAGTCGAAGCTGCAATACCTGGTTTTGATATGCACCTTGATCCGCTTTCTCTTTCAGTAGGATGCCACATAGGACCTGGTGCTTTGGCTGTAACAGTTACCAGAAAGATCCATTACTGATAAAAAATCTGTATGAAAAAATGTTTTAAAGGGGTTATCTAATGTCATTACAAGAAAATTATGATGCTTCCAGTATTACCGTTTTGGAGGGCCTTGAAGCTGTAAGAAAGCGCCCGGGAATGTATATCGGAAGTGTCACCACCAGAGGTCTCAACCACCTTGTCTATGAGATAGTTGACAATGCTGTGGATGAGCATCTGGCAGGCTTTTGTACAAGAATCCATGTATGCCTTGAGGCCGATGGCAGTGCAACTGTTGAAGACAACGGCCGTGGCATTCCTGTTGGTATGCACGCAAAGGGCGTTTCTGCCGAGCGAGTAGTTCTTACCATGCTCCATGCAGGTGGAAAATTTGATAATAACGCATATAAAACAAGCGGAGGACTTCACGGAGTAGGTTCTTCGGTTGTTAACGCGCTTTCAAAGAGAATGAGCGTCAGGGTAAAAAAGGACGGCTTAATATATGAGGATGCATACGAAAGAGGCATACCTACAGTTGAACTTATAGGTGGGCTTCTTCCTTCTGTTGGTACCACCAAGGCAACAGGTACAACAATAAACTTCCTTCCTGATGACGAGATATTTGAAAAAACAAGATTCAGAGAAGACGATATCAAGTCAAGACTTCATGAAACAGCTTATCTTAATCCCAAGCTTACAATAGTATTTGAGGATAAGAGACCTGGAGTCGAGGAATACATTGAGTTCCACGAGCCAGATGGTATCACAGGATTTATCAGAGACATGAACAAGTCCAAGGAAGCTGTGACAGATGTAATTTCTTTTAGCGGCGAAAGCGAAGGTATTGAGATTGAAGCGGCTTTCCAGTATGTCAATGAATTTCACGAAGAAGTTCTTGGATTTTGTAATAACATCTATAACGCTGAAGGTGGTACACACCTTACTGGCTTTAAAACCATGTTTACCAAGGTCATCAATCAGTATGCAAGGGAACTTGGCATCTTAAAGGATAAAGATGTCAACTTCACTGGTACTGATGTAAGAAATGGTATGACTGCAGTCATTTCCATCAAGCACCCGGATCCAAGATTTGAAGGCCAGACCAAGACCAAGCTTGATAATCAGGATGCTGCCAAGATCGTATCCAAGATAACCGGCGAAGAGGTAACAAGATTCTTTGACAGAAACCTTGAAACTTTAAAGTCTGTCATTGGTTGTGCAGAAAAGGCAGCAAAGATCCGTAAAACAGAAGAAAAAGCCAAGACTAATATGCTTACCAAACAGAAATACTCATTCGATTCCAATGGTAAGCTTGCAAATTGTATCAGCAAAGATGCTTCAAAGTGTGAGATCTTCATTGTAGAGGGTGATTCTGCGGGAGGCTCAGCTAAAATGGCAAGAGATCGAAACTATCAGGCCATTCTTCCCATCAGAGGTAAGATCCTTAACGTTGAAAAGGCCAGCATCGATAAAGTGCTTGCTAATGCTGAGATCAAGACCATGATAAATGCCTTTGGATGTGGCTTTTCTGAAGGTTATGGCAACGACTTTGATATAAATAAACTTCGCTATGATAAGATCATCATCATGTCTGATGCTGACGTTGATGGTGAACATATCGCAACGCTGCTTCTTACTTTGTTCTACCGGTTTATGCCTGAACTCATATTCCAGGGACATGTTTATCTTGCGATGCCACCTCTTTATAAAGCACTTCCTGCAAAAGGGAAAGAGGAGTATCTGTATGATGATGCAGCTCTTTCAAAATACAGAAAGACACATAAAGGCAACTGTACGTTGCAAAGATACAAAGGTCTTGGTGAGATGGACCCTGAACAGCTGTGGGAGACTACCCTTGATCCTGATAGAAGACTTCTTAAGCTTGTAGAAATTGAGGATGCTAAGATGGCTTCACAGATGACAGAGCTCCTTATGGGAGTTGACGTTCCACCAAGAAAAGAATTTATCCATCAGCATGCAACAGATGCAGAGCTTGATATTTAACGATAGGAAACAGTGACAATGGATGATCGTATTATAAGAACCGAATATTCTGAGGTTATGCAGAAGTCCTTTATCGACTATGCAATGAGCGTTATTGTAGCAAGAGCCCTTCCAGACATCAGAGATGGACTTAAGCCTGTTCAGCGCAGAACTCTATATGACATGTATGACCTTGGCATCAGATATGACAGACCTTACAGAAAGAGTGCCAGGATTGTTGGCGATACCATGGGTAAATACCATCCTCATGGAGATAGTTCCATCTACGACTGTCTTGTTGTGATGACACAGGACTTTAAAAAGATGGTCCCTCTTGTTGACGGCCATGGTAATTTTGGCAACATTGAGGGTGATGGCGCAGCAGCTATGCGTTACACCGAGGCAAGGCTCAGCAAACTTACCCAGGAGAATTTCCTTGAGGATCTTGATAAGAATGTAGTGGATTTTGTTCCTAACTTTGATGAAACAGAAAAAGAGCCTTCTGTTCTTCCTGTTAAGATCCCTAATTTCCTTGTAAATGGTTCAGAGGGTATTGCTGTTGGTATGGCCACCAGTACTCCTCCTCATAACCTTGCTGAGGTAATAGATGCTGAGATAGCCTACATTCAGGATGATTCTCTTTCTACCAAGGACCTCATGAAATATATAAAAGGTCCGGATTTCCCCACTGGTGGCATCGTGATCAATAAAAACGAACTTTTGTCCATCTATGAGACTGGTGTAGGTAAGATCAAGATAAGGGGCAAGGTTGAAGTGGAAAAGGGCAAAAACGGCCATACAAACCTTGTTGTAACAGAAATCCCTTATACAATGATCGGTGCAGGTATTGGCAAATTTATGGCTGATGTTGCTGAACTTGCGGAAAAGAAAATAACCAATGATATAGTTGATATTTCCAATCAGTCATCTAAAGAAGGCATAAGAATTGTAATTGAGCTTAAAAGAGATGCTGATGTAGAGAACTTTACAAATCTTCTTTACAAAAAGACCAAGCTTGAAGATACATTTGGCGTAAACATGCTTGCCATCGACAATGGCAGACCTGAAACTCTTTCCCTTAGAGAGATCATGAGAGCCTGTGCTGATTTCCAGTTTGAGATCACCACAAGAAAGTACCAGACTCTTTTAAAGAAAGAACAGGATAAAAAAGAGATACAGGAAGGCCTTATCAAGGCTTGTAATGTTATTGATCTTGTAATAGAGATCCTTCGTGGTTCCAAGGACAGACCAATGGCTAAAAACTGCCTTGTAAATGGCGTTACTGATGGCATTAACTTTAAATCAAGGGAGTCAAAAGCAATGGCCGCACAGCTTCTCTTCACAGAGGCTCAGGCAGATGCGATCCTTGATATGAGACTGTATAAGCTCATTGGACTTGAGCTTGATGCACTTATCAAAGAACACGAACAGACTGTTGCCAACATCTACAGATATGAAGATATTTTGGAGAGCCATGAATCCATGTCAATGGTTATCCAGAATGACCTGATCAAGATCAAAAAAGAATATCAGAAGGCAAGAAGGACTGAAATCGATAACAGAGAGGATGCAGTTTACGAAGAAAAGCCTGTTGAAGAGATAGATGTTGCATTTATCATGGATAAGTTTGGTTATGCCAAGACCATAGATGCATCTACCTATGAGAAAAACAAGGAAACAATTGAAAATGAGTTCAGGTTCTCATTTATCATGAAGAATACCGGAAAGGTATGTTTCTTTACAAATAACGGCAATCTTCATACAGTAAAAGCCATGGATCTTCCTCAGGGCAAGATGCGTGACAAGGGTGTGCCAATTGATAATGTAAGTAACTTTGATACTTCAAAAGAGACCATTGTAATGGCAGCAAGTCAGTCTGATCTTAATCTCTACAGGATACTATTTACTACCAAGATGTCTATGATGAAGATCGTCGACGGCGGGGAATTTGATGTATCAAAGAGAACCGTTGCAGCCACCAAGCTACTTGATGGTGATGAAGTGGTAAATGTAGAGATCCTTCATACCCAGAAGACTGTGATCCTTCATACTAATGATGGATATTTCCTCCGTTTCCTTGTTGAAACAGTTCCAGAAAAGAAGAAGGCTGCTGTAGGAGTTCGAGGAATGAGACTTTCTTCTAAGGACTACATAAGGGATGTATATTATCTTTCTGATATGGAAGAGAAAAAGATCGAGCATAATGGCAAAGAACTTAACCTTGGGCATCTCAAGATAACAAGCCGAGATACCAAGGGAACAAAGGTGAGATTATGAGAGTAATTGCAGGAACTGCAAGAAGATTAAGACTTGTTACCCCAGAGGGCAATGATACAAGACCAACACAGGACAGGATAAAAGAGACTCTTTTTAACATGATACAGAATCAGGTTCCAGGTGCTGTGTTTATAGATCTGTTTGCAGGTAGTGGTGGAATAGGTATCGAAGCTTTATCTCGAGGAGCTGTTAAGGCTATCTTTGTTGAGAACAATGTAAATGCTTATAAGTGCATTATGCAGAACCTTAAGACCACTCATTTCGAAGAACAGGCAACTGTTCTTAAGCAGGACGTTGTTCTAGGTCTTAGGAGCATCAAGGAAAAGGAGGCTGATATAATCTTTATCGACCCTCCATACCACGGTGAACTCTATGAAAGAACACTATCTCAGCTTTCAGAGATGAGCTATGTTTCTGCAAATACCATGATCATTGTGGAAGCTGACCTTGATCTTGACTTTTCTTTTGCTGAAAACTATGGATTTGAAGTTAGAAGAGAAAAAGAGTACAAGTCAAATAAGCATGTTTTTCTTTACAGAAAGGAAGCTTAAGTAAATGAAAATAGCTGTTTATCCTGGTAGCTTTGATCCAGTAACCTTCGGACATTTAGATATCATAAGGCGTGCATCCAAGATGTTTGATGAAGTTATAGTGGCTGTGATGTGCAATTCAGC
>JAEEGL014601804.1_pt1 | contig 10090 bp, 10 predicted proteins | sample 9134231 | NCBI WGS metagenome assembly JAEEGL01 (sample SAMN16246548, study PRJNA631951) | gut metagenome | biome: gut microbiome; feature: rumen; material: fiber-attached | host: Bos | place: Iran: Karaj | collected 2018-10 | reverse complement strand
GTTTTCCACGCAGTAGTCTTCGCCTTCACCGACCATCACGACTTTGCCGACCACTTTGGCCAGCACTTCGTCCCACTTGTCGGTATCATGGTATTCTTCATAAATGCTCAGCAGAGCGCGGCAGGTGGTGTTGGATCCGCCCCAGTGATGGATGTAAAGGGGGCGCATATCGTCATCCAGCATCGCGGCTTTGATCAGGTTGGAACCGTCGGTGTCGAAGCGGACGTCGCCTTCAAAGGCGGTGTTGCCCTCGGCATAAACGGACATCAGTTCTTCGGGCGTGGGATAACCGGGGTTGTTCTGGCTCAGGTACGGATAGTCTTCTGTGTAGAAGGTGCGGATAAAGCGGGCGATCTGGTTGGGCTCCGCGGGACGGAACTCCTTCAGTTTATCAGCGTCCACTACGTTGCAGCGGTAGTTGGGAGTGATTTCACCCAGGGTGTGTTCTCCGTCGCCGTTGAAGTGCCACATTCCGGCGGTGGAAACCAAACCTGCCAGATCCATTTCATTGGCGTACATCAGGGTCAGCAGAATCCCGTTGGCATCATCCACTTCCATGTCCGTGGTGATAATCACGCGGGGCAGGGCAGATTTGCCGGCCTCTTCAGCTGTCGCATGGATGCAGCAGAGCAGAAGGCATACGGTGATCATGAGGGTTATCATTTTCTTCATTGGTGCGTCCTCCCTTTCTTTTTCAACCTTTCCGGTTGCTTCTAGGCCATTATAGACAGGTGCGAAGAACTATGTTATAATAATTTTTACAATATTATAATTATTTTTGTACGAGGCGAAAAAATGAATCCGGACTGGAAAAAGGCTGTTTCCTCCCTGGCGGCGGATATCACAGGGATCTCTGCCCGGGCGGCGGAAAGCGGGCGGGAAGAGGAACTGTATCCCGAAGCATGGCGGCTGTTTATGCCGGACCAGTTCATGACGGAGGAGAACCTGCGGAGCCTGTTTGCCCACATGGAACCGTATGTTCCTTACCTGATCCAGGACCGGCTGACGATGTACTGGGCAGGTATTTCACTGGAAGATTTTAAAATCCTTGCGGGGCCGTTTTCCACGGAAGTGATTTCATGGCATGAAACAGGCGCTATCCTGGGGTTTCATCATATCGATATGAAGCAGCTGGAGGATTTCAACAGGTATGTTTTCTATTCCAGGCTGGTGAGCAAGGAGCGGGTGCTGGATCTTTTCAAGGCGTACTGCCATCTCTTTTCCGCCCGGGAGCCGGGTCAGCCGGTCATGATCCGCCTGCTGCAGGGCAATCCCTTCAGGCAGATGGAAGAAAACCCGAACAGGTATGCGGAGCACTATCAGGATATGGAAGCGGCTTATTCGGCCGCGATTGCCCACGGGAACCAGCAAATTGCCGAAGAAATCCTGCGGAAGCTTCAGGAACCGTATCTCCATCTGCAGGACGATGAACCGGACGCCGCTTTTCGGGATATCTCCGGGTTTACCACACAGCTGACCTATGCCCGGATTGCCGGGCGGCGGGCCGGCGTGCCCGCGGAGGCGCTGGATGCAGCTTTCCGCAAATACCAGGAAAGGGCGATCCGGATCCATGACCGGCAAAGGCTGCTGCAGCTTTCCTATGAGGCGACCCGGACCTTCTGCGAACTGGTTAACTCAAACAGCCGGCATACCTACTCCCCCAATGTGCGCAATGCCATTGATTACCTGGAAAGGAATTTCCAGGAGGCGATTACACTGAAGGACGCCGCGGCACAGCTGGGAGTGAACGCCAGCTCCCTGTCCTGCGCTTTTCACAGGGAGACAGGGAAAACCCTGACGGAATACCTGAACCGGATCCGCCTTGAACATTCCCGTATTCTGCTGTCAATGAACGATTTCAGCATCCGGGACATATGCGCGGGCTCCGGGTTTTCCGATCAAAGCTATTATACAAAGCTGTTCAGGGAAACCTATGGGATTACACCTACGGAGTACCGCAGGGAACTGATCGGAAAGGACCAGAAGGCGCTCCGGAACCGGTGAAAGCCGGAACACGGCCAGGAGCTAAGCCGGAGATGCCGGAGCTGCAGGACCGGTTTGACGGGATGCCGGCGGAGCAGGGAACAGTTTCCTGGAAAACCGGGGGGAAGCTTTTCGTCGGGTCGGATCCATGCTGAAAAAACGCGACATCCGTTTTTGCATAATAAGGATGAGTAAGGGAAAGAAACGGATGAAGCAGGAGGCGGATGGCATGTATGAGACCCTGACGAATTATATTCCGTCGCTGGAGAAAAGTGATTTCGGCAAGTGGGTGCAGCAGCCGGATTTTCCTTTTGTGCTGTACGAATGGGAGGTTCGGCGGCTGATTGACGAAATCCACGATTTTGCAGACGACCATAAGGGGAGGAACGGCTTTGATTACTGCCGGATCCTGGCGGAAAACGGTATCGCCTGGAGCATGAAATCCATGAAGGAAGCGGATGCTGCGGCGCTGGGCGGAAGGGCGGTCATCGCGCTGCTGATGGGCGCGGCACGGGCGGAGCAGTTTTGCGACGGGGCGCTGCTGGAATTCTGTGAAGCGGGGTGCGTCCTGCGATGGCTGCGGCGGCTGAAGGAGATTGATGAGTTGGCGGCCGTTGCAGGCAGGGAATCCGCATAGGCGCATTGTGCCGGGGTGCGGATGCTGCTGGGGTTCGGGAACGATTAAGTGAAAGATTCTGTAACAAGCGGACTGAAGAACGGTTTTATTGGCGGCTGACAGCTTGAAAAGTTGTACGAACAAGACAAAAGAACCGTCCCTCTGTCCGATGCAAAAGCAAAGAGGGGAGCCGGGCAGACAAAAGAACCGTCCCTCTGTCCGGTTTCTGTTCGGGCAAGGGTTGTGGGGGAGCGGAATAAATGATATACTTTCAATATACAGTTGCGATGTCCGAAAAATGATAAAAAGGTGGGGGTTTATGATGAAGAAGATAACCGCTCTTTTCCTGGCAATGTGCCTGTGCATGACCGCTTTTTCCGCCATGGCGGGAGGCGATCCGGAACGGGACCAGTACAGGTACAAGCCGTACAATCCGGGACAGTCGGGAACGCTGGTCACTCCCTATATGTGGGAAACACAGTTTAATCCCCTTGACGCGATCAGCAGCTATAATTATGAACGGTACAAGAGGCTGCCGAATATCGGCGACAACAATTACGCAACGACCTATGAATGGCTGATTGTCAGCAACGAAATGCAGGACAACATTCCGGAGCTGACGGCCTGGTTCCGCGGGAATTCGGTGAACAGCATCGGGATCCGGAACGGGAACCTGAAAGATTCCACCGAGTATTACTATTATTCCCGGGCGACTTCCTTTACCCTGAAGATTTATTACAACGGGACGATGGATACGGTCATGATTGAAATTCCTGACCAGTATACGACGGATTACCAGGTGTTTTTGCTTGGGAAAACATATGAAAACGTCAGCAGGATTGAATTCTGGCTGACCAACTTCAACTTTGACCCGAACAATACGCGGGCGGGGAAATACCTGCTCTACATGGCGGATATCCAGTTCTACAATCTGGAGAATACCGGGACGGCCGTGCCCGGGTTCGGCGAGGGATAAGCGGGGCAGCGGGCCTGTGGAAGATGAGGTTTTCCGCGGAGAGGGAGAATGAGCCGATGAGGGATTTGTATATCCGGAGGATGTTCCTGCCGGAGCCGCTGCCCAGGGAAAGCTATCTGAACCGGCTGCCGGTGGTGAAGCATCTGGCGAAGGACGGGATCGATTTTCACCGGCAGGTGACCTTCCTTGTGGGGGAGAACGGATCCGGAAAATCCACCCTGATCGAGGCGCTGGCGGTTTCTCAGGGATTCAATCCGGAAGGCGGGACGAAGAATTTCCGCTTTTCGACGGAGGATTCCCATTCGGAGCTGTGCCGTTATCTGGGCGTGGTCCGCGGTTTCCTTTATCCGAAGGACGGTTTTTTTCTCCGGGCGGAGAGCTTTTACAACGTCGCGTCCAACATCGACCAGATGGATCGGGAGCCGGGAGGCGGGGGCCTCGTCATATCGGGTTACGGCGGGGTTTCCCTGCACAAGCAGTCCCACGGGGAAAGCTTTCTGGTCCTGGCGGAAAACCGGTTCCGGGGAAGGGGGCTGTATATCCTCGACGAGCCGGAAGCCGCGCTGTCGCCGACGGGGATCATCCGGCTGATGCAGCGGATCGACGAGCTGGTCTCCCGGGATTCGCAGTTCATTATTGCCACGCATTCACCGATGCTGCTGACGTTTCCGGACGCGGAGGTTTACCAGATTCAGGAGAACGGGATCGCCAGCGTGCCGTTCAGGGAAACGGCGCATTACAGAACGACGGTCCGGTTCCTCCAGAATCCGGAATCCGCGATCGAGGATATTCTGGGGAGACCGTTTGAGGAGAATTAAGAGAAGAAAGCATGATCATATTCGGGGTGGCCCGGCAAGCAGTTCATCACATCGGGGAAATTGTACGGACAAGACAAAAGAACCGTCCCTCTGTCTGCCAAAAGAACCGTCCCTCTGTCCGGTGGTGTGCCTCTGCCTGGCGGCCCCATGCCTGGAAAGGATAGTCAAAAATGAAAAAAATCGAACTGGATACCTTTATGGATTTTCGGATGATTTCCTCCCTGACCTTTTCCCCGGACGGCGGGAAGCTGGCCTATGTGCTGACAGGCGTCGACCGAGAAAAGAAGGAATATGTCAGCCGGCTCCGGATGCGCACCGGAGAGGACGACCGGCCGATGGTCAGCGACGGGAGGATCGGGGAATTCTTCTTTGAGGATGCGGAGCATCTCCTGTTTGCCACGGACAGGCGCGATGAAAAGAAGAAGGACAAGGACGAGGACGAAAAAGAGCCGTCCACCGTGCTGTACCGGCTGCCCCTCACCGGCGGTGAAGCGGAGAAGGCTTATGAGCTTCCGCTGGACGCGGGCGGTTTTAAACTGCTGGCGGACGGAAACCTGCTGATGACAGGCGATATCAGCACGGAAAACCCCGATCTGTATCTGCTGGAGGGAGACAAAAAGAAGAAGGCGCTGGAGAAGCTCAGCGAGGAGAAGGACTACGAGGTGCTGACGGAATCGCCGTTTGTGTCCAACGGCCGCGGCCTGATCCAGGGGAAGCGCAGCGCGCTGTTCCTCTATCAGGTGAAGGAAAACAAGCTTCGCCGCCTGACCGGAAAATGGACGGATGTGGACACTTTCCGGGTGCACGGGAAGGACGTCTGGTTCAGCGGCGTGACATTCCGGAACCGCTGCCCCAACAGGGAATGCCTGTACCGGCTGGATCTGGAAACGGGCAAAACGGAACAGATGCTGGGGCCCCGCCTGATCATTTATTCCATTGAATTCATCGGGGATACGCTGATTGTGATCGGAGCGGACGGAAAACGCTTCGGCGACAATGAAAATCCATGCTTCTATTCCTTTGATCCGCAATCACGGGAGCTGAAGCTGCTGTGCGAGGCGGATGAAAGCCTCGGATACGGGATGCTGACCGATGTGGAATACGGATCTTCCCGGTTTACCAAAGCGGACGGCGGTTATCTGTATTTCCCCGCGCTGGACAGGGACGGATGCAAGCTGAAGCGTATCGGGACCGACGGCAGGATCGAAACGGTTGTTTCCACGGGCGGGCTCCTCAGCGATTACGACGTGCATGAAGGGAATGTATTCTTCGCGGGCATGACCGGCATGAAGCTTCCGGAGCTTTACCATGCGGAGAAGGACGGCGTGCGCTGCCTGACCGCATGGAACACGGAGGTGCTGAAGGACACCTGGGTGGCGCAGCCGCAGCCGCTGACCGCGGAACTGGACGGGGAAACAATTGACGGTTGGGTGCTTTTGCCGGAGGATTATGATCCGCAGAAGAAGTATCCGGCGGTCCTGGATATTCACGGCGGGCCGAAATGTGCTTACGGTCCGGTCTTCTTCCACGAGATGCAGGCATGGGCTGCTAAAGGATATATCGTATTCTTCTGCAATCCCCACGGGTCGGACGGGAGAGGAAATGCCTTCTCCTATCTGGATCTGCAGTGGGGGAGCATCGATTACCGCCAGATCATGGCTTTTACGGATCATGTGCTGGAAACGTACCCGGCGATTGATCCCGGGCGGTTGTGCTGCACCGGCGGTTCCTACGGCGGTTACATGAGCAACTGGATTCTTGGGCATACGGACCGGTTCTGCTGCATCGCCACACAGCGCAGCATTTCCAACTGGATGACGATGTACGGCATCAGCGACATCCCGCCGGTCTCCAATTTTGAGGTCTTCAGCGCGCATCCGTATTCCGAGAAGGGGCTCCTGGAGATGTGGGAGGTATCCCCGCTGAAATATATCCGGAACGCAAAAACTCCGACACTGATCATCCACAGCGAGGAGGACCACCGCTGCCCGATCGCCGAAGGCTACCAGCTGTATACAGCCCTGGTCTATCTGCGGGTTCCGGCCAGAATGGTCGTATTCCACGGGGAAAACCATGAGCTTTCCCGCACGGGCAAGCCGGCGCACCGCCTGCGCCGGCTGGAGGAAATTACCGGGTGGTTTGACAAATATACAAAGTGAGCTGCCGGCCGGGCGGGCAGCCCATTGATTGCTTTGGTAACCGGACAGGAGCGGTCCCTGCAGGGGCTTCTGCCCGGTTTTAAATTTGTACGGACAAGACAAAAGAACCGTCCCTCTGTCTGGGTGGAGCCGCTGTTCAGCACGCTTCCGATAATCGCGAAAATGAAGTTCAGCGGATTGATCAGGCCGAAGGCTGCAACGGCATTTGTTTTCATCGTGTTGCCGATCACCAGCCCGTCCACCAGCGAACCCAGCGAAGAGGTCAGCATGGAAAGAAAAAAGGTACTGAATGAACAGATAAAAAGATATCGGATCAGTTTGTTTCCGGATTTCTGCATTGCTTAGTGAATCCTTTCCCGGCATGCAATCGGCAGGTTTTTCGATATGGGCGGTTACATCTGCTCCTGCTGTTCCATGAGCAGGTCATAATAATCGTCAACAGTGAGCAGGACGATTTCCTGAGGACAGTCCGGAGTGGGATCAGGGGCTTCCGCCTGCGGTTCAGGATCATATTCTGTGCGCATAGATTCCTCCGATTTTTACCTGTTGAAATAATTCGATGCGGGCCGGAGAATTCCTGTATGCAGGAGGGAAATAACCGATGGCGGGTTTGTTCCGGAAAAAGAAACCAGGCAGAAGGACCGGCCTTCCGCCTGGCGGATGAATTTGTACGAACAAGACAAAAGAACCGTCCCTCTGTCCGGGGTCCCTCTGTCCGGGGCATTCTGTCAGCGGAGGGCGAGCCAGTTTCTTTCGGAGGGGGTGAGGGTGAGGTCCGCGGCGGCGGCGTTTTCCAGGAGGCGGGCGGGACTCGAGGCACCGATGACCGGGAGGACGGTCATTTCGTCGGACAGGAGCCAGGCCAGGGCGACCTGGGCCGTGGTGGCGTTTTTCTTTTTTGCCAGGGATTCGCAGCGGGAGAGGCGTTCCCGGTTATCATCGCAGCCGTAGGCCCATTTCGCGTTCCAGCCGAAGCGTTTGGAAAGCCGTTCCCATTCGTCCGCCTTCAGCTTTCCGGAGAAGAGGCCTCCGCAGAGGCTGGACCAGGCCAGGACCGGTATTTTCGCATCGATATAGTATTTGCGCTGGGCCGCGTTCCGGTCGCCGGTGATGGTTTTGCAGCCGTTTCCCCAGGGATCGTGCCGCTGGCGGCCCAGGCTGTACTGGGGGCTGGACACCGAAAAGCCGACCAGGCCGTTTGCAGCCGCGTATTCATTGGCCTGGGCGACCCGGGCGGCCCGCCAGTTGGAGCCGCCGAAGGCCCTGATTTTGCCCTCGCTGTGAAAGCGGTTCAGGAAATCCACAATCCGGCCCACGGGCACCGTTTCCAGGTCCCGGTGAAGCAGGTAGATGTCGATATGGTCCGTTTGCAGCGCTTCGAGGGAACGCTCCAGATCCTCGGAGGCGGCCTTTTCACTGACGCGCGGCCAGAAGACATGGGACGGATGGCAGCATTTGGAGATGATCACGACCTTTTCCCGGTTTCCGGACACGCCGAGCCACCGGCCGATGGCCTCCTCGCTCCGGCCGTACTGCCGCGCCGTATCGATCGTATCGATTTCGCAGGAGAGGGCGGCTTCGATCAGATCGCTGACATCGGAGCCTTCGAGGAAACGTCTGCTTGCCCCTCCCAGGACGATCCTGGAAACGGGCAGGGAAATGCCGGGCAAGTGGGTAAATTTCATGGAGAGCCTCCTTGTGCCCTGACGCCTGTTCAGAACAGGCCGACATTTTTTTGGAGAGGGCAGGGAAATGCCGGAAACAGCGGGTGACCTGTTTTTACCAGAGCAGCTTTTTCACATAGTCGCGGATGGCCTGTTCGGTGTATTTTTTGCGGAAGGTATAGAGAATAAAGGAGAGGGTCGCGTTCTCATCCGTCATGGCGGATACATTGCGCACCACGCTCCGCATATAGTCCTCCAGCTCCGATCCCTCCACGCGGTCCAGTACCTCCCCGGATCCGCCGGAGACCTTTTCCATGATTTCCGCTTCGAGCGCTTTCACATCCATATCCGGTTTTCCTCCCTTTTCTTTTTTTATTCTGTAACAATCTTATACGGAATCATCCGCGGGTTGTCAAGACGGGTTCTCCGGCGGCGCTTTGATAATGAACCTGTCCAGGGACAGGAGCAGGGCGGGCAGGAGCGTCAGCAGCAGCATCACCAGCACCACGGCGACCGCGATCGCCATAACGCCGGGGATTTCTTCCCCGACGCTCCGCTGGATATCCAGATGGTCCGCCGCGGAGCCGCCCACGTAATAGCGGCCCGCTTCGGGGAACATGGCCCGCAGGGCGGTGACGGTTTCCGTCGAATCCGCCTCGTTCAGGCTGACCGTGACGAGGGACCAGGTGTGCCCTTCTTCTTCCCGGACATCCGTTTCCGGGCTGAAGGACGCGGCGAGGACCTCCGGCATATCGCCGATCCGGTCCGCACAGGCACGGACGGTTTCCTCATCCAGATCGGTGAACATGACCCGCAGCTGTTCCGCGGCGCCGAATTCCTCCTGCATGACGGTGAGCGCCTGCCGGGTCATGGTGTCTTCCGCCAGGTACCGGGTCAGGTCGTAGTTGATCCGGGTCCGGCCGACGGAAAAGGCGCTGAATACCGTACAGGCCAGAAAAAGGGCCAAAAGAAAAAACCGGGCCTTCACAATCCATTCGGCAAAGCGATGCCTGATCATAAAAATCTCCTCCGTATCGGTGCTTATCATACCATATCCGATTCCGCGGGATCAAGACCGGAAGCCGCCCCGGAAGGAATTCCGGGCCGGGACGGAGAAAAGAAGAGACAGCAAACAGAACAGGAGAGAAGCCTATGCCATTCCAGCTGACGCTGCTGCCGCAGATGCGGGATTCGGACCCGGACGGCCTGATCGGCCTGCGGGGCGTGATGCGCAATTTCCAGAATATCCACCAGTGGTATATGCACCGGATCCACAAAGGGAACGATGAGCTGCCGAAGGCCTACGGCGCCGCGTGGATCTACACCAGATACCACGTGACTGTCGACGAAAAGATCGACCACAGCAGCGACATCCGCCTGACCGCGTGGATGGAACCGTACCACCGGCCGGTGCTGGTGACGATGGACATGCTGGTTGAACAGCACGGGCGGATCGCCGCCCGGGGGAAGATCGAGAGCTGCGTCTTCCACCTGGCCGGGCAGCATCCCATGATGCTGGGTGAAATCGATTTCCCGGAGAACATGCCGGAGGAGGCTCCGGAAGAGGTTCCGGACTACATCGGGCTCGGGCGGAACGCGGACGGGATGGAGGAGCGGTACCTGCACACGGTGCGGTACGCCGACGTGGACCAGAACCGGCATATGGCAAACCTCCGGTACATCGAAATGTTCCAGAACGCGCACGACAAGGCCTTCTGGGACAGGCTGGAGCCCCGGCAGATGGAAATCAGCTTCTTTTCCCAGTGCCGGGAAGGGGAGACACTGTCAGTGCGGAGCCGGGTGGGGGAAGGAAGCGGCGCCCTGGCTGCCGTGCACGCGGACGGGAGGATTGCCGCGGCGGCCGCTTTCACCCG
>JAEEGL013712807.1_pt1 | contig 10090 bp, 8 predicted proteins | sample 9134231 | NCBI WGS metagenome assembly JAEEGL01 (sample SAMN16246548, study PRJNA631951) | gut metagenome | biome: gut microbiome; feature: rumen; material: fiber-attached | host: Bos | place: Iran: Karaj | collected 2018-10 | reverse complement strand
TGCCAGGACGAAATGAAAGCGGCGGTCAAGGCCGGCTACTGGAACCTGTTCAGCTTCAACCCGGCGCTGAAGGCCGAAGGCAAGAACCCCTTCACCCTCTCCAGCAAACCCGGCGACGGCAGCTACCAGGCCTTTCTTGCGAACGAGACCCGCTACTCCTCTCTCGCCCGCAAATTCCCCGACCGCGCCAAAGACCTCTTCGCCAAGTCCGAAGCCGCCGCCCAAGCCCGCTTCGACCACCTCCAGAAGCTCGTCGAACTCTACAAGTAGGCGCCCCCCCAAGGCCCGAAACACCGACGGCGACCCCCTCCCAGGGGCCGCCGTCGGCGTTTTGATGCGTCAGGAAAACACGAACTTCTTCCTCAGTTGTTCCGCTCACTCGCCGCAACGACTTGCAAGAGCTTTCCTTGAAAGGCGAGACCCCGTACATTTCCCAAAGGTGTTCGCGGGCGGAAAACTGACGTAATTCTTCGTCACTTGTTTTTTCGTCAGTGCTTGCGGTTCTCCCGAAGCCGTGCTAAAAGGCATCCGGCAACATGAAAAACCCTTTCAACTACCTCCAATTTGCGACCGGTGACCAGTTTTACGATCGCCGGGACATTCTCGCGGACCTGCATTCCCGCTTTCTTGCTGGTCCCGCCAGCGTGGTCCTGTACGGCCCGCGCCGCTACGGAAAGAGTTCACTGGTTGCCATGTTGGTGGATTCCCTCGAAAAGGCCGGCCTCCCGTGCGTCACGATCGATGTCGTCAAGGTTCCCACCATCGACCTTTTCCTTGCCGCATACGCCACCAAGGTTTACCGCCGCCTTGCCCCCGTCCGCTCGGGACTCCGGAAACTGGGCGGCTTTTTCAGAAACCTCCGCCCGAAACTCGACCTCGCTCCGGACGGTTCCACCGGCTTTTCTTTCGAGCCCGCCGGACGGTCCATCAGCTCCGATGCGCTCACCGAAGTCCTCGACCTTCCCCAGCGTCTTCTTTCGGGCAATCGCCGTGCCGTGATTGTCCTCGACGAGTTCCAGGAGGTGGAAAGCCTTCTCCCCGACGACCGTTTCGAGCGCGTCATGCGCTCCGTCATCCAGACCCACCGCAACGTCTCCTACATCTTTCTGGGCAGCCGCCACCACCTCCTGCGCCGGATGTTCACCGACCATGCGCGCCCTTTCTACAAATCGGCCCTGACCATTCCCCTCGGCAAACCGCCCTTCGATGAAAGCGTCTCCTTCGTCTGCGGCAGGTTCGCTTCCGCCGGACTTGCCATCGAACCCGATGCCGCCCGGCGCCTCGTCGAGAGGATCGACAACATTCCCTATTACGTCCAGCAACTCGGCTTTGAAACCTTCCGCCTGGTCGACGACTCCGGCCGCTCCGTGGCCACTCCGCCTGACGTCGATGTGGCATTCGCCCGTCTTGCCGGTTTCAACCGGGACCAATACGAGCAGCAGATGCTCGCCTTTTCCTCCGCGCAGAAAGCTCTCCTTGTCGCCCTCGCCCGCGAACCCACCGCCCGCTTCGACGACGCCTACCGCATCCGCCACGCCCTCGGCACGTCCTCCACCGTCAACTCCGCCAAGAAAAAACTCCTCGAGGGCGGCTTCGTCGAACAACTTGACGGCCGTTGCGTCCTCGCCGACCCCTTCTTCGCCGAATTTCTCAGGAGCGTTTGACCTGGCTCCTCCACCCATTCTTCGCCAACACCGGTTCGACGAATCCAAATCCACCTCCTGCTCCTCCCCCCCCATCCGCCCGCGGAACTCCCGGCCCTGTCATTCCTCATGCTCCTCGTTGCCGATGGCAACATCGCCTACCGCCGCCCCGACGGCATCATCGTGTGCCCCCTCTCCGCCTTCAAACCATGATTTGCCCCCCCCAACACCTCCTCCCTGCAGCGCAAATTCCCCGACCGCGCCGCCAACTGTCTTCGCCAAGAGCGAAGCCGCCACCCAAGCCCGCTTCGCCCACTTGCAGAGGCTGGTGGAATTCTGCAAGTTGCCCGCTTGACACTCCCGACGGCCGCCGCAGTACCTGCGCACCGGTTTTTCCTTTTCCCCGGCCCCGCTTTCTCCTACAGTCCCTCTTGGAGTTGTTGCATGTCCCACCGGGGCATGACTCAGCAGAACACGGAGCCCTTCTTCATCCAGAAACAATCAAACACGACAACTTATTGTTGCAGACTGCAGGACGGTATTCCGGTTTCCCGCGATGTGACATACGGTTTTGCAGTTTTCTGCTCATGGAATCTGGCGGGAGAGTCTGGAAATATTTGGAAATTCTATGTATTTCGATTTGAAAACTTATGTGACGGCCTACAGGAAGGCAAAAGTCGACGCATGGAATCTCCATTCGATCAATGCCGGGGAATTCATTGCCTTCGAAAAACACTTCATGGAAAACATCCTCGCATTCCGCGATGACGTCGTTTCCGGAAATCTGACCAATAATCTCACCGATGAATGGCTGGGAGGATGGGTATATCGGATCAAGCAGATTGACATGAAGGGGCCGGCTGACAAGAGAGAAGTGCTTTTCTCCGCCAAAGGAACTGCGAAAAGTGCAACATTCCGGATTATGGCCACCCCCTCCGTCCGGTTTCATTTGCTTGGCGCTTTGTGGTTGGAGACGGCGGGTGTAAAGTACAATTCCGTTTTGGGACCATGCGTGTACGGGAACAAGTTGCGTCCCAACCACGATTCCTGCTCCGCCGGGTCGTTCATGTATTATCCTCCGCAATTGCGTGCATGGAAACAAGGCGCTTTGGAAGCGGCAAAGCGCGTGCTGGCGGAATCGAAAAGCAAAAAAGCCATTGTCGTGACTGCAGATGCGACATCGTTTTACCACACTTTGAAACCTGATTTCCTGCTCAACGGTGTTTATCTGGCGACGCACGGAATCAAATTGACGGAAAACGAACGGCGGTTGACGGACCTCCTTGTGAAAGCCATTCGGCAATGGGCAAAACCCACCCCCCTCCGCACGGGGCTTCCCGTGGGACTCCCTGCATCCGCGCACATCGCCAATTTGGCGTTGGCGGACTTCGACCGTCTTGTTTTGAAACGGCTGACGCCCACCTATTACGGGCGGTATGTCGATGATTTGCTGTTTGTCCTGGAAGGTAAAGCCCATCTCAAAACGGGGAAACATGTTTGGGAGCATTTCGCAGGCATTTCTGATTGGCTGCGGGTAACGGACAACGCCGATGGGCCTCGGATGGACTTTGTTCCGGCGTATGTCGCCGACCTTACCGACTCGCAGGTTTCTTTCGGTGGCAAAAAATGCAAGACCATCTTTTTGGAAAAATCAAACGGCCTTGAAGTGCTCAAACGCTTGCAGGCACAAATCAAGGAGGCGACCAGCGAGTTCCGGCTGTTGCCAAGACACATCGGGGATGCCCGGTCCGTTGAAGAAAGGCTCTACCGAATCGTGTCGGCAGACGGGGAAGGTGCGGATGCTTTCAGAAAAATCGACGCCGCCACGTTCCGCAAAGTGGACTGCACTGCCTTCATCCAGGAAATGGAATTTCTCAAAAGGACGCTGCCTCTCCGGGCGTGGAAAAAACAATGGTCGTCTTTTTGCCGTTTCGTGCGTGAAGAGATTTTGACGTTGTCCCGCTATGCGGACTACGAATCCATTTTCCTGCGCCTGTGGTCGTTGGCGGCCCGTTGCGGCGATTTCGCCGCCCTCAAAGGACTGTTGTCGCAGTGGCAAAGACTTGCTCGCAAAATTGAATCCATCGGACAATTCCATGTCGCGGGTTTGAACGAGGAAGAAGAACACAACAAGGAGGAAAACTCCCCGGAAAACAGTCAGGACAAGCCTCCAGTGTCCGAACGATGGCGTTGGCCGCTGTGCGCAAAACTTGCCGACACCGTCATCCGATGCCACCCGGCGGGAGACGGAGGAACAGACGGGCCGTTTAGGAAATTCTCCGTTGCATTCAAGGCTATTACCGGAGTGGATTTGCTGGGCGATGCAAGGGGAACAGAACTGGCCAAAGAATCCCTGGCCCATGACCTGAGCGAATTCCGGTATTTGGAAGAACTGTATCGCCCGGAATTGCTCCAGTTCAATCACCCGGAGGGAGGAGTGGCTTCGACCACCCTTTTGCAGAAAGGCATTCCCCAGGATGGAGAGTCCGCAAAAATGTTTGTTGGCAACGTCCTGCATGGAATCAAGGTGTTGTGCGGCGTGTTGCTTCCCGGTGTGCCCCTCCGTCCGGTTTTGCCTTATGGATTGCTGTTTCCGACACGACCTTTCTCTGCCCGGGATTTGGTTTGCATCAAGGGCTTGGAATGCTGCAGAGCCAGTTGGGATTTGCTGGTGCTGGCTTTTCGGGGCTATGATCCCCATCTTGTACGGGCGGTGGAAACCGACGGGGTGGAAGTTTTGCATGTTGCCCATGGAGGCCTTCGTAATCCCAAGATTGCATTGGGGAGCTTGGTGACGCAAGAAAAGGACGTGGGGCTCGCTTTGGGGTGGCCCGGAAATTCCTGCAAAAAACGCATGGACAGGCTTGCCTCCATCATTCGCTTGGTCAATTCCGTCTTGGAGCGCGAAACGGATTTGGACTATTTGGTTTTCCATGAATTGGCATTGCCCGTCGAATGGTTCGTTCCCATCGCTGCCCGTTGCGCACAAAGCGGCGTTTCTGTCATTTCCGGAATTGACTACATGGTTTCAGACGCACAAGAACGGCATTGCGTGAACCCCGTATGGATGTCGTTGGTCAATACCGTCAAGGATTTCCGTCAACAGGTGTGCATTTGCGAAGGCAAGCAGAAACTGGCCGACTCAGAAGCACTTGAAATTCACAAGAAAGGCTATGCCAACAATCCATCCATTCGCCCCCATGCAGTTATCCACCACGGCGGTTTCTGGTTTTCCGTGTTGGTTTGCAGCGAAATCACGGACATCGCCAAGCGTGCGCGCTTGCGGGGTTACGTCGATGCCCTGTTCTTGCTTGCGTGGAACAAGGACCTCGACACGTTCGCCTCTCTCGTCGAGGCCACGACGCTCGACCTTCATGCCTATGTCATCCAGTGCAACAACAACCTGTACGGGGACAGCCGCATCCGTGCGCCGGCCAAGAAAGATTACGAACGCGATGTTGTGCGGATTCGCGGGGGGCAACCAGCCTATTACGTCAGCGCCACCATCGAGATTGAGAAGCTGAGACAGTTTCAAATCGATTATTTGGGGCGCAGGCGCACACCGGGGAAAACGGACGCGTTCAAGCCATTACCCGACGGATACACGAGTCGAGGAGACCGCCCCTCCGATCCCTTCGCTTCCCGTGGCGGAAACAAGAAATGATTGGGCGTAATCTGTCATCCCATTGCGTTCAAAAGATGGTACGAAATAGAGGAAGAAACCATCTCCATGAGCGGACGACGCGCCCCGAAAGTTATGTGGTTGAAACAAATATGCTAAGTAAAGAACAAAAATGCTCTGTGCAGAAATTTTCCGCATTTGTCGACGAAAGTGGAACGAAACAAACGGGCGGTCCCCCCCTCAAAGGATTCCCTCGCTTTTGCCGATGTTTTCTATGGCGGAAATGGAATCCAACTGTAATATCAGAGGTGCATCATGGCAACCCTTTTCGAAAGCTTGAAAAACATCTATCTGACCCTTTCCCGCTTCCGCTCTGTGAGGGGGGCGAGAGAGTGGGTGCGGGCCAATGTGCAGATGCGGTATTGGCCGTGGTATGACTGCAAGCCCAAAACTTTCGGTATCGAAAAGAATCCGGAAGCGTACAGACACGAGCTGGTGGTGTCGCTCACGACCTTCCCGGCCCGGATTCACATGGTGCACTATGCCATCCGTTCCCTTTTGCGCCAGTCGATGAAGCCAAACCGGGTGGTGTTGTGGCTGGGAGAGGAGAAATTTCCGGGCAAGGAGGGCAATCTTCCGGCAGACTTGCTGGAATTGCGGAATTTCGGGCTGGAAATCCGCTGGTGCCGCGACGTGGGGCCTCTCACGAAATTGGTTTACGCCTTGCAGGCGTGGCCGGACGCCATCATCGTCACGGCCGATGACGATTACCACTATCCCCGCCACTGGCTGCGGACTTTGTATCAATCATATTTAACGGACGAATACTGCATCCACACGGGGGTTGTCCACCAAGTCCGGTTCGATTCTTCGGGATATCCTTTGGCTTTCGACTGCTGGTCGCAGTGGCATCTTTCGGAAAAGGCCTTGTTCGGCAATGTACACAACGGCTTTGCTGGGGCGTTATACCCGCCCCAATGTCTCCATCCAGATGTCATGGATACGGTCGCATTTGCGCGGATATCACCTACAAACGACGACTTTTGGTTCTGGGCGATGGCGGTGCGGGCCGGGACAAAAATCAACTTGGTACAGGAGAACCGGCACCTTTTGCAGGGACACATGAATCCCCGCGTCATGAAGACGCCACGACTGTGGCAGCAAAACGCCTCCGGCGGCGGCAACACGAAATGTTTCTTCCAGTTGCTGGAAGCCTATCCAGAAATCGTGGAAAAGCTTAAGGGAGAACGAGACGTCGTTGATTGACGGGCTTGCCAAAAATTTTGCTGGTTCCCTTGCACAATTCCATCCATGCGGTATGATGATATCAGAAAAGCGAATAAGAGGTGAAAAATGTTGGAAATCACAGAAAACATTAGGGTCACTTGTCCGAATGGGCATGTTTTTTCACTTGCTGGGAACGATTGGGATCTTCAAGAGCTTGAAACCGAGGAAAAACCCGATTCCGGCATGGGCAACGCTATCTGCTATCCTTTTCGGTGGGTTGGGGCTTGTCCAGTTTGCGGAGAGGAAGTGGAGGCAAGCATCGACGCATGGGAATATCCTGAAGGCGGCTTCGAGACAGCCACGGTCTCCGAAAATGTCAGCGAAAAGGATGCAAACAAAGCGTTTGTCGCTCACTTGGATTGAGATTATGCCCCGTTGGACTTGATTAGTTTTTAAGAATCTGGCCGCAAGAGACATCCTTGTCCGAATCGTATTTTCCATTGTTTTCGTATGGAAGCTTTTCGTTGAAATCCAACAATGGAAGGAAAACATTATGAAAACAATCAAATTGATTCATTCAGTTTGGCGTATCGTGGAAAACATGGTTGGAGGGTTTTTGCGCCTGGGGAGGCTTGCCCCTGGTTGGGGTGCCATTCAAAACAATGGATACGATGCACTCAAGGTTGTCGGCCGGAAGGCGCATCTGGATGTTCGAATCATCCGCCTCTCCACCATTTTTGTGCCATGGAAGGCAGTTTTAGCTTGAAGTTTCAGGGAGGAAGGGAATCCCAGTCAGGGAACGAACAAGGACGTTTTCTCCTTGTCGTAGATGGGGGGGGCTCTCACGGCAAATTGGCTGGCCATGCGAGAAGCGTCAGGTCGTGGTTTTCCCAAGGGGGACAGAGGGAGAGGACTTTGTATTGGTAGGGAATGCCGAGGCTTCGGACAAAGGCATAAGTGTTCAGGACCTCGTCGATGTTGTGGTAGAAGCTCAATGATAGGATGGGCCGGTCGCGGCGAATGGTTTGAACGGCACCACGAAGCATGGACATGCCCATTCCCTCCAGGTCGGCTTTGATGAGTCCGATGCGGGTTGGTGGCGTCAATGAGTCGAGAGGAACAAGTTCGGTCTTGCACCGCCCCTTTCCGATGAGGGAACAATCTGCAGTTCCCTTGTCGGAAAAACGGATGGTGCCTATTTGGTCGGAGAGTCCTTGGGAAATCAACCGAAATGCTGTGTCCGGAACTCCATTCGCATGCATGGTGGACAGGAAAAGGGCTTGGTTTCGGGGAGAAGGTTCGAAGGCCCAGACACAGGCCGGGCGGTAATGGAGAAAGACCAAGGTGGAATCTCCCAGGAATGCGCCGGCATCGATGAAAATCGTCCCCCTCAAGGATTGGAGCACCCCCTCGGGAAGTTGTTTGAGCCCATGATGATGGATCAGCGAACTGACCTCCGCGCCTTGCAAATGATAGCGGGCTTGAAGACGTTCGAGTTCTTGTTCGTTGGAGACGGCTTCGTCATATTCCTTTTGTGAACAGAGCCCACTCCAGCAAAAGGCATAATGCGGGGCATCGGAATAGAGATGGGTCGAATCCGCCGAGAAGTGGGTTTTGGCAATGAATCGGCGGAGCGTAGCCATGGATTCTGCATCCAGTCCGGCAAAATGTTTGTCCAAATCCGGCATTGTTGAAAAAAACAAGGACATCGGGGACAGTTTTCGAAAGCGACGCGAATCGGTTTTCCAAAAATCGAGAGACATGGAAAGCTTCCGTTCCCATGATGCCGGAGCACATGACAAGACGGCGTAGAACAGTTTTGAAAAAGGGCGCTTAATTGCGTGAAAGATGCTCATGGGATTGTCCACCTGCCAAGTATTCCGCACGGAGAATTTGGAGGAGTTCGGGGTAGGTTCGGATCAAGTTGCCGAAGCAGCGGTCGTTGCCACCGCCGGAATAGTTCTGGGACCAGAGTTCGGGGGTGGCCTTGGCGAGGGGATCGACAAAGGGTTGTTGGCGGTTTTCCTGGACCAAGTGGATTCCGGTGCCGTTGCGGAGGGCATGGGCCCAGAACCAGAAATCGTCGTTGGAGGGGGAAATGCGCAGGAATGCGTCGCCATCGATGACATCGGGATGGAGGCAACGGGGTGGGTAGAGGGCGCCAAAACCTGCAACTTGAGTGTGCTTGAAAGCGGGAGCAATGTCCGGAGGGTTCCACGTCCACTCCGCAAAAGGTTTGGGATTGCCGTGGACATCGAAGTTGATGGATTCCACGGCCCCCGAATGGATGGCGTGGCCGTGCGACAAATACGACTGGTAGAGAGACCTGAGCCAATGCCGGGGGTAATGGAGGTCGTCATCGGCGGTAACGATGATGGCCTCGGGCCATTCGCGGAGGGATGGAATGAGTTTTGTGGCCGCACGCAGGTCGCGGCACCAGCGGATTTCGAGCCCGAGGGCTTTCAATGCAAGCAACTCCGCGGGCAAATCCGCCTCCTTGCCCGGAAACTTGTCTTCGCCGAGCCAGAGGACGAGGCGGTTGGGTTTGAGGGACTGCTTGAGGAGGGAGTGGATGGCGTAACGGACGAGGTGGATGCGGGCCGGGAAAGAGGTGAGGGAAACAATCAGTTCATGTTCGTAACGGGCATTCGGGGCGGTCCCGGGGCGGCGTGGCGGAAGGCGGTACCAAGGCCAGTAATGCATCTGCACGTTCTTGCGGAAAGCTTCGCGCCAGCGCACGACGGCCGGATAGCGTGACAGCATCCGGTACGTGCTTTTGAGGAGATTGGACAGGCCATTGGGCATCTTGCATTCAGTCGGCCCCCCAAGTGCCGCCCGGAAGACAACCCCTTCCGTCCGCTTGGAGAACCGCATGAATAACTAACACGTCCGCCCTGAATCCGCAATTCTGGATTCCGGCCACCCCCTTTGCGCCGGCTCTATCCAGTCCCTACAAGTTGCCCGCTGGTTTCTGGGGGGATAGTGGCGGGCCAGTGGCCATCTGGCAAAACATGGATGGGGCGGATGGCAAGGCGGATTGTACGATGCGGAGAAAGGCGTTGACAGGGGGGGATAGAGCGCGGGAAGTTTGGGGAGCATGGCAGGGAAAGGGAGCGATACGCTGGCGACGATCAAGCGGACGGGCTGGGCGACGCCGGACGAGCAGGTGCGGGCGATACGGCAGGAGCGGGGGCAACTGGAGGAGATGGAGGTGCGCAAGGGGAGGAAGGGGGCGGGCGTGTTCGGGAATTGGGAGGTGCCGCCGGGAAGGGCGCGGGAAATGCGACGTACCGGGGGCGCGGGGGCCCCACCCCCGTCCTTTGCCCCCCCGCCCCACTTGGGTGGAATTGCGGACGCTGGAGGGTTGCGGGAATACGTGCGATTGCCCGGACTTCGCGAAAAACGGGTTGGGCGTATGCAAGCACATCGCGCGGGTGGTGGACCGGGCACGCCGGCACCGCCGGGTTCTTTTTCGGGAAAAAGCGTGCAAGGGAATTGACGGGGGGGGCAAAGCGTGGTAAACAGCACTCAGTTTTGCAGGTATCCCCGTCGGGGCGTAGCGCAGACTGGTAGCGCGTTTGCTTGGGGTGCAAAAGGT
>JAEEGL013700016.1_pt1 | contig 10090 bp, 6 predicted proteins | sample 9134231 | NCBI WGS metagenome assembly JAEEGL01 (sample SAMN16246548, study PRJNA631951) | gut metagenome | biome: gut microbiome; feature: rumen; material: fiber-attached | host: Bos | place: Iran: Karaj | collected 2018-10 | reverse complement strand
GATGATTTGTTTTCCGAACTGTTTTCCGATTTTGCCGCGATGCCGGATACGACGGGAAAAGAAACACAGGAAGAAAAAACGGAGCTTTCTATAGAACAAAAAATTGCGTTTATCAACCATCGCGCGGAGCTTACCGATACTTCCGAAATCAAAATGCCGTTTTATTATCTGGTAAAGACCCTGAAGCTTTCGGAGTTTTCCGTATTTGCATTTACCTGCGCCATTCTGGCATCCACGCAGACAAGCTACGGTTCCGTATATCAGGTTATCAACCAGAACGGAAATCTTTCGGCTCCGACTATTGAATCGGTGGGAAAGGTTTATTATGCAGACGGATTTTCCATAAGCAGATGTGTCGGTGATATGTCGGCATCCCTCGATCAGTTGAAGCCTGTTATTTCCATGGATATCAATCCGTCCATGCCGTTTTCGACGACACTTACGGTTGACAAGAGGCTTATAGATTATCTCTTCGGTTCCGTTTCAAACAGACTGGACGAAAAGTACGAACGTTTTTGCACGGATCTAATAGATGACAAAGAACTTGATCCGTTCCTTGCAAATCAGGACAAACTTGACGGACTCTGTATTTCTGATGAGTCGGGAACGAGAGTCTTTTCGATGTTTGGCGATGAAGGAAGCGGAAGAAAATTTACCATCAAGCATTTTTGCCGCAACAGAGGATTTGGCTGCATTTCCGTAAATGGTGGAAAGCTTTTTGACTATGACATGAACTTCGTTGAATCGGCGTTGTGGTCAATTACGCGTGAGAGTATTTTCGGCAATGCCTGCGTTGTACTTGACAATCTTGATTTCAGGGAAGATGAAAAAGAAAAGTTCTTCGGATATATGGATCTTTCCATCACACTGCTTTCAAAGTACTGTGCGGGAATTTTCACTCTCAGCGAATTCAAGCTTCCTCTCAGGGAATTCACAACGAAGAAGTTTGCGGAGTTTGAGCTTGTTACTCCAAATGTAGGAGAACGCGAAGTCATCTGGAAGCATTATGCCAAGGGATATGAATTCGCAGACGATGTGGATCTTACGGACATAGCCACAAAGTTCCTGTTTACTGCCGGAAAGATCAAAAATTCAATTGCTTCCGGTCAGAGTATTTCACTCATCAACAAGGAACCGAAAATTACGAAAAAATGGCTGTTTGAGGCGTGCTACGGACAGATGAAGCATGAGCTGACACAGAAGGCAACAAAGGTAAAGGCAACTTATACATGGGATGATATCATCATGCCTCCTGAGCAGCGTCAGAGCCTTGAATATGCCTGCCATCAGATGCGCTTCAGAAAGCAGGTTTATGAAAAATGGGATTACAACAGCAAGTATCCTTACGGCAGGGGACTTTCGGTTCTTCTGTTCGGTCACCCCGGTACAGGAAAGACCATGTGTGCACAGGTTCTTGCAAATGCGTTGAATCTTGAACTTTACAGAGTTGACCTTTCAAAGGTTATCGACAAATACGTCGGCGAAACAGAAAAGAGTATATCGATGATTTTCCGCGAAGCCAAAAAATGTAACGTCGTTCTGTTCTTTGACGAATGCGATACCCTTTTTGGCAAACGTACGGATTCCGGCGGTTCCGGAGAATCTGCAAACAACAACAAGACGGCGCACCTGCTTCAGGAAGTTGAAGCCTATGACGGAGTTACGGTGCTTGCGACAAACTTCAAGCACAATATCGACCCTGCGTTCTTCAGACGTATGAAGTTTATCGTTGAGTTTGCATTCCCGGATGTAGAGACAAGATACAACATCTGGAAGGCTACCATTCCAAAGAAAGTTCCTCTTGCGGAGGATGTCGATCTGCATTTCCTTGCGGAAAAATTCGAGTTTGTAGGTGGTAATATCAAGAACTGCATTCTCAATGCCGGCTTCTTTGCTGCAGCAGACGGAGACGGTGAGGAAATGGGCATGAAACATCTTCTGATGGCCATCAAATATGAACTTATCAAGACAGGAAAAGTATTTACGCGTTCTGATTTTGAACCGTATGCAAGCCTGATACTTTAACAAAGAAAAAAGAGATTTTGCAATTAATATGAATGTCAAAATCTCTTTGTTTTTTTGTTTTTGTAATTGTTTCGGAATCAGAGCATTTCCTGCTCGTCGTCATTTGCATCAAGAATCGTATTGATGGTCAGACGGTTGTATTTGTTGTAGGCGTTGATAAGGTCGTTGAAACCGTTGTCTTCGTCTTCCGAAAGGTTTGTTGCCGCAAGCCAGTCAGACATCATTCCGGAGCTTGCAAGAACGCCCATATCAGTATTTGAAACGATATCGGAAAGACTGAGAGCACCGGAAATACCGGAAAGCTCAGAAAGCACGGAATTGCCTGTCGAACCCGAAATGCCGAGCATCTGTGCAACAGTTGCGATGGATGTCGATGAAAGGGAAGATGTGCCGTCAAGTGCGGAAGCTCCCATCATTGCCTGATAATATTCAAGTAGTTCGGTGATATCCGTATTTGAAAGTCCGTTTGAAGTGTCGGTTGTCTGTGGCGTCTGATCACTGCCTGAGGTCTGTGCGGCCTTTTGAGCGGCGGATGATTTTGAGGCACCGGAGCTTCCCGGTGAAACCGTTGCCGCTGTATTTGTGCCGGAAGCTGCGCCTTTTGCCGGTGCAACGGTTCCGTACGTAACCGCATGTGACGAATCAACAACGGCTGTTCCTGCCGAAATTGAGGAGTTTGCGGCACTGAGGACTTTGTTTATATATGTTTGGGTGCTTTTGAAAGGCGGAACGCCACCGTATTTTTTGACATTGCCCGAACCTGCCTGATATGAGGCAAGCGCCAGAGTGACATCGCCGCCATACTGCTTAATCTTGTCGCTGATGTATTTCGCACCGCCCATGATATTCTGCTCCGGATTGAACGGATCGGAGACGCCAAGTGCCGCGGAAGTAGCCGGCATAAGCTGCATGATACCCTGTGCACCGCTTGATGAAACTGCATTTGGGTTGAATCCGGACTCGGCCTTTGCCATTGCCTTCAGTAAGGACGAAGAAACGCCGTAAGTTTCGGCTGCCTTATCAAAAATGGCATCAAGGTCAACAGTCGTGGCTGCTGCAACCGGCGTTTGCAGAGGTGCGGCTTCTTTTGGCAATGCGGCAGGTTCTTTTGCTGCCGAAGACTGCGCTTCCTTTGTGATTTCGGTTTCGGGTGTGCTGTCAAGCATCACTTTTTCGAGAACGTCAAGGAAATTAACACTGTCCGAAGCATTGGAGCTTCTCATTGTGGGCAGGGAAGATGCTTTTGAGGCACCTGAAAGCCCGCTCACGGCAGTTTTCATATTCAGTTCGTTCATATTTGTAATACTCATTGTTCCCCCCAACGCGCCTTGTTTATTTTGGCGTATAAATGTAACCGGCTCCCCGGGTATTTGTGATAATTCCGGAGTTGAACGGATCGATTTTCTTTTTCAGATTGCTGACGTGCACCATGATCGAACGGTAATCACCAAGGCTTTCGCGATTCCATACTTCCTGATAGAGCTTGTCGTAAAGAAGCAGCGTGCCCGGATTGTTGAGGAATACTTTCAGGACAGTATACTCGATAGGGGAAAGATCTGTCATCGAACCGTCGGGATAAGTAATGGTACGTCTGATGTCGTCGAGCTTCATGCCGCAGAACATCATGGTGTTGTTTTCCGACGATGCGGAGCTGACGGTGTAAGTACCGTACTCCTTGTCGCGCCTTATGTTTGCTTCCACGCGGGCAAGGAACTGAACAGGATTGAGAGGTTTCGTAATGTAGTCGTCCACACCGTTTGAGAACGCATCAACTATCGTGTTGTCATCGCCGAGACAGCTGATGACTATTATAGGAAGCGTTGAAATGGTTCTGATGTGTTTGCAGAAGTTCGTGCCGAAACCGTCCGGCAGCATGATATCCGAAATAATCAGGTCAAAATGCTCATGGTTGAAAGCGTCGATTGCTTCGGCAATTGTCTTGGCGTGGACGCTCTTGTAATTCTTTGATTTGAGATAAATCATCATTATTTCGGCAAATTCGATATCGTCTTCAAGAATTAGTATTTTGTGCATAAGTTTTCCCCTGTTTTGATTCCTCTTTTGAGTTCAATGAATTTTGTGCTTTGCAACTATCTGTACAAACACTTATATTATATGATATTATTTGAGAAAAGTGAACGATTATCTTTGCTTTTTTGCTGTAATTTTGGTGTTTTCAAAGGAGTTTGCGATGGAAAAAATACTTCTGCTTGCAGTTGCAATATTGCTGTTTGCCGTATCTTCGTTTTTGTATTTTCGAAACAGGATGCTTTCAAAATCGTTTGAGAAAAATCTTGAACACCAAAGAGGTATTCTCAAAGAAAAATCCGAATTGGAGAAGGAAATCAGGGAAGTCAGAAAAGAAAACGAGAGGCTTGCCAAATCGCTGAAAAATGCCGAGGAAGAGAACAACGAGTCAATTACATGGGGAATGGAGCTTATCAGAAAGCTTTCCCACGAACTGAAAATGCCGATGTCGATTATCAAGGGCTATGCGGATATCCTGACTGACAATCTTCTTGAGGACGAAGAGCAGAGAAACGAGTACCTCGTAAAAATCAAAACGAAGGTTGATTTCATGGACGGTGTAATTACATCGTACGTCAACAGCTCGGCAACAGAGAAAACAAGTCCGGTAAAAGACAACATCAGGGAAGGCTACAGCTACTGCGATCTGCTCGGACTTATACGTGAAGTGGCAGACGAGTTTAAGATGATTTCCGAAAGAAAAAATATTGAGATAGTTGTTTCAACGAACGAGAAACAGATCAACGTCTATTGCGATCCGGTGAAAATCCGTCAGGTCATTGCAAATCTGGTCAACAACTCTGTCAAGTACATGGGAAAAGAAGGTACTATCCAGATAGTTGCGGCTTATTCCGAAAAGAACGAAATCACTCTGATTGTGAGAGACAACGGAAACGGTATTGCAAAAGAGCAGGCTGATACTATTTTCGAATACGGAACGCAGTTCCACGGCAGAGAGGAAAACCACGGAATCGGAATGTATATCTGCAGGGAAAACATTCAGGAACACGGTGGGGAAATATGGTGCAAATCCGACGAAGGAAAGGGCATGACCACTTACATACTTCTGCCGTCAAAACCAAAAACAAAAGAGTAAAAATGAAAACGATCACAAAGAAAATACGGCATAATCCGATGCGGATAATCTACGGGAACGGTCACAAAATGACCGTTCTTTTTTGTGCAAAACGGCAAGAAATGACTATTTTGGGGCAAATCATTGTATTTCTTAAAAAAAATTTAGAAATCTTCTGACAATCTAAAGTATTCTTAATTAACAGCTCTTTGCGGCTATGCTAAAATTATTAAAGTGGTAGAACTACAAGTATTTTTAAGGAGGCGGCTATGGACAATAACAAAGTATTGCCATTCGAAAGAAACAGATATTATTCGGGAAAATTGCTGACGGCGAATGATTTCAATGTGGAACAGTCTTACAACGGCGGTAAGCGCAGATTCGTCAACAATCTCATGTTTGGCAGTGGTGTGGTATGCGGCCTGAGTGTTTACAATCTGGATGACTTATCGATTATCATAGAATCAGGTGTGGCTATTGACAATTACGGAAGAGAAATTGTTCTTGAAAATTCAGTAGTCAAGAAGCTTTCAACTATTGAAGGTTTTGACAAACTCACTTCCGACGAGGTTGAACTTTTTATCGCATATTCCGAAGAGGAAACGCATCCCGTATTTCTTGCAAACGCGCAGAGCGGAGAAGAATATCAGTACAACACCGTTGAAGAGAACTGCAAATTCCTGCTCCTTGACGAGGGCGTTGTCAAAAGCGATGAAGATTTTGTCACGGAGTTTGTGAACAGTGCAAGATTATACCAGGATTCAAATTACAGCGTAAATGTATCGATTCCTGTTGCGGTTCCGATAGATTCGGCAGTAAGAATCGATGTTGAACTGAAGAAACTTTCGGACGAACCTGTCGGCTTCAATGGCGAATTCACGCTGCTTCTTCCTGCAATCCTCAACGAGGAAAACGAACATGAACTGAACGTCACTATTGAAAATGTCGAGCTTCAGAACAAAGAAACAATCAAAAAATCATATTGGGTGACTGTTGCGGCTGAAACTCCGATGAAGACATCGCTGAGTGTAAATCCGGGTTCCGTAAACATCCAGTCGGGTTCGGAAGTTGTGAAAAATATAGACAAATTCTCACTCAATACCGAAATCGTTTCCGAAACACCGGAAGATATCGTAATGAGAGAAATCGGAAAGATAAGCCTCGAAAACAGAGGCGTTCTCAGCGGAAGCGAACTTGTGCGCATTGCACATCTGAGCCTGATAAGAACAGATTCCCTGTTTATTATAAGTGACTTTGAAGATGCGAAGTCAAAGAAATATATCAAGAACAATGCAAACGACATCAAGACAAGAGAATATCTGGGATATTTCAAGAACAAAGAACTTTTGAAGCAGTCGGTGCAGGGAGAAGGAAATGTCAAGATTCCTGATTTCTCAAGGCTCATTTCAACTCACGATTCTCTCAGATACACATCGGGTATTCTTGAGATTCCGCTTGATGTAAAGCAGAAGCCGGGAGACATCATTTACTCCGCGGAAATCATGCACGGTCTCGGAAAAGGCAATGTTTATGTCGACATGGGTATAGATTACCTTGCAGAGGACAAAACGATCGATGCGGTGGCGGAAAATGTCGTATACGGTGACACTTCACTGTTTGAAAGCCCGGACATGCCGTTTACCGATATTTCGACGGCAATCAAGGTAATGCCGGACAAGGGAAGCTTTATGGCGGCAGTCAAGCTGCTTCAGGAGACAGACCTTGTTATGCTCAAATTCAGATGGAACGCCATCAAGTTTACAGGTGACGACAAGATTGAAGATCTGGATCAGCTCGCCGAAATGCGTATCGTTGCGGAGACGCCTACTTTCGTACTCGGCACGAAGGAAAGCCATTTCTTCAAGGTTAAATTCAGCAATATGCCGCCTTCGAGCGTGACATATACTCTTACCGAAGAAAACAGCGGAGAAATTTCCGCTGACGGAGTTTATACAGCCCCTACCAAAGAGGGTGTATACGAAATTCTTATTACTTGTGTTGAATATCCGCTTGTATCTACGTATGCATATGCAGTAGTTAAGAGAAAAGGAAATGAGGAATAATGTTACACAGTGTTGACAACCTGGTACTAAATGAATTAAAACTCGTTCGGGACAATCCGGATTACAGTATCACTGTCTGCAAAGACTGCAATGCCTCGCTGGACATTCATTACATTCTGCTTCGCATCAAGAATCCTTACCTCAAACGAAGCTTTATGGAATGTATCGAAACGGAGTGCAGGAGTAATTCCGAAGAAAAGCCGTGGGTAAGCTGCTTCCCGATTCAGGACGACATCGCATATGTTTTCCCGTATAGGGAAGAAAGGTCTTTCAAGAGCTTTGCGCAGTCCCAACTGACCAATACATACAGATGGGAACATGCGGCACTCAATCTGGTTTCGGCGTGCATGTCAAATCCTCTCCCTTATCCGCTTCTGTATCTGATTCTGGATGAGGAGTCAATTAACATAACTCCTGATGACGAGATTTATTTTACGAATTTCTTCAAGCTTGAGGATTTTGACAGGAAAGTTGATGAGCATGACTGCGTTGCGAAGTGTTCAAATCTTGTGCTCAGCATCCTTGAGAAGGCAAGACTCGGAAAACGCAAAAAGCTCAAGAGTCTCTTCCTTATTAAGCGCAAGGTGGAGCATGAGGCATATAAGTCTCTTGCGGAACTTTACAAGGATATCAATTACTGCGCTGTTTCGGCGAAGAAGCCGCCTTTTTTCAAGAGGCTGTTTCCGTATCTTGTCGAAAGAAAGGACACGGCATTCAAGGTTATCATGGGACTTTGTATTCTGCTTCTTGCGATTTCGATACTTATGCTGCTTTCACAGCTGATTTTCGGAGATGCAAGCTTCCTGCAGTTCGGTCATGAAATTCCGAGAATAGGAACAGAGTCGATGAAAAACTGATAACCGATAGATGAATTAGTTTATGTTTTTGAAATAGTCAAAGGATTCAGCGTTATGAAGCACAAAAGACTGAAACAGATCATCCTGATAGTCATTGTGGCGATTCTTGCAGCTTTTGCCATTACCTCATGGCTGCTTGAGAGGGTTGATATAGGGCATCTTGACCCGGTAATAGTTCAGGCCGATTCGGGTAATTCATACATTATCAAGCACAATATGTTCGGCAGCAGTACTGTTCTCGGATTCAACAAAGACGGAAAACTCAGAGGCAGATACATACTGAGTTCAAATGTCAGGGGTACCCCTTCGCTTTACAGAAGCATCAAGGATTTATATATAAGCAGCAAAGATGAACTCTATATGCTGATACAGGACATAGATTTATCGACATCGATTGTAACGTCATATCAGGTTCAGCGTATCAGCCAGAAGCTTGGCGATTTCAGTACGCCGGTAGTACTTTACAAAGAAGACGGAGTGAACCTTAATGCTGTCAGCGATTTCGTGGTTGAGGGCGATACCCTTTTATTTGCGAGACTGACACAAAACAATACAATCGCACAGTTTGAATCAATCCAGCTTAGTCCTAATGATACAACGGTATTTGCATCGGATGTCAAACCGCAGCGTGTCGTACAGGGAGGCAGCGGCGGAAACGCCAAGTTCAGAAATGTAGTCCTGGCCGGAAATGCAATGTACGCGCTGTGCGATTCGGGCCATATACAAAGGTTCGGATGCTATGGAGAGCTTCAGGAAATAGGCCAGAGCAATATCAAGGCAGACTGTATTTACAGAGATGGAGAAAGAGACGGAATTCTGGTTATTGACGGCGATAAAATCACGGAAATCGAAGAAAAGGACACTTATCCCTGCAGAGGAAAAACTTTCGAATTCAAAGTTGAAGACGGTTCGGCAACCGTTATTGCGGCAAGTACGGCCGAATGGGGCGATGCCTATATTGTTAAGTCGGATGACGGACTGACCGAGATAAATATCACGAACGGCAAGAACGCTTACGAGATACAATCCCTCGGTTTCACAATTTCGTTTATTGCAATGGAAATATTCCTGCCACTTGTTGTGATTTTACTCGTGGCATTTATAGGTGGTTTGATTTATATGCGTTACATCAGGAAAAACGGCAAACATCGTCTGAAGAGAAATTATCCTTATCTGGGAACAATTATTGTTTCTCTTGTGTTTGTTGCAATAATAGGAATGCTGATACTTTTCTCCTCACTGCAGATGACCAAATCACAGCTTGAGGAGGAACATCAGGCCGTAGGTGAGGCAGAACATCAGACGGCGCTGAAGGTGCTTGATGATTTTGAATTGTCCCTTATCAATCTCAAAGAATTTGCCTCGACAGAAGAATGCAGAAAGATTACCGCCGGTTTTGAACAAAGTTCAGAGATCCAGTCAAAATACGATTCTTTCAATCAGCTTTATTATTATGACAATGGTACTTTCTACAATCTTATCAGTACGGTCGGCGTTGTCGGCAAGAAGACGGCAGCGAGTGCCGACGGAGAACTGATGGAACTTTTGAACGACACCGTCAAAGAAAACGATATGATTTATGCTTCGGCAGAAGCCGACGGCGTTGATTACCTCGTTATTTCTTCACCTGTAATGGGGCGCTTCGGTAAAGTTGAAGGAGTTATCCTTACATGGGTCAGCCTTGGCGATATGCAGGTTGAAGTCAGAAGTATGACATTCAGGACAGTACTGATCTTCTGGATTTTCTTTGCAATTCTTGCTCTCTTGATTCTGTTTATCACAAACAGGTCATTCAAACCTATCAAGAGACTTCCGGGCGTTATTCTCAACGTTATGGAAGGAAGGATGAATGAAAACGAACTTGAGGTTTACGACGGAGTCTACCTCGACATCGGAAAATCATTAAAAGAAGCCGGCAGAGTATGGCTTGAACGTATTCATGCCCAGAATTCCAATGTGACATCTTCTTCAAGATTTATTCCGAAGAAACTGAATCAGCTTCTCAACAAAGAATCAATCAAAGAGGTCGCAAGCGGTGATTC
>JAEEGL013610704.1_pt1 | contig 10090 bp, 8 predicted proteins | sample 9134231 | NCBI WGS metagenome assembly JAEEGL01 (sample SAMN16246548, study PRJNA631951) | gut metagenome | biome: gut microbiome; feature: rumen; material: fiber-attached | host: Bos | place: Iran: Karaj | collected 2018-10 | reverse complement strand
CGAAAAGTTTTACGGCAACATCTGCAACCCCGAAGACGTTGAAAAATGCTTTGCGGGCGCCGAAACGGTTTACCACATCGCCGGGGTGGTGGATATCTCCGGCAAAAAGGAGCAGCTGATGTGGAACGTGAACGTGGGCGGCACCAAAAACGTGGTGGAGAGCTGCAGAACGCAGGGCGTGAAGAACCTGATCTACGTTTCTTCTATCGATACTTATCCCGATAAATTCTGCGAGGGGCAGATCAGCGAGCGCAGCGAATATTCCGAGGTGGGGCTTGAAAGCCCTTACGCCGTAACCAAGGCCATCGCCACTCAGATCGTTCTGGATGCGAAAAACGATCTTAAGGTCTGCTGCGTGCAGCCCACGGGCGTGATCGGCCCGGATGATTACATGGGCTCCTCCGTTGGCGCCATGGTGGATCTGTTCATCAAGGGGCTGTTCCCGGTATCCATGGATTTCGGCGAGTATAATTTTGTAGACGCGCGCGATATGGCCGTTGCCATGCGCAACGCCGTGGATCTGGGCAGAAGCGGCGAATGCTATATTCTGGGCGGCCACCGGGTAACCGTGGACGAGCTCATGGGGTATATGGCGAAAACGCTGGGCAAAAAGAAGCCGAAGGTGAAAATCTCAAAAGCGCTTCTGAAGCCGTTCGTGCCGATGGTATCCAAGGCCATGGAGCTGGCGCATCTGCCGCCCATGCTCAACGCCTTTTCGCTGAGCAAGCTGGAAGAGAACTGCAATTTCAGCAACGAAAAGGCCAAGCGGGAGCTGGGCTTCTCGCCCCGCCCGGTGGAGGATACCATACGCGATACGGTGCTGTGGCACCGCAAAAAGCTGGAAGGAGCGGTGTGATATGAAATACGTTCTGTTTACCGGGGCCACGGGGGATCTCGGAAAATGCTGCGTGGAAGCCATTTCCGCGCTGGGGGATTGGACGGTATTCGCCGGCGGCACCAACAAGGCCAGGCTTGAGCAGCTCGGAAGCCTGCCGAACGTGATCCCGGTGGAGCTGGACGTTACCAGCGCCGAAAGCATTGAAAACGCTTACCGGGAGATCAGAAGCAAAACCTACGTGCTCAACGCCGTGGTGAACTTTGCCGGCATCCACGTGTTCACCTCCATGGTGGAGGGGGATTGCGTTGAGGCGATCGAAAAAATGCTGGACGTGAACGTGATGGGCATGGTACGCGTGAACAAGCGCTTTTTCGAGATGGTGCGCATCGGCCACGGGCGCATCATCAACTGCTCCTCCGAAAGCGGCTGGATGACGCCCCAGCCCTTCAACGGCCCCTATACCGTAACGAAATACGCCGTGGAGGCGTATAACGATTCCCTGCGCCGGGAGCTCATGTATCTGAACGTCCCCGTGATCAAGCTGCAGCCGGGCTCCTTCAAAACGCAGCTTACGAACAAGATCTTTCAGGATTTCGACCGGTGCATTGAAACCACGAATTATTACAAAAAGATCCTCACCACCATGAAGCCGATGATGACGATGGAGCTGGGGCTGGATCACGATCCGCAGAAGCTTGCGAAAAAGGTGATCCTGGCGCTCACGTCCCGTTGGCCCCGCACGAAATACAAGGTATGCACCGGCAAGCTGCTGATGGCGCTGGAGCTGCTGCCCGATAAGGCGGTGGATATCGCCTATAAGATCGCCGTTCACTGACGGCATGTTTCTGAAAACCGCGGGCGGCGCGCAGCCGCGCCGCAGAACCGGCACGGGAGTTCCGTTTGGCTCCGCCCCGTGCCGGTCCGTTCGTTTTTAAGGCGCTTTTGCGCCCGTTTTTTTCCCCGGGGCGGGCGGCGGCGGTACGAAAGCATTGATTTTACCGAAAATTTCCTGTATAATCGTTTGCGGAAACCGCCCCCGGCGCGCAGGGCAGCGCCCGGCGCCCGGAATTTCTTTCCCGAGGTGATTTGTATGCGAGAGATCCATGTGGATCTGCTTACCGATGCAATAGAACGGCTGTGCATCGGGGCGAACGAGCATCTGCCGCCGGACGTGCAGAACGCCCTCAGGGCCTGCAGGGCGTGCGAGCCGTGGCCCCCCGCGCAGAACGTGCTGGAGAATATTATAGAAAACTTTGAGATCGCGCACGCGCAGTGCGTGCCCGTCTGCCAGGATACCGGCATGGCCTGCGTATTCCTCGAGATCGGGCAGGAGGTGCATCTTACGGGCGGAGATCTTGCCGCCGCCGTGGATGAGGGCGTGCGCCGCGGGTATGAAAAGGGCTATCTGCGCAAGTCCGTTGTAAAAGACCCCGTACGCCGCGGCAACACCGGCGATAACACGCCCGCAATGCTCTATACCGAGATCGTGCCCGGAGATCGGGTGAAGGTCACCGTGGCGCCCAAGGGCTTCGGCAGCGAGAACATGAGCGCCATCAGCATGCTCAAGCCCTCGGCGGGGCTGCAGGGCGTAAAGGATTTCATCCTGCAAACCGTTGAGGCGGCGGGGCCGAACCCCTGCCCGCCCATGGTGATCGGCGTGGGGCTGGGCGGCACGTTCGATAAATGCGCCCTGCTTGCCAAAAAGGCGCTGCTGCGCCCGCTGGGCAGCCGCCACACGGATCCCTTCTACGCCGCGCTTGAAGAGGAGCTGCTGCAGAAGGTAAACGCCTTGGGCATTGGCCCGCAGGGCTTCGGCGGCAGAACCACCGCGCTCGGCGTGAATATTGAAACCATGCCCACGCACATTGCCGGCATGCCGTGCGCCGTGAATATCAACTGCCACGTCACCCGGCACGCGAGCGAAACGATTTAAGGGGGAACGCCGATGAAAAAGCATATTACTTTGCCGCTTACAAGCGAGCTTGCGCAAACCCTGCGCGCGGGCGACGCCGTTTACCTCACCGGCGCCGTTTATACCTCGCGTGACGCCGGCCATAAGCGCATGTGCGAGGCCCTTCAGCGGGGCGAGCCCCTGCCGTTCGACCCCACGGACGCCACGATCTATTACGTAGGCCCCACGCCCGCAAAGCCCGGGCAGGTGATCGGCTCGGCAGGGCCTACCACCTCCGGCAGGATGGACGCCTACGCCCCCGCCATGATGGCCGCGGGCGCGCTGATCGCGCGGTGCGTAAAGCGCGCTGAGCTCATCGCGTATGAGGATCTCGGCGCGGAGGCCCTCAGAAGGCTGTGGGTGGAGGAGATGCCCCTTGTGGTGATCATCGATTGCGAGGGCAACAACCTGTACGAAACCGGCCGGAAGGCCTACCTTGATTCCCTGAAATAACCGGCCGCCGCCCGCTTTGCGGCACGCGCCGGAAACAAAACGGCCCGCTGTGATCCGAAGCATCACGGCGGGCGCTTTTTATAATATTTGTTTTTTCGGTTTAACCCAGAATGCCCTTCAGCCCGAGCGCGCGGGCCACTCTTGCGAAGAAGGCCATAATGCTTTTATAAATGCGCGTAAAAACGTTATCGGCCTTCGCGGGGGCGGGCACGCTGTAAGCGGACGAAAACCGGCTCAGCCAGTGGATCATGCCCTTGGGGTAGGTGAGCGTTACGGTTTTTCCGGTGCCGTCGTAGGTCACGCTGTCGGTGAATTCGCCGTTATCCAGCATAAACATATCGTAGGTGGCGGCGTACCAGGTATCGTGCGTGGTGCCGGTGGCGGAGCCGTCCGGCTTGATGGCGGTTTTCATCACCGTCCAGCGGCAGTCCTTTTTCCGGTTGGAGTATTCCATCAGGCGCTCCCACGTGGGGCGGATGCTGCGCTCAAAGCTCATCAGGTAATCGCGCTTGCTCGAAAGCATCCATATGGGCAGGTCCGCGCACGCCGCGGCCGTATCCTTATCCACAAGCCCCACGTAATACGGGCTGCAGGGGAACACGGCGGCAAACATTTCGGGGTAAGAGGCAGCCATATCCAGCGTCATTCTCGCGCCTACCGATAAACCGCCGATGTAAATTCTGGTGGCGTCCACGGAATCGTAATGGTCCTGCACGAAGCTGTCGATGGCGGCCTTCAGCGGGGCCTGCAGCGTGCCGTTCCAGCTGGCCACGGCCTCGGGCGAGCGGGGCGCAAGAATGTGCGCGCCGCCCTGCGGAAAGCGCGCCTGGAATTCCTTTGAGGCCCAGTAAGAGATATCGTTCTTCGTGATCTGCCTGCCGGGGTAGCCGCCGGAAACGAAGCCGTGCACCCAAACCACCAGCGGGTATTTTATGCCGGCGCTTTCATCCGGCGAATAGGCGAAATAATCGATCACGGCGCCGTTCACGGAAGGCCCCGCGCCGAAGTAGAACTGGTCCTGCAGCGCGTCCAGCCCCGCGTTCAGCGAAACGGCCTCGCCGAAAACGGTGAACGCGCATAAAAAGGCCATGCATGCGGCAAGAAGTACGGAAACGGTTTTTTTCATGATTTGCTTTGCTCCCTGTAAAAAGATGATTTATTATAACACATTTCGGCGGGCAAATGCAATTCCTTCTCCGAAAGAAATATGAAAAAACTTTAAACTGTGAAAAAACGCCTGCTTTTTCGTAAAATCCGCACGGTAACGGTTGTTTTCGTTCGCAAAATGCTTTATCATAATATTAAAGCGGCGTTCCGCTGCCGGAGCCGCCGAAAAAACCGTTCGCGGGAGGCAAATTTATGGGGTTCAACAAATACCTTGCCGAGGCAAAGCTTGAAAACGCGGTCATCAAAGCCGTAAACACGCTGCTCGTGCTGTTCCACAGCTCCAAGGCGGAGCGCACGGGCGAAAAGATCGATACCGGCGGTATGGTGCTTACGTTTGAAGACCACTTCGATGGGGATCGGCTGAACGAAGACGTGTGGCGGGCGCACAATTTTTACGGCGTTCGCAAGGGCGGCTACTGGAGCGCCTCCCAGGTGCGCGTTGAAAACAGCAACCTTGTGATCACCACACAGTATCTTGAAAACGGCGCGTTCGGGCCCGGGTGGTATACCGCGGGCATTGAAACGGAAGAGAAATTCGAGCAGACCTACGGCTATTTCGAGTGCCGCTGCATTCTTGCGAAAGGCCAGGGGCTGTGGAGCGCGTTCTGGATGATGAACGAGCACGTGCACCGGGTGGTGGGGCATTCCCGCAACGGCGCCGAGATCGATATCATGGAAGCGCCCTTCTGGTTCCGCGGCGAAAACAAACGCAACATGGTAACGCTGAACCTCCACTATAACGGCTACCGGCTGCATACGCGCTATAAAAACGTGGGGATCTTCAGGCTCGATAACGATCCGTACGAGAATTACAACACCTACGGCGTAAAGTGGACCCCCGAGGCCTATACCTTCTATATCAACGGGTATCCGGTGGCAAAAACCGCGTGGGGCGGCGTTTCCTCCAAGCCGGAATTCCTCATCCTTTCGTGCGAGGTGGACGGCGGTTACGCCATGCCCACAAAGGGGTGGTCCGGCGATATCGAACGCAACGATAAAAAAACCTTCAAGGCCGAGTTTTACGTGGATTACGTAAGGGCCTATCAGTTCATAAACAAAGAGAAAAGAGGAGATCCGCAATGAAAAAGCTTACGGCGGTATTATTGGGCGTCCTGTTCGTTTTCCTCCTTGCCGCGCCGGCGGGGGCGGCGCAGCCCGACGCGGGCGATTACCCCACGGTGGTGGTGCCCGGTTATTCGTCCTCGGATCTGTATATCGACGGCGAAAAGATCTGGGGGCTGGATAAAGACGCAATTATCAACACCGTGCTTTCCCAAATCGCAAAGTACGGCAGGGGCCTCGGGGAGCTTGCGCTGCGGCGGCCGGAATACCTCAGCGATCTGCTGGGGCGTGAGATGCTCAACTACGTGGGCAGGCTGGCGATGCGTCCGGATGGCTCCAGCGTATATAACGTGGTTACTTACGATCCCTCGCCGGAGCATACGAAGTATTCGTATCTCAAAGCCGAAGAAAACGGCGAACACATCCACGAGCACGATATGATGAAGGATATCGCCAGGCAGTACGGCAAAAACGGCAACGACCGGCTTTTTGCCTACCAGCAGGATTTCCGCCGCGCCGCGGTGGACTGCGCCGCCGCGCTGGATCGGTATATCGACGCCGTGCTCGCCTATACCGGCGCAAAAAAGGTGAACGTCATCGCCGTGAGCCACGGTGGGCAAACCGTTGCGGCGTATCTCGCCATGTACGGCAGGCGGAAGAACGTGCTCAACAACGTGCTGCTGATCGTGCCCGCCATCGGCGGCGTTACCGCGGCGTACGATCTGATGAGCGAAACGGCGGCGCTGGACGAGGAAACGCTGATGCGTTATCTGGAGGCCTCCGAGCTGCTGGAGGAAGACGTCAACTGGCTGATGCGCGCCAACCGGCTCGGCGTGCTGGACGATCTCTGCAACGATCTGATGCACCGTTACGTGAAGCAGATCATCGGTTTCTGGGGAAGCATTTGGGATTTCATCCCGTCCGCGCAGTACGAGGAGCTGAAAAACCGGCTCCTGAACCCCGTTGAGAGCGCCGCACTGATCGAAAAAAGCGATTATTTCCATTACGAGATCCTTCCGAAGCTCACCGAAACGTTTGCGGCCTGCACCCGGGAAGGCATGAACGTGTATATCGTGGCGGGCGCGGGCATGCCGGGGCTTACCGGTATGCAGGTGCAGTCCGATTTCGTGGTTCCGGTCAGTTCCTCCACCGGCGCGGAAACCGCGCCGTACGGCAGCCGTTTCAATAACGGTTACGTTCCGGCGCGCACCGTTTGCGGCAGTCCGCTGCACGTCCACCTTTCACCGGATATGTGCGTGGACGTTTCCTGCGGGTATCTGCCCGAGCAAACTTGGATCGTAAACGGCATGTACCACGGCGCCTCCTGGAACGACGCCTACTGCCGCGAGCTTTGCAAAACGCTGTTTTTCTCAAACGAACGGGTCACCGTGCATACCTTCGCCGAATATCCGCAGTTCAAATACAGCTCCGGCGTGAATTACGCCGTCACCGCCGCGCCGGACCGTTCGCCGCAGGGGTACCTGAGCGGCGCGGATACCGCGCTTACGGTAACCAACCTTTCCGAAAAATACAAAATGCAGCTGATATCGGTTGCCGTGGAGGGCGCTGACGCTGCGTTCGCCGTAAAGGGGCCCGTATTCCTTGCCCCCGGCGAATCGTATACCGCGCCGCTGCTGGGCGCGCTGCCGGCGGTCAGCCTGCAAACCGTTGATATCACGCTCAATTACGTGCTGCTCGGCAGCGCTACGCCGATTGGCGCCAGAACGCTCACGTTCACGCTGATGAACGGCGCGCCGTCCGCCTTCGATGCCGCCGCGCCTTATACCGCCGCCCTGCATAAAACGGCGTTCGATCAATGCGTTCCGGGCGGTATGGAACGTTTCATCGACCACAGCGCTTTCTTCGATTTTCTGAAAATGATCGTCAATTCCATGCTGGCGGCGCTGCGGTCGCTGGGGATGAAATAACGTGAAGGAGAAAAACAGATGCCGGTCAAATTATATCACGTGGTTTACCTGATCCTCAGAAAAACGGTGCTTTTCATCGTTGCGGGCTTCATGTGCATCGGCACGCTCAGCGCCCCCGCGTATGAGGAGCCGAAAAACCCGAATCTGAACACGGGCGATTATTTCCGCCCCGATTACGGCCATCCGCTGATCTCCTCGCACCGCAGCGGGAAGGGCGCCGCGCCCGAAAACACCCTGCTGGCTGTAAAATCAAACCTCATTTACGCCGAAACGGATTCCGCCATTATAGAAATGGACGTCCAGCTTACGAAAGACGGCGTGATCGTTCTGTACCACAGCCTGTTTCTGGATGAGATGAGCAACAGCGCGGAGGCCTTCGGCGCCGGGAACACGCCCGTGTTCATGAAGACCTATGAGGAGCTGCGCTGCCTGAATATGGGCGAAAATTTCAAATCGGGCGACACGTATCCGTACCGCGGGCTGCGCGGGGACGCGATCCCGGACGATATCAGGATCACGCGGCTGAGCGACGTTTTCGCGTGTGTTGAAAGCGCCGCGCCCGGCAGGTTCAGGTATATCATTGAGGTTAAATACCCGCATCCTTGGGCCCCGAAGATCGTTGACGGCATTTACGGGCTCATCACGCGGTACGGCATGGCGGACCGTGTGATCGTTGCAAGCTTCTGGCCGGACGTTACCGATTATATCGATCTGCACTATGCCGGTAAAATGATGCGCTCCGCCAACCCTTTGGAGATCGTAGATCTTTACGGCTGCTATACGCGGGGGGATGATCTCAGCGGCGAAAAATTCAAGTATACCGCCCTGCAGATGCCCTATTACCGGGAAAACGGCAGGCTGCTGGTGGGAAACCTCGGCAAGGCGGGCTTCATCGATTACGCGCATAAATACGGCCTTTCGGTGCAGTACTGGACGATCGACCGTCCCGAGGACGCAAAGCTTCTGGCGGCCTCCGGCGCGGACCTGCTGATGACCAACCACCCCGAAAAGCTTCGCGAGGCGCTGTACCCGGATTGATGCGTGATTGATTTTTCACGTGTTTTGCTTCGGCGCACGCAGAAAAGCGCCGCAGGGGCCGGAGATCCGTAAGGATGCTCCGGCCCCTGCATTTTTGTTTTTGCCGAATCGTTTTTCGGCGGATCGTTATTCCATATAGATAAACGAGAAAGAGAACAACGTGCTTCCGTTGCGGTCCGGGAGCAGGGTGAGCGTGGTGTTCGTAAGATCGTAAAGCGAGCTCCACTGGGTGCTGTAAACGCGCCCCTTCTCGTCCGGCGGGGTGCCGGTGAGCGCCACCTCTTCCAGCAGATCCATGGCGGCTTCCTTTTTCAGCACGCCGTTCGTCTTCGTAAGCTTTTCCTTCATCATCCCGTAGCGGTCCATGCCCTGCGGCTCGTAATCGAAGGGCACCTCGCTCAGGTAGAAATTGGTTGCCGCCAGAAAACCGTTTTCCTTTTCAACCACCACCATCTCGTCGTTCACGTATTCCACCACAACGCTTCTGCCGGTTTTATCCGCCATCTGGAAGTGGTAGCACCCGCCGGCGGAGGCGTGCATATCGTACTGCTCCAGCAGCGCCAGCGCCTCCTCCACGTTCGCGGCCTTATCCAGCAGCAGGCGGATGGCAAGGGTGGTGTCCACGTCCGGCTTTTCCGTGTTCTGGTTCGTGGCCTCGGCCTGCAGCTGCAGTACGCCCACGGCAAAGCCTTTCTCGTTCATGCCGTCCAGCGGGAAATACGGCGCGCCCATGGCAACGATGCGGTCAAAAAGCTTTTTTGGCGTATGCTCTTTGGTATAGCCCAGAAAGCTCAGGTTCACCACGGAAACGGATTTATACCCGTCCTTCGGGAACGTCTGCACCACGGCAAGGTCCGTTTCCTGGTTATCCAGATTCCTGCCGAGCAGCCAATCGCCCTCCGGCGTCTGCGCGCTGAAGGTAGAGCAGGCAAGGCTGGGCACGTCGTAATCGATGGGGATGGGCAGCCCCTTGAGCAAAATGCGGATCAGGTATTTCGCAAGCTCGTCCTGCGTGGTTACGCCGCCCTCGTCCAGCAGCTGCTGCAGCTTGTAATCCACGTCGTAGTTCATCACGTAAACGCCCTCGTCCTCGTAGCAGCGCATGCCTACGATGGTTTTCACAAGGTCGCCGTACAAAAACCAGGCGGCGCACAGCAATACCACGGGGATGCAGCACGCAACGGCCAAGATGGCGCGTTTGGTTCTCTTTTTCATTTTCTCTTCTCCCTAAACTTTATTATAAAAATACCCCGCAGGGCGTTTTTATGCCTGCTTTCAGCCCCGGTACATAGCGGCGAATTCGCGCGTGTGCGCCAGCGGCAGCGGGTCGCATTTGATATAGCGTACCGTGATGCTGCCGAAGGCGGGCAGAGGCGCATTCCCCGTCGGCGTAAGCGTTACCGGCAGCTTTTCGCCGGGGCGCAGCAGGCCCTTTGCCGCGGTAACGCGGTACGGCAGCCCGTGCGCGGCAACCGAGAGCACGCGCACGCTTTTGCGTTCGGAATCGTTTCGTATGCCGCCTGTTATTTCGCCGTCCGCGGCGCTGAAAACAAAGTCCGCCCCCGCGCCGAGGCACAGGCTCACGCCGTCCGCCGGGCAGCGCGTTTCGGTAAACTGCGGGCGGGCGGGGTCGTCGTCCGCAGCGGCGGGCGT
>JAEEGL012576902.1_pt1 | contig 10090 bp, 11 predicted proteins | sample 9134231 | NCBI WGS metagenome assembly JAEEGL01 (sample SAMN16246548, study PRJNA631951) | gut metagenome | biome: gut microbiome; feature: rumen; material: fiber-attached | host: Bos | place: Iran: Karaj | collected 2018-10 | reverse complement strand
TTTGGAGAAACCCTTGTATTTATGATCAAACGAGTACGGAGTCTTTTGTAGATTTATATTTAAAAGCTATTAAGTTTGCGAAAGTACTCATGTGTGCTAGTTGTGATTACTTAGATGGAAAAGATATTGATCTAGAAAAAGTATTTGATAATACGAGTTATGTTACTGGATTAAATTGTGATGATAAGAGAGAATTAAAATACTTTAACTTTTAAAAGAAAAAGAACTTTCAATGAAAGTTCTTTTATTTTCCTGTTAAGTCTTCTAATGCTTTATCTGCATCTTTATTTAACTCAACTGTGTTCTCTAAGAATTTTGCATAAGATTCTACGGAAGCTGCGAAATCTACAATATCTTGGATTTCTCTTGCTTTAGCAACTTCTTCTACAGCTTCTGCTTCTGTTCTTAGGGCTTTCGCAACATTTAATACTTGTTCATACGTTAATCGGTCTATCATTCTATTAATCCCTCCGATATAGGTATATTTGCTTTTAAATCTGCAGGTACAAATGAAGCAGGTAATCCAGGAACATCTAAATTACGATTTCCAACAGAAACAGTCGTTCCTCCTGCGCTTCCTCCTGCATAACCTCCTTGTGGAGGCATAGGAGGTGGAGGTGGTTGTTGACGATGTTGATCTACTGTTTCTTCCTCTTCTACTTCTTCTTCCAAATTCTCTGTTTTTTCTACTTGTACCGTTCTTGGTAGTTTGAATTCTTCTGCTCTGGAAGTTACGATGCTCTTATAATCATCAATATTATCTATGTAGTTTTTATTATCCATATTATTCCATCCGGCTTTCATTTTTTCCAGATAATCATAAATTTTATTAACTGCGGTTACATAACGATTATAGTCGTCCATTTTGCACCTCCTTCTAGATTAAGATTACTCTTGATCCATTTTTTAAATCTGTATCACGAATTGTTTTATTAACATCATAGATTTCTCCTGTTTCCTTACTATAAAGATTAGTATCTTTTCTTGGAATATAGGCTCTATCTGTTAATTCAACTAGTGAGTTTTCAATTAGGGATTTGATTGTTCCTATTTTTTTATTAATAGGGATAAACATATCATATTTAACTTCAATAAGAGGTATTTCTAATTCTACTAATATTTTGTTTTCTTCCATTTGATTTCCTCCTATTCGTCTGACATTAACTTCATTAACTCAGCTTTACCCTTCTTGATAATGTATCCGAAGCCAGGATCTACTTCTTGTCTTAGGACACGTGAGTTGGTTGTTACTTTCAATGTGAATTGGTTTCCAATACCATTTCCTATCCAAATACCTTCTGCCAAATCTACATTTCCTTTGTACCAAGTTTCGAAGTTAATAGATTTAATAACATCGATTGTATCGACAATGATGAAACGAATGTTTCCTTTTTCTTTTGACTTTTCAATTAATTCTGTAAATTCTGTTTTTTCTGAAGCACCAAGTTTTCCAAGTAATACGTTGATTCCTATAATTACGTTGAATAATGTCGTTGTTGGTTCATTGAATTCAACTGCATTTCTTAATGTTTCTACTCCATCTGGACAGCTATCAATACTATAAGTTGTATTTTCATATCTTACATCTCCTAGGATGTTGTTTGCATCTAATACGTTCAAGGCAACTCCTGGGATTGTTAGTATGTTACGAATGATACCTTTAATAAATGCTGGTTCAGATGTGGCATCGTCTCCTGTGATATTGTACATAAACTTGTTGTTGAAATCGATTGTAGCAATTTGAAGAGAATCTTTGGAAACACCTACAGGGATTGTTCTTATATTTCTCAAGAAGTTTGCAACATATTCTTGACTTACTACTTCTGGTAGAATTGGGACAATAGGTGCTTTGAATGTACAAATCTTATTCAATTTTTCACAAATTACTTTAATGTAATCAGACATTTTTTCTTCTTTATATGCAAAGGCTGTTTGGAATTCGAAGATTCCATCTAGAAGAATCAAACCACGTCCATAAACCTTAGATGGCTCTTTCTTTCTAACACCTGGAATAACAGAAGAATAGTCTCCTGGATCGTTGAATTGTAATACGAAGTTTTGACGGAAGTTTTGTCTTAAACGATAACGTACTGTATTTGGTCCATTGGTTGTGAAAATAAAGATGATACCATATTTCAAACAGTCACGTGTCATTTGTCCAACCATATCTTCATAATCGCTGTATGATTCCATGAATGCTTCAACGTTATTGATAATAATAATCATTAATGGGATTTGTTTTCCACCATGGTTAATGTAGAAGTCATAAGATCCATTGTAATCTGTAAACATTTTCTTTCTTTCTTCTAGAGTGTTATCAACCATCTTAAACAAGTTTGCAATCTTTTCTGCATCATTGGATAAGATAACTTCTCCAACGTGTGGAGCGTTTTTAAACATGGTTAATGTTTCAGCACCAAAGTCTAGAATATAAAAGTTTACTTCATTTGAATTGTGTCCTGTTATGGTTGAATAAATCAATCCAGCAAGCATTAATTCCTTACCATTACCAGCAGAACCAAAGATAATCGTATTTCCTAATTCTGATAGTGGCATTGTTAGTAAGTTTTGTGCTTGGTTATCAGGATCATCATACTCACCTACGATTGGGTTAATAACATTCTTCTTAGGTTTGTAATGATATTTTTCTTTTAAGTCATCTGTATAAATAACATCTGGGATTCTTGGTAACCATAACTGTTCTACTTCAATTTTTTCTTTTTCTGCTTCTCTTACGATATATTTGATGATGTTTGTAACTTCTTCACCTTCAGATTTAACCATCATATCATCTTTCTTGGTATCTAAAGATTTGATTGGAGTACCAACATTATCAACAATCGTAATAGATTGATCGACTTTCTTTTTACGTTTTTCAGTAGGATAATACTGAGCTCCTGCCCAAGCAGCTTGTCCCATGGCAAACAGCTCGTTATAACCTACTTGTAAGAAGAAACGTCCTACGTTCTTTAACTCAGCAGCATCTGGACATTTAATCATATCCATACTGTCTGACTTATCTTGAACTCTTAAACAGACACGGAATTTAGAGTTGGACCAAATCTGATCATTAACGACTCCGGAAGGTTTCTGGGTTGCTAGAATCAAGTGGACTCCTAAGGAACGTCCGATACGAGCTGTAGAAATCAATTGTTCCATGAATTCTGGTCTCTGGTCTTTCAACTCAGCGAACTCGTCGGAAATGATGAATAAGTGAGATATTGGTTTATCTACTAATCCACGTCTATATAGGTTTTGATATTTATAAATATCAATTGTACTTTCATTTAATTTATCTCTTGCTTCATTGAATTGTCTCTGACGTTTTCTCAACTCAGATTGAATAGATGCAAGGGAACGGTTCATTTCAACCGTATCCAAGTTGGTAATCGTTCCTGCTAAGTGAGGAAGTTTTACACCTGTTTCTCTGTTTTCAAAAGCTCCAGTTAAACCTCCACCTTTGTAGTCGATCAATACGAACGATACTTCGTATGGGTGGTAGTTCATTGCCATAGATAAGATGTAGGTAATGATGAATTCTGATTTACCAGAACCGGTCATACCAGCAATCAATCCATGTGGTCCATGAGCTTTTTCATGTAAGTCTAGTTTGAATAATTCTCTTGATTTATCAAATCCAACTGGTGTTTGTAATGACTTCGTTGGGTCATTTACTTTCCATCTGTTCAAAATATTCAACTGTTCAACCATACCAACATTACACATTTCTAGGAAAGAAACAGAAGTTGGTAAAGCTTGTTCTTGCTTTGCAATATCAATTGGGATATTGGCAATAATCTTACAACATTCAAAGATATTTAATGTTGGATCAAAGTCTGCAATGAATTCTTTTTGTTTATTAGCAACTAATTCGTTTTCGAATACACCTGACTTCTTATCACCGATACTGATGAAAGCTTTACATTCATTTGGTATATTGATCAAACGAGGACTAATAACTACTAAACTGAATCCATAGTTAACAGGCATGCTTCCAACGTCTTTTAATAACTCAATATCTCTGACTGATTTGTAGTCATCTGTAATGATTAAATAGTATGGTCTGTAACTATGATAGTCAGCAGAGTTTATATCCATAGAACCATTACTATCTTTGTATTTTCTTTGTTGTACTTCTTTTTCCAATTCTAGAGATATTTCTTTTGCTTCATCTAGGTTGGTTGCGAAGTAACGGAATGTTTTAGAGTTGTTCCAACAATGTGGAGCTACTTTTAAGTATTCCCAACTACTTTCATTTTGGCTATTCGTAAATACAACAATCTTTAAGTCTTCATAACTGTGATATGTAAGTGCTTGTAAGATTAATCCATCTACGAATTGTTTCTTATTAGATGCTGTACCAATAATGGCAACAATATTTCTACTTACAAAGTTTAGGGAAATTGGTACGTTTTCAAGAGTTCTTGACTCTGCACCTATTTTATAAACTTCTTTTAGTAAGTCATCTGTTTTTAAGGCAAAGTGCTCTTCTGGAATATTAACATTTCCTCTTAATTCGGTAGCACCAATACCAAGTCTTAAATCTAGGAAGTCGTCTTGAGAAATCTCTCTTTCCCAAAGATTTCTCTTCTTTTGATAAATGATTTCTTTTGTTTGATCTAATGGTAAGAAGTTATCAATTAAGATTTGACGTTGAATCTTCATCTCAGATTGAATCTTTTCTTTCTTAGATTCCAAGTATTTTAAATATTTAACATTTCTTTCTTTTTCATTCTTCTTAGCAAGTTTCTTTTGGTAACTCTTTTGTAAGTTTGGCCATAAGAACATAGTTGCCATCATAGCACCTGTCATGGCAAGTGTTGGAGCAACCGTTTGCCAATCAGATGTACCATTAATTACGGCTTGTAGAGCAGAGATACCAGTAGACATAGAAGACATACCCATTGTAAGCATTGGTCCTAAGGTATAGATCAATGGTGTTTCTTGTCCATTTCCATCCATCTTTCCTGGAGGTGGATCAATCACAATGTTGGCATCCACAATTCCTGTTTTGAAACGTGGTGCTCTATAGAAGTAATCATCTTCTTTGTAGAATTCAATTGTTTCTTCATCTGGATTATCAAACTCTGTTTGTGTTTGAGCAATCGAAGAAATCGATTCCAAATAATTATTATCAATACTTAGGTTTGATCCAATATTATTGATAATTAATGTATCTTTTAATACGATAATTTTTAAACCCATGATGAAAATAATATCACCGTATTGTAATTGTCTTGCCGTGATAGCGATACTATTAACATAAGTTCCGTATTTACTATTTAAATCTTGAACAATCCAGACACCATCGTTATAAGTTAGTTTTGCATGTTCTCTGGATACTAAAGGGAAATTAAAACAAATAGGGGCTTTTCCGTAATTACCAATTAGTAGTTCTTTTTTATCTCTTAGTCGTAATCGATAACTCTCTTTGTCTACTGTTGGGGAACAGTATAAAATAACATATTCATTATCGGTATTAATCTTTAAGAAATATAAGCTATAGTCTTTTAAATAAGCAGACTCAACTTCCATTTCTCCAGACATGATCTTCGTTTCGAAGTCGGACTTTATTTTCCATCTACCATTGTCTTCTTCAACGTTAATTAGGTTTCTTACGTTTCCAAGGTAGTCATTATCTGTAATCCAATAATTTCCAGCTATTTTGGTTGGCAAAGTGAAGTTGTAAATTTTCTTTTTCTTGATTAACCTTACAATCACTGGTAATCACCCCGTATTATTCTAATTATATATTTTATTATATAATTTATTTCTTTTTTTTACAACCATTTCTTCTTTTTTTCATCATAAAAAAAGTAGGAATTCTTCCTACTTTTGTTCTTTCTCTTCTATGATTTTTTTCATGGTATTCTTTAGTTCTGATACGTCTTCCATTAGATTCCATACTGCGTCTTCACTTAAAACTCCTGCTTTTATGTTTGGATTTGGTTTCTTTTCTATTTCTTCTTTCTCTTTCAGCCAATCTTTACTTCCATAGTATTGATTTAATAAATGAAGATCTACTTGGTTCTTTTCAAAATCATTTAATGCTTTCTCTAATTTTTTAACTATTTTTAAAGAGTTATCTAGTCTTTTTTCATTGATTTCTATTCTACTTTTTCTTTCATAATCACCCGTTTTTGAAAGTATTTTATAGGGATGTTTTTCTCTATATTTTTTTCTTTCTTCTCGAGGCATTACAATGACTTTTTCTGCAATATCCATATGAAGAATTCCATCTAAATGATCTAATTCATGAGATAGGACAGTTGATTCAAATCCTTCGAACTTTTCTTTTTGTTTTTTTCCTTCTATGTCGTAGTATTCTACTGTCATTTCATAAGGTCTTGTGACTAAACCCATGTTATCTAGGCAGCTTAAACAAGCTTCCCAGTACTGTGTTTTTCCTTTTCTAGAAGTTACTTTTGGATTGATGAGAATTCTTGCCTCATTATAGGAAACATCTTCTAGATCAACATCTAATCTTGTATTTTTTAAATATACGATTCTTTTCGGAATTCCTATTTGGACAGCCGCTAAAGCAAAGCATTCTGTTTGATTACAAAACTCTTCTAACTTCTCAATATCTTTTTTGTAATCATCTTTTTTGAAAGATACTTCTTTGGATATTTGTCTTAGATATTCTTCATCTTTTTCAATTGTTTTTCTAATCATTTCCATATCAGTTCCTCTTTTCAATCCAATATCTTCTTGTTAAGAAGGTTTCTCCTTTATCTTCGTTTTCCACTTTATTTTCTAATACTCCGCCGTTTGCTTCAATGATTTTATAAGAGGCAATATTATCATCATCGCAGGTAATTAAAATACTCTTGTTTTCTATTAAATCACTGTACTCTTCTAGGGCTAATTTTAATAATTGCTTTCCATAACCCATTCTCCAATATTTAGGATTGATTCCATATCCAATATGTCCTCCATATTGAAGTAAGTATACAGTTAATCTTACTCTGATATGAATTACTCCAATTAATTTATCTCCATCCACTGCGAAATAATCATAAGATGGAACATAATGTTCTGGAAGCTTTGAAGGGTCTCTATTATCTTTCATTTTTTGAATGATATCTTCTTCATCTGGATTCATAAACATCATATTATGTTTTTTGATATGTCCTAGTTCTACTTCTTTTATGGATAATTCATATGCTTCTTTATAATCTTCTAAATATTTTTCATCTGCTTCTACAATTCTTAACATTTGCTCTCTCCTTTACGTTCCATCTTGATTTGCCTTATGAAGATAGCTGCTCCTATCGCAAATAAAATATCAAAAATTAATGCATAGCGTATATAATTACTCCTGTTCCCTACCGAGCAATTTTTAGGATCTTTTGATGAAAAATAGATAATTTCTTTATCACTATAATCTCTTTTAAATGTTGAATTATCATACTTCACACACGTATAGGTTTCTTCCTGATATGAGAAAGTGTATGTAAGCGTGTACTTATATACCACTCCGTCTCCATGATTATTGTATTTTTGTTTTACTTCTACTTCTGTTGAGGTTGTTTTTTGATCTAATTTTCCAATATTGATACATTCATGGACGATATAAGTTGTTGCGATTAAAACAATGATTAAGCAACTAATTAAACCCATTTTATAACTTTGCATTTTATCCTCTTCCTTTTCTCATTCTTCTTATATGAATTCCCATTATTACAATCAATATGGAATTAATTGTTAATAGTTCTGGTAAATGTTTGCTTCTTACCCCAACAGAACAGTTATTTGGATTCCCAGATGAAAAATAAACTTTTTCTTTATCTTTATATTCTTTTTTTGTCATAGATAAATTTTCTGCTATGCAAGTATATGATTTTTCTTGGTATTCAAAGGGATATTTTACTTCACAATCAAAAGTAAAAACACTATCTGTTTTATTTCTTTTGCATGTTGTTTCCGTCGGTATGGAAGTTGTTGTTTGATCTAATTGAGATGAATTGAGTACCTCATATACAATTCCACTTGTTATTAATAGTATTAGAACCAGAGCACAAACTACTATGCCTTTGTCATTATTATCCATTTTACTCTCACCCACTATCTTCATTATAGCATTTTTTCCAAACAAAAAAAGCCCAATATTGGGCTTTTGGAAACTGTTTTGTATTAACGTTTTGAGAATTGTGGAGCACGACGTGCTTTCTTTAATCCTGGTTTCTTACGTTCTTTCTTACGAGAGTCTCTTGTGATAAATCCAGCAACTTTTAAAGTCTTTCTGAAACTATTTTCTGAATCAGCTGGAGTTGTTTTATCATAGTCAAGTAAAGCTCTTGTAATACCTAAACGAATAGCTCCTGTTTGACCTTGGAATCCACCACCACTAACTTGTGCATCTACGTCAAACATATCTTTAGTATTTGTTAATTCTAGAGGTTGAGTTAAGTCCATTACACAGATTTCAGATGGGAAGTATTCTCTTACATCTCTTCCGTTAACTGTGATTTTTCCTTTTCCTGGAGTAAGTGTAACTCTAGCAACACTTGTCTTTCTGTGTCCAGTTCCAGTGTATGTATTTTTCATTTCTTTTGCCATAACTTAAACCCTCCTACTTAACTTCCAATACTTCTGGTTTTTGAGCTTGTTGTTCATGTTCAGCACCTGCATAAACATGTAATTTTCTATACATGTCTCTTCCAAGTCTGTTATGAGGTAACATACCTTTTACAGCTCTTTCAACCATTTCTTCAGGATATAATTCTCTCATTGTTCTAGCAGTTCTTTCTCTTAAACCGCCTGTATATTGAGAATGGTTATAATACATTTTCTTATCTAATTTATCTCCAGTTAAATTAACTTTTGAAGCATTGATAATAATGATATTATCTCCACAATCAATATGTGGTGTATACGTTGGTTTATGTTTTCCACGTAAGTATGTTGCAGCTAATGCAGCAACTCTACCTAAAGACTTTCCTTCAGCGTCGATCACATACCATTTACGTTCTACAGTTTCTTTCTTTTGCATATAACTTGTCATATTTTTTTCTCCTTTTACTCTAACTAGAATTTCCCGGGTTCTAGTTAAGGTGGGATATTTGAATGTACCGATTAGAATTATACTAAAAAAAGTATTAAAAATCAATACTTTTTCCTTTTTTTATAATGTTTTACGTTGTTTTTTGACCAATTGCTTTTGGTATTTGACGTTCTTCTATGGAACGTCTAAATAATTCTTTCATTTGTCTTAATTGTTCTTCTGTTTCTATGTTAGATAGAATTTCATCAAATGTTGGTAGTGATTCACTTTTTTCCACAGATTTTGTGATGATTTTAGCAGCTTCTCCTACCTCTTCATCTTCTTTTTTAATTAGATTTTCTTCTTTTCTTTTTAACATTGGAAGTATTTGTTTTACTCTACATAGATTGTAGTTTTGAATGTTGATACATTCAAAATTAATAAAAGCACTAAAACATTCTGCAATGAGTAATGGTAATGCTACTGGTATTTGAAGAATCACTCCTGCGATACAAATTGGAATTAATACAGCATTTGTGATTAATCCTTTCTTGTGGATATTTTTATTCCATTCTAGATACGCTACAATCTCTGTTGGTTTTTTAGGATTCATATGATAGTTTCGATTCTTTTCTTCATTCCATTCTTGTCGCATAGCCATTTTTGCTTTTTTGGTTTGCTTCTTGATTCTTTTGATTTCTTTTTCTGTTGTTGCTTTTTTTACTCTTTTCTTTTCTTTCCAATCACAGTATTTATCAAAATAATAGATAAAATTAGGACATAACTTCTTTAATACTTTGAATTTGATCTTTTCTATTAGAAATACGAGTTTTTGAAATTTTAGAGCACCAAAAGACTCATACAATTTCATTTTTTTCTTGTATTCATTTTTCTCCATTATATCCCCCCTTTTTAATAGACAAAGAAAGCAATTGCTTGCTTTCTACATTTTTTTAACACCGTCTTCTTGATTTTCTGCAGAAAGGAATCCCTCTAATAAGAAATCATCTTCTTTGGCAGATAGTTTCTTTTCCATTTCTACTAATTGTTCATCTGATAATGAATCAATATATTGATTCGTAATATAGATGTGTTCATTTTCAG
>JAEEGL012499542.1_pt1 | contig 10090 bp, 7 predicted proteins | sample 9134231 | NCBI WGS metagenome assembly JAEEGL01 (sample SAMN16246548, study PRJNA631951) | gut metagenome | biome: gut microbiome; feature: rumen; material: fiber-attached | host: Bos | place: Iran: Karaj | collected 2018-10 | reverse complement strand
GATAAGTGAAAAATAAGAAAATGATAGCTCAAATCAACACGGGAGAAGGGTTTGGCGGACTGGTCAATTACGCCAATGATATCCTCAAAAAGGATACCGTGATTATTGCCTCGGAGGGTGTTAGTCTTTCATCTAATGCGGCCATAACAGCATGCTTCAAGGCACAGGCAAAATCGCGTCCACGTGTCAAGAATTTTGTTGGACACATATCACTCAGTTTCTCGCCTGATGACTATGACAAACTCGATGACGAGAAGATCGCTAAAATAGCCAAAGAATACATGCGGCGCATGGGTATCAAGAATACCCAGTATGTAATATTCCGTCACTACGACCAACCACACCCTCATATCCACATCGTCTATAACCGAGTGAATAATGAGGGACGTTGCATTAAAGGTGACACCAGCTATACAAAGTCTGCTGCTATCACCAAAGCACTGACCCGTGAGTATGGTCTGACCTTTGGCAAGGGGAAGGACAAGGTTAGACGTGATCGTTTGAAAGGCAAGGATGCCATTAAGTACCGGCTATATGATGAGATAACAGCTGCCATGAAGGAAAGCGTCACTTGGGATGAACTGCGCAAGTTGCTTGCCACTAAAAGCATCACATTCAACTACGTGAAGGACAAGGACGGTAGCATCCATGGCGTGACCTTCACGGACACCCGGAAGAACGTCACCTATGCTGGAAGCAAGATTGACCATTCGCTGTCATTCTCCAAGATAGACAAGGCAATGCTATACATCATCAATGACGAGACCGACCGATACGGTCAGCCAAGGCAGAAGGAACCGGAACACGAGAAATGGGTTGATGCCAAAGACCTCTTTGATTTCTCCAAGATTTCTGGTGGAACACAACCGTCATCTGGATCTGGCTACTTCGACCAGAACACAACTGGCACGGATGATGGAACATCATCTGGCAGCAACATTGGTGAAGCCATTGCCGAGGTGCTGTTGCAACCCCACGCCGCAACGATTACTGGCGGAGGTGGCGGTGGAGCATCCAGCGGCTGGCGAGATGACGATGACGACGATGAGAAAAACAAGAATAAGTATAAACCAAGAAAGAAAGGAAGATAACTATGGCAAAGAGATATATCCCACTAAAGGATGAGCAGGAATACAATATAGATGACTTGTATCAGGAACTGGCTGACATAAAGAAGGCCATCCAAGAACTGGCCGACCAGAAGAATCCCGTCAGCGAACAGCAGAATGGCACTTCAGCAGTGAGCACCAATGTAACCACCGAGAACTTCTCAACGTGTTTTAGAAAAGGCTATCAGGGACTGCGGAATGGGTATGTCACAGAAAAGAAAGGGCTGCTCTTAGACCAGGACTTGGAGAACATTGGCGAGACTGTCAAGACCAAGTACGACAATTTTACAGAAGACCTGCTTAAAAAGGGTAAGGAAAACAGAGAAGCTGAGAAAAAACGTCTGGCCGAAGTGTGGACGGCTCATGAAATACGCACCATGGAACAGATGGACGGATGGGCATCAGAATACCCAATGCCAGTGCGTCGATGGATGCGTTGGATTGGCAAGCATCTTTTCGATGATGATGAGCCGAAGGAGAAAGTGCATGACGCACTTAGGGTGTTTGGGGATTGCATGATGGCAGCAGGATTCAAGCCAAAGACAGACCCTATATCGGAGCCCACCTTTCGTGCCGTTCTGCTGTACAAGTGGCGTAAGGTGAAGCCATGGCTGGTTAAGCGTAAGTTGTGGTGCTACTACACGTTCTTTCTCATGGGAATTGCCGCCCTGATGTGCTTTGGCATCTACCACAACCGAGTGATGCAGATGGACAAGACCAATCGCATCTTTTACCAGACCGTCATCCAGACACGTCGTGATGCAGAGATATGGCAGGATATCGACTCCATTGTCAAGGGCATAAAGCTGCATCAAGAACTGCAAGCAGACCCACCGAAGAAGAATAACTAACTACATCGAATTCCTGTATTCTGACAAGGAGGAACATCAAAAGGACATTAATAGGCTATGGGAGTTGCGTCGCAAGCGACTGTCACAATAAAAATTTTATAAGAATTGTACTTATTGGGAGTTGCAGAGTAGCACTCTGTCTATTTCCAAGTTGCCATATATGGGCCTTAAACTTCTGTGAAGTATTCCCTAGCCAAGTCAATGGCATCTAACCGAAGGCCTTCATCCTCCCATTTCAAGGTAGCATATACACCATCGGCCAGCCATAGTGTCATTAGTTCTTTCTCGTCAACCTTATACAGATCTGCCAACTTGGGAACCATGTCACGCCTAACTCGTCGTGCTCCAAGCTCCATTTTGCTGTACATAGGTTTGTCCGTTTCCAGAAGCTCAGCCAACTGGCGTTGTTTCAACCCATGCTCCAACCTCATTTCTTTTATCTTGCGGCCAAACAGGCCGTAAATTCTCTTGTCCTTCATATCTTCGTATAGTTCGTTAATTCTCAATAAAACTCCAATAACCATTTCGCTTACCATTTACTCGCCGTAGAATGTTCTTCTCTTGCAAGGCAATAGTTATTGATTTGACTGTTCGCTCAGACTTTCCAATCTCGGCTGCAATCTCTTTTTGAGTGGCAGATGGCTTCTTTTGCACTATGCGGAGTACTGCGACCTCTTCCAAAGTGCAATTTTTGCACTTTAGAGGCAACTCATCACCCATTTTTGCACTTTTGACTTCGTGATTTGCACTTTGGGGAAGTGTATCGCCCTCGACTTTGTCCCAATCAATATGCATGACTCTATTTCTCAGGTCATGTTCCTCACCAAGCAGCATGCTACGGAAGAACCTCTCCAAATATTCAGTTGTCTCTGTGATGCCTTTAGTTAGATCTGTGTAGTTAGCACGTACCAATGCATTCCGGAAATACCAAGAGTTCTCTGCAAAGACATCGTTAACTACGTTGAAACCCAACGTGCGCAGGTACTTTATCATAAATACAGCCGTTGTGCGCGTATTCCCTTCACAGAAAGCATGAATTTGCCAAAGGTTAGCACAGAAACGTGTCAGGTGGCGGATGGCATCATCAACGTTCAAATTGGCATAGTTGAATTCGCGTTCCTGTCCCATATCGTAATTCAAAGTATCACTGATGGTGTCAGCACTCGCATAATACACTGTTTTGCCACCAAGAACCCATTCATTTTTCGTGATATTGTAGTCTCGAATGCGACCAGCCAGTTTGTAGATGCCCTCAAACAGACGGCGGTGTATCGAAACCAACTGTGCAGGAGTGAACGAGAATGTTTTCTCCTCAATTAGTTCTGTGATACGTGCAGCCACCTTGTCAGCTTCTTCTGTCCGGTCACCTTCAATCACCTTCCGTCCTGATGTTGACTGATAGTAAGAATCTATCAGTTGTTTCGCTTCATCAATACTGATGTCTCCCTCAATATGCCGTTTGGCTGTATCGAGCAAATATTCAGATGTCTGAAGCCTATCAACCTGTTGCAGACCGATTGCCACCTTCCATGCTTCACTACGCTCGCGCTGCTGTGGCTCGCCTTGTCGGATGTACTCATCCAAGCCTTGTATTCTATATTCCTGTTCTTCGCTCATATATTTTATTATTCGTTCTTATAACGATACTTTTTATATCTATTTGATTCTCTTATTTATATCATTTATATAGTCAGTATATTTCTGTTCATATTTTCTACTTTTTGATGAAATAATTTGAACGTCTAAATGCTCTAACATCGATTCCATTCCTAGTTCTAGCTCACCATAGAAAAATATTGTATTTTTTACGAAACTACTTCCAAGTCTCTGTCTCAATCTTTTTCTAAGAGTTAATACCCACCATAAATCAATTTCATCATAGTATAATCCCAAACCAATTATATAGATATCAGAACAAAAAAATAAATCTATCCATGAAATGATGTCATTAGAGATTATGGGAAGTCTATCTTCAATTTTCGATATAATACCAAGTTCAGCCTTTTTCGCAAATTCGTAATTGCCTGTAATAAATGCTTTTATTTGTCCAACGTAATTACAATAATGGTTATATCCTAACATGATACTCCCAATATTAGATAACTCTCCATGAATCTTCCATAAATATTTCTTTTGGCTTTCCTTTATATAGCACATTTTCCGATGTATACTAAAAGTCCTCTCTGATTTATCTCTTTCTTTTTTCTCTTCATAATAATGGAAAGATATTAAGGCATTATCAGCTACATAATCATAATTTGTTGTCAGAAGATGTTCGACACGGAGATTAATTAGGCGGTCAAAAAGATCATTACTTCTATAAGATTCCATTTGTTTCACTATCGCTTGCTTCACCAGAGTCTCACTTTCCTCCTTAACTATCAAACTCTTTCCATCCGACGAAATCAGTCTTTTACCATCTTTTGTTAGAAGTAATGCTTCCGTTTGATACGGCATAGATAAGACCTTTCCTTCATATTGTAAGGTGTTGGGTATTTTATATTTATCATTAGTGTCATCAATAATATGCACTAAACTTTCCCAGCTTGTTTCATTATTCAGCCGATTGAATCCGTTTCCATATAAGATAGTATTCATCTACTTAAAATTTTAGTTCCATTTTATACTTTATACATACCAATTATTCTTCATAAAAAACTTTATGGTTCAATAAACACTGGTGCACCTTTTGTGTTCTCAGGATTTATCTCTATCAGTTTTTCTATCAGGTGCTGATTAACAAGAAGGCTTAAATTCATTTCCAGTGGCTCAATGTTGAATGTCATGTAACTTTTTCTTGGATTTTTGTTGGGATAGCCCATCGCCATCAATTCTTCTTTACCCATCTCCTTATGATCAACAACATTATAGACAGATAATTTCTCTGGGTTACCAAATTCATAGAGGATTAATAGGGATGTTCTTCCAAACAAATCTCTATGCTCTTCCATTGAACCTTTTGTCTTCCCTAATCTTACATTATATATATTATGCGCGAGAATCCATTCTTTTTGCTTTTTACTCTTTGTACATCCAACAAGAATAGTTTTGTCACCACCAAAGAAATCAATAAAGTTCTGTTCGAACCAGTTCCATTTGTAGCACTCGAAAGGCTCTGCAGCCATCATCGTTTCTTCTTCCTCTTCGTATTGAGGATACATCTCCACAATATGTGTTTTAGGTTCGTGAACCGCAGAATCCTCGTCAGCGCCATTGTCTATTTCGCTAAATAATATTGACTCGCAAAGTGTTACATATAATGTATAACTTGGAAGGCCACATAAAATTTGGGATACTTTTTTACGCCTTGATGATAGCATTCCCTTGTTCGGATCTATCAAATCAATAGAGAGTTCTGAATATAACTCATGAAACAGAATCTTAGCCTTATTGACGAGCTCTACGTGGCGACTGTCCTCCTGATTATACCTTGGTATATAATCTATAGGTAAAGTATGTACATGTCGCTCTCCAAAAACACCCTGAGGTTGAAACGCAGCAATGGTATCATTCAATGTGGGACAATTAAGAATTGCAGATAAATATACTGCTTCTTCCTCTGTATCAACCATTGCCCAATACAGTGTCTGGTCAATAACATATTTGTCTGGATTATCAATAAGCATATATGCGGAACAAATGTTTTTCCCTCCAGCACCATAAACGACGAGATATTTCCCTTGTTGTAATTGTTGCTGCTCAAGTTTGTTCCACATGTTTAATGTGTTCCCATACATGTCATCTTTATGTTTTATTGCCTTATAGTCTCTCTTTATTTTATTAAAATGATTTATCACAGACCGTTTAAAGGACAATATTCTCGCAAAACCAATTTCTTGCCATTTATTGTTGTTTTTTTCTATTGGCAATACTGCACATGGTAGTTTACCCATATTGAAGGGTAAGAGTACATTTGAAATGAGTACAGACTTTAATAATGACTTGGGAACTCCATTAACATTATAGGTTAAATTTTTTCCGACTTTCTGATCTTTCCGAAAATATGAGTAATCTTCGCCTTCTTTTATTGAAGAAATGCGCACAGTTTCTCCTGTATTGTTTAAAGTGAAGAAGAAAAAACACCGTGGCATGATGTCTGCCCCTTGTTTAAACTCATACTTGTTAATACTTGAATTAACATCTGAAGTTTCCTCTACAGTCCATATACTTTTACTGGATACATTAGAAACATTAAATATTGCTGGTGTGTATGATTCTTTACTTAAATATTTTCTCCCTTGATACTGGGTAGTCTCATTGAAATCTCGTTTAACACCAAATATTGCAATACTCATATTTTTAAATGTATCAGCTGGTAATGACCAGATTTCATCAAAGTCCGCCTTGATACCTTTTTTCTTGAAGTTCCCTGTTCTAAATTTGGTATGTTGACCTCCATTCAATACAGAATCTGGCAAAATACAGCCGAATGCCCCACCTTCCTGGAGATATCTGTTAATAGAACTCAGTAAAAAGACTGTTGCCAATTCTAAATGAGGAAAACTTGAATTGGTGGGATTAATGGCCATTTGACTTGCTATCTCTTTTAGTGATTCCTTATACGGATTCGAGCCAATTTTACTCATCGCAAGCCATGGGGTATTTGAAACAATTCCATTAAATCTTGCGCTAATAAGACTTGGACGAAAAGAATTTTTCAAGATAAAAGACCAAATGCCATTCTTTCCCTCTGCATCAAGTTGAGCTAATACTTTATATAGGTTGAACGCGAAGTCACTTAATTCGGTCAGTTGGGGTCCATCAACAAAACCATCTATAAGTGTCTTTATAATTTCAAGGAAATCTTCCTTCGCAAGATTGACATGAATACAGTCATAACACTTATTTACAATCAAATCAAAAACACTCCGATATTCTGAAGAAATAGCATATTGGGGCATTTGAATTGATTTGTCAAAAAGGACTAAATTATATAATTCATCTTCTGTTTTGCTTTTTTGTGTGATTGGATTCTCAATAAATAAAGAGTCTGCATGGTATATGGGTATGTACAATTCTTCATCATGGTTTACAGAATCATAAATATTGATAAGCCAATTAATTTTGGCAAGTATAACAGCAAGAGGGTCAATATCAAAACCAGAAATGCAATAGCGAAGTATTTGACTACGGGTATTGAAATCTGTGGTAACTGGGATTAGTCCTTCTGTCGCTTTTATTGTTTCTACTATCATAGAACCAGAACCGCAGCACATGTCTACAAATTGTGGATAGGCACCAGACGGTAGTTTGCTTACTACATTATTTACGAGTTCTTTTGCCAACCATCTGGGAGTTCGCTCTTGACCAAGTAGAAGTCTATGTTCTCGGTTGGCTAACTGAATCATCAACTCACCAAACATATCCTCTTGTGGATGTCTACTAAAATCATAAACTTTTAAGTCATCTTGAATAGAGCCTAAAATATCTGAAATTTCTGCTATATCTGCATTTAACCATCCAAAATAATCGTATTCAACAAAGTTCTCAATATTTTTATTCTCAAAGAATTCTCCAGTAATAATATCTTTTAACTCATCGTCTGTAGATGATAGTGCGTTTTGACAAATAAGATTAGCACAAAGGAGTTTTGCAATAATAGTAATATAGAACTCACCTATATAAGATGTTGTGTTGTCATTCTCGACACTATGACTTTCCACAAATTTATTCCACAGGTCTTCTACCATGTTGTAATATGTGGGATTGTCATTGATTTTTCCGCTTACATAATCGTGTATAGCCTCACGATAGTTTTCGCTATATATACTTTGAAGTCCAAAATCTTCAGCAAGTCTCTTTGCTGTGATAACTCGCCCTCCCAGTCTTCCAAGATATGTTTCTAGGAAGCGAAGAAAATCTTCTACCACCCTTGTGTCATTTGAGCTAGCATCAAAAGAACTAATTTCTTTTAACACAATATTACCATCATTGTAATCTTCTGTGGGCAAACCTGGTGTGGGAATAATTTCATACACATGCCAATGCAACGTATCGGATAGAACTCCTTGAATTAGTTCAAATGAAATACCTTCTCTTACTAATGCCGCACAATACTCTTTTACTTGCCTGTATCCTTCGTCAAAGACGGAGGGTATTAGGAGATTCTTTTCATATTCTATAGCGATGCTATCAATACAATTATCAATAAAACCAGATATTTGTCTGTTACCACGAACCAGATGGACATGGGTTTCCGCCCCCTCAATATGATAGTTCACCCATTTAGGATTATCAGGGAACATGTTCCGCAAATAAGAGGTGAAATTATCTCTTACTCTTGTTTCATTGGCATGCTCATTATGAAGAGCCAATGCCTTTGAAATAAACTGTTTTGCATATTCGATTGGTAACATCATAACCTCCTTGCTATATATTCGTTTCTTATTTGTTTTATCTTCTGTAAAGACACCTTATCATTGGCTCCAATTTTCCCAAAGATGACCTTGTCAATTTTAGAGATAATGGAGTCCGATTTTTCTATCTTACATAATTTTAGTTCTTCCCCCAGAGTACTAAGTTTTTTAAGATCCTTTTTGTCCAAGATGGGGATTGGCATTTTCTTCAATTGAATTGCATCCAGTTTTAATGCGCCTCCCCCCATCACAATTCCTGATTCCTCACACATAATAGAGAACCATGAGCTATTTAGAAAAGCCAAAAGCCATTCAGAGTAATTACCCGGTTTGTTATTCCAGAATGTGATAAAGTTGGCATCTACAATATAGTTGTTGGAGTTAATTCTCGCAATAATAGCAGAACCATTAACACGAGGAATAAATATTTGTCCTCTATGTCTAGAAGTAAAATCTGGGAAATGATACCAGAATCTCACATCGTTAGCTGTACGTCTTGCATTCGTTTTGACTGCAGACATTTTAGGAACAGGTTTTCCTTTGATTTCGTATAATTCTGCTTGGGAAAGATATTCTTCTAAATCGTGTGGAACTGGAATATATGATTCGCGTAAGGGACTATCAATAGTACATATATCAGATGGGCAGGCATGGCGGTTGTTAATACATAATAATACAGATAAGTTCTCATCTGAATTTATAGAATAAGTATTACCTAAAACCTTCTGGTTTTGTATAACAGGGACAAAATAATCTCCGAGAGATTCTCCGTATAGACAGCCAATCCTTGAAACATATTCATTACCATTTTTATCAAATACGAAGCAAGCATTTGCGCCAGAACGGAAGCCTTGCCCACAAGAGATTCCATATGAATCAAAATTAGTAAATCGAGAGGCATCATTGCAAAATGCCTTAAGTTTTGATGTGGCGTCAATACCAGATTTTATTGCAAAGTCGTTTTGTGAGATTCTTTGTATCTCACATATATCAGGAATTCCCATTGGTTGCGTATTGACAAATCTCGAATTGACCGACCTTTACATAAGAAAGAAAAAATGCTGTCCTTTGATAAGGAGCCCTTAAAGACATCTATTATTGTGATGTTGTTCTGTGCCTTAGAAGTATCTGTTCTCTTTGCAATAACCACAGATGTTTTAACTTGTGCAATACCCTCAAACCATACAGAATTGATATCATTCACTATATATTCGATTGCAAATAACTCTTTTAAAAGTTCAATTATGGGGACAGAATACTCTCTTCCAATCCAAGTGTCAGGAACAACAAGGGCAAGATGACCTTCTATTTTTGTCAAGACCATACACAGAATAATAGAGAAGGAGGCTATATCGGTTAAACCCGATACTGAGTTGAGATAAGCACAGATCTTATCTTTTTGTTCTTTATTAAGGGTGTTTGCCTTCTTCGTGAAAAACTCCAGATTATGGCAAATATCATCGATAGGGAGGCTTCCGTCTATCATATCTATTGCCTTCTTGTAATTCTCTCTTCTAATAAAAGGAGGGTTCGTAATAACGATGTCATATCCGTTTACTGCCAACTTGTATAGCGTATTTTCATCAAAGGCATTACCATTGATTATGCTGCCTTTATTTACAAATTGGATAGCCTTGCTAAATGCCTTCTTATCTAATTCTATACCATTTATATTATTTTGCTTTTGGAAGGGGACAAGAAGATCTGCTTGGCCACACATTGGGTCAATAACTGTCTTTCCTGTTGGTTTACCAAGTAAATCAAACAGCGCTTC
>JAEEGL012216109.1_pt1 | contig 10090 bp, 7 predicted proteins | sample 9134231 | NCBI WGS metagenome assembly JAEEGL01 (sample SAMN16246548, study PRJNA631951) | gut metagenome | biome: gut microbiome; feature: rumen; material: fiber-attached | host: Bos | place: Iran: Karaj | collected 2018-10 | reverse complement strand
TATTCGGAGACACCAGCAGTTACAACGGAGTCATCGACGGAGTATAAACCGCCTATCACAAACCAACCTGTAGATCAAACTACCACTACAACCAAACCAACAATTGCTCCTACTACAACCTCGCCAACTACAACCAAGCCTACCATAACCGCGCCAACTGCACCTTCAACTGAACCCCCAACTGTACCTTTGGTGGCTGTTCAATTTGATACGCAAGGCGGTTCATCCGTTCAAAACAAGTGGGTAGAGAAGGGCGACAGGATTGGCACGTTACCCGAAACGAGCAAGTCAAATTATACCTTTGGCGGCTGGTATACAAATAACGGCGAAAAGGTTTACTCTAGCTACACTGTTGACAGTGATATAACACTTCTTGCAAAGTGGACGCCTGCTTCATATTCCGCCAACTGGTCGAATGGTACAGGTTATTCCACAACCGTTAAAAGAGTTTCATCGCCGAACGCAGGTGCATCAATAGGACAACTGAGCAATGGGGCAACTGTATTTTATGGGGATCTTCTTAACATAACATATTCCGCGTCGGCAGGTTATTCCATTAGCACCCACGGTCCTGATTCAATTACAGTTTCTCGAAATATTACTTCAAGCGATATTTATGCAACTGTATCAAGTAATAGTTATACATATAGCATAGTTTATAAATCGAGCAATGGAACAAATTTAGGGACATCGTCCGCTACCTATAATTTTGGTACTGTTAACACAATTTCTGCTCCTGCAAAAACAGGTTATAATACACCATCATCACAAAATGTATCGTGGGATGAAACGGAAAAAACAATCACTTTTGTTTACAGCCCAACAGGGGTTGATAAACTTCAAACCTGTGCAAGTGGAACATGGAATTCAACAACGAGTCTGAAATATCAAACTTGGATAGAGGTTGGTGAAAGAACCAGTAATTCAGTTAAAGTTCGAATGAAGATGACAAACAATATAATTGCAGGAAAGTATTATGGCTATTATCAATGGTTTAAAATTGGGCCAAGCAAAGGGAACTATACTTCTGAAAAAGGCGAAATATCTAACGTTGCGTTTTATCCAAAAAGCGATCAACCTCGTTCAGCAACCGCCTATTCGGGATGGATTTCAATCCCCGCATCAACCTCTACGACCTCGGTTACGGTTTATTATCATTTGTGGAGCAGACAAAACGATGGAGATGATGGTCGTTTCAACAAAGAGGGCAGCGTATCAATTAGGATCCCAACTTATTAATTCTGAATATCTATCAAAGAGATGCTTTTTAAAAACCGTGTCTTCAATTTGATGAGTTAGCAAGCTATATATTTGTGCCGTCCCAAAGTTTTATTGCGCTAATTATCGCTTGATTGTCGGAAAGCATCTTGCATTGAAAGCTGAACAGCGCTATAATGATAAGCGAGATATTAAAATGATTTTATTGTCACAAAACATGTAGTGTCGTATACTTTTCGCAATCGCAGAATTGGATTTTTGGAAATCAAAAAGATAGGATAGATTATTATAGAAGGTTGCATTAAGGCAGGTGATTTAGAACATGCAGTTTGATTTGGTTTCAACTTCTACCCCAAATCAAAACAGGGTAGATAACAAGCCGAGAACAAGAACAGTTGATCAAATTGAATATCCAATGCGGGTGATATTATCAGAGGAAAAAGGTCGCATGTGGAGTTTATGGCTCCCCTCAACCAAAGAAGGTAAATTCGCTTTCGCTGACGCAGAAGATTTGCTCTCTATCACTGCAGTTAATAGTGAATGGATCGTTACAGCAGGAGAAGGCTTAGAGTTTCTTAGTGAAAACGGCAAGAGAAAAAGTGTAAATTTGTCTAAGGAATTACTCATTTCAGCTGTAAAAGGTAAAATGTCCTACTGCCTTTATGCAGAGGAAGATGATGGGACATCCAACGTATTCCTTCCTTACTATTTTGAGCGATCTTCGGTAATCACTCTTGGACGACTACAATCTTGCGATTTGTGGTGCTCAAATCCTTTCCTTTCCCGGGTTCATGCTGCTTTTCAGTGGGATGGAAAACAGTGGACGATTTCGGACAACGGAAGTAAAAACGGAGTTTTTCTAAATGGTGTCGGAGTTAATCATTCTCCTTTGAAACTCGGCGATGTTATTTATGTTATGGGAATATTTATCATCGTTGGTGCTGATTTCTTTGCTGTTAACAACGCAGACGGCAGAATGCAAATTACGTCCCCTAAGGTGCGAAGAATCAAGAAGAATGAATATGAGCTTTTTTCGACAACGAACAAATCCACACCACAGAGCAAATCATATTTTGATCGAAAGCCTAGAAAAAAATATAAGATTGATGCATCGCCTATTGAGTTGGAAATGCCTCCCACATCGATGTCCGGCAACAAGATTCCGTTGTTCCTGCGCATGGGAAGCATGGCAGTAAATGGCGGCAGAGCAATCTTTACGGGAAACTATCTTACAGCTTTGACTTCTCTGGTGTTTCCCGCGTTAACGCAGGGGTTAACAGAGAAGGACAGAAAGGAATACGAGACAAAGCGCACAGAAAGGTATCGGGAGTATCTAAAAGTAAAAGAAGAAGAAATCAAACAGGAAATTCGATATGAACTGGAAAGTTTAGACAGTATTTTCCCGACTTTGCAGCAGATGTTGGTACTTCCCGATTATGAACAGAGATTGTGGGAACGCAGAAAGATTGATGACGATTATCTGGTTGCTAGAATAGGTAGTGGTGTGCAACCAATGATTGCAGAATTGCAGTATCCACAGCGCCGTTTTGAAATGGATCCGGATCCCCTGCTTCAGGAAATGTACCATCTAGCAGAACGCCCTAATTTGCTGCAGAACGCCCCTATTACACTATCATTCCGTGAGGATTGGGTTGTGGGCATTCGAGGAAATCACAACAAAGTGTTGCAAATGGTTCAAAACCTAGTTGCCTATTTCGCTGTTACACATGCTTACGATGAATTAAAGATTGCAATTTTTGGCACCTCTGAGGATATTTCGGCATTGCGTTTTGCCAGATATCTCCGGCATTGTTGGAACGATGACAGAAGTATCCGGTTTCTTGCTGAAACACCTGCAGATGCCCAAGCGATAGCAAAACATTTCAGCGGTGTTATCGGTGAGATTAACGGGAAAAGATCCTATGATCTGAAGGCAGAGTTGAAAAAGCGTCCAGCCATTATCTCGTTTGTTTTAAATAAAGAGATATTTGATAGGATTGAACTGTTTAAAGAGGTTCTCCAAAGCGAGGAATATGTTGGCATGTCTATTGTCGCTGCATTTGACGATGCACCAAAGGAATGTCAAAAGCTTATTGATCTTCGAAGAGGTGAACAATTAATAGACTTTATACATCCGGATGTTGAAAATCAAGTTTTTCATATGGACGCGGTCGATCCCGTGGTGTTATCAAGGAGCATGGAGAGAATATCTCGGTTTGTTCTTCAGACAAACGAGAAAATGTTTATGCTCCCTTCGATGGTTACATTTCTTGAAATGTATAAAGCCGGCAGGGTTGAACATCTGAATCCCCTTGCTCGTTGGGCGGAGAATAATCCGGTCGCTTCTCTTGCTGTGCCTGTAGGTGTGGGTACGGACGGGAACTTGTTTACGTTAGATCTCCACGAAAAGCGTCAAGGTCCACATGGTCTTGTGGCGGGAATGACTGGCTCGGGAAAATCAGAGTTTATTATTACATATATCCTGTCAATGGCAGTGAATTTCAGCCCGGAAGAGGTTGCCTTTATTTTGATCGATTACAAAGGCGGCGGACTTGCGGACGCATTTGAGGACAAAGCAAGAGGAATTCATTTGCCTCATCTTGTGGGCACCATTACGAACCTGGATGGTGCTGCAATACAAAGATCTTTGATGTCCATCAACAGTGAACTCAAACGTAGGCAGGCTGTCTTCAAAAAGGCAAAGAGTGAAACCAATGAGGGCACAATGGACATCTATGATTATCAAAAGCTCTACCGTGCCGGCAGGGTTTCGGATCCTATGCCTCATTTGTTTATCATCTCAGATGAATTCGCTGAATTAAAAAAACAACAACCGGAATTTATGGATGAGTTAATAAGCACCGCGCGTATCGGTCGAAGTTTGGGCGTTCACCTCATTCTTGCTACGCAAAAGCCTGGCGGTGTTGTCAACGATCAGATTTGGAGCAACACAAAGTTTCGGGTTTGTTTGAAGGTTCAGGATCGCGGCGACAGTATGGAGATGCTGAAAAGACCGGAGGCAGCTGAACTAAAACAAACAGGCCGATTCTACTTGCAGGTTGGCTACAATGAATACTTTGCTTTGGGTCAGTCTGCTTGGTGCGGTGCAGGATACTATCCTCAAGAAGAGGTCGCGAAGGAAGAAGACAATGCCATTGATATCATTGATACCGTTGGACAAACTTTGTTGAGCGCGAAGCCTAAAGTCGTTAAGAAAAAGGCTGACTGCAAGCAGATCGTTGCGATCGTTCAATACCTTTCTGATCTTGCTGTGCGCGAAAAAATCAAAATTCGCAGGCTTTGGATGGATCCGCTGCCAGCAAAACTGGAATATAATACGCTTCTGAAAAAGGATACGGCGTATATCTCTGCAACGATCGGCCTTGTGGATTCCCCGGAATCTCAGTCGCAGTTTCCGTTGGTTTTGAATATGCAATCGTTCCACCATATGCTTTTAGTGGGCGCAGGCGGAAGCGGCAAGAGTTCCTTGCTGAGGACCATGCTTTATTCTCTCATTAGTAATTATTCCCCTGAAGATGTTAATTACTACATTGTTGATTTGTCTGCCGGAGCAATGGGAGCTTTTGGCAAGGCGCCTCATTGCGGTGCATATCTTACCGAATCAAGCGAAGCGGATGTTGACAGATTGTTCCGCCTAATCAAAGAGGTTGTTGCAGAGCGTAAAAAGCTTTTTGCAGAAGCAGAGGTCTTCAGCTTCGACGCCTACCGAAAGATTGCCAAACTTCCCCTAATTCTGGTGATCATTGATAGCTGGATGAATATTTCTATATTTAGAAAAGCCCAAGAATATAGCCTTTCCATTGGCGACTATATGCGTGAAGCTGCAAATTATGGCATAAGATTTGTGTTGTCGATTAACCACATCAACGAAATCAGTTCCAAAGCACGGCAGGAGATTGACTACCGTATTATGCTTCAGCCGAAGGATAAGTTTGATTATAACGATGTGCTGAACGTGCGGGGAACTATGCTTCCGCCACAGCTTGCTGGCAGAGGTGTTTGCGTGGTTGATGGCGATCCACTTGAATTCCATGTCGCAATACCCAACTGTGACGAGGATGATAACACGCAAAACGCACTTCTGAAGCGAAGCATTGCGGAATTGACAGAGCGCTATCATGGCCTCGGATCTGTAAAATCGCTTCCTGTGATAGAAGGTGTAATGGAATACGAGCCGTTTTGCAGAGGATTCGAACATGATCGAATTCCTTTGGGCTTGTCACTTGAAACAATGCAGACAGTATCCATTCCCTTACAACAGTTGTATAATACTGCTCTGTTTTTTGGAAATCCCTTGGGAATACGGCCGGTGGTAACGAATTTGTTCAAGGCATTTCACCGCGAGGATGCAGATGTTATTGTTGTTCGGCGTAATTCAGATACGATGTTCAATCGGCAGACAGAAAATGATTTTAGATCACTATTTGGTGACCGCTTTAATCTGCTGGACTGCACGGTGGATGATCTTGTTAATTTGGACAACATGATTATCGAGAATATTACAACAACAAAGGTAATGCATCGTAATGCCTACTGTGAAAGCAAGGGCATTCCCGCTACAGACCGCGGTCGTACAAAAAAAGCGGCTCGGTATATCAGAGAGCATTCAAAGCCGTTGTTTGTATTCATTGAAAGCATGTCAGACTTTTTGCAGTTGGATATTGCGCCAGATCAAGTGGCAGAGTACACCGCATTTTTTGAACAGATCAAGGGATACAACGTTTATTTCTTTGGATGTTTTTATCCGGAAGACGAAAGCAAGACTGCAAAACCGTTGTTCCGCAGCTTTATGAAGGAAGACTTTGCGATGTTGTTCGGTGGAAGATTCCACACAGCTTGGTGCACATCGATTCCATCGGAGTATAAACGGATGGAAAAGGTGAATCCGCGCTACGACCGATTTATCATGAAATATCACAATGAGGTTCATCGCATGATCATGCCATGTGGTGAGTTGATGTCTTCCACAGGCGATCCTGATGAGAATGACATTATATAAGGAGGAGTGACGGAATGGACAAGGTACTGATTGCCTTTCATGCGCCATCAGTAAATATGAGTTATGACGCATTCACCCCTTGCGATATACCTATTGCGGAATTGCTTCCAATTGTATCTCAGGCTTTTCATGATTTGACGAACGGAAAATATGAAACATCAGAGCGAGAGATACTTTGCCTGAGCTCGCCCAATATGCTGCTCAACCCCAAGCTAACCCTGAATGATTACAATATTCAAGATGGGATGCAACTCTATATAATCTAAAGGAGGATGAAGCTATGAATCCTCAGCAAGTTCAGTCATACAATGATAGCCTGCATTATTGCAGCAAGCTGATCAGCCAACTTGAACAAGAAAAGGATACCATCCGCAGGTGCTTTCACGGTGAGCCACTGCAGAAATATTTGGAGGCGACGGATCTTGCGATTCAACGTATAAAGCAGCTTAGAAATATGCTGCATAATCTCCAGACGATGCAACCGTGATTTCAAACTAATTTCTATCTGTACCGCAAGCAGATGAAATACAACAAAAACTAAAAATTAACGAGGTGTAAAGTGAATGGCTAATGTAAAAATTGCTATCAAAGATGAATCTTCCGCAAGACAATGGCGTGATAAGGTTCTGCTTGTCAACGATGAGTATCATGATGCAATGAGAGAAGCTGCAGAAACCCTGCAAGGAGCAAAAGATTTTGCAGACGGGACCATGGTTGATGAGTTCTACAATTTGGGAACCGGCCTTCTTAACGCTAGTGAGAAAGTATTTAACACGCTAAATGAGATTTCTTCCGTCGTGAACAATGTGCTGGGCAAAGCCGCTTCTATGATTGGAAATGTAGTCAGCGCAATCGGCGGCGTGAAAAATATTCTCGGATGAGAAAAAGGAGGGTTAACAAATGGCATTAAATAGTTTGAATTTAAGAGTCAGCAAACAGGATTTTTTGGATCGCATTGATACAATTGATGAAAAAATGAACAGGCTTGCAGATGTGATTCAGAAATACAGAGATTTAAAGGTCAATCTGGATCAATTTGTAGAGCCGGAAGATGACACATATCAAGACTGGTGCCAGCGCATTGATGAACATATTGCTGCTGCCGGCAAGGCCAGAGCCGCACTGAACGAAGCAAAGAAAAGTCTTCAAACAACTGTTGATCAGATGGATGATTTTGGCACGCAGGTCAAAGAAACAGTTGTTGCGGGTATTGAAGCAACAAAAAGCACGACGGAAGCTGCTTTGAAAATCGCTCCGTTGCTTTAATTGCAAAGAAATCCAGTGGCAAATCAATTTTACTTTGACACACGGTTATTGCGGGATCATGTGTTGCAATTAAATGAAGAAAAAAGAACTGCCCAACGTCTTAGAGACTCCATAAAGCATGCCAGAGATTGCAGCGATTCATCAACTTGGTCGGAATATGATCAGGTACTGAGTACTGCAGATAGTTTAATTTATTATTTCACACGAATGGCCGATGTGTTGGAAAACACTGCAATAGATGCGATCCATTTCCAAAGAGAAATCGAGCGTGTGGTTCAAGATAGTACAGATCGAGTCAAAAAGAGTAGCGGCATGATGGATTTAGCTCCTTACTAACAGTTGGGAAAATAGAAAACCGAGAACAAAGAAGCAGCCGCAAATAAGCGACTGCTTCTCTATGCGCACAGAATTGATGGGAATAAAAGCATAATATGTAGATTTTGCAAAGTGTTTTGCGCTGGATCTCGTTCAATTGTTAATGATTATAACCGAAAAACATCAGCTATAATGTTTAAAGGAGAACTATTTATGAAACGTTTTCTGGCACTTGTTATTTCCTTGTTAATCCTTTGTTTATCTCTGGCTTCTTGTGGCGAAAAGCAGGAAGTAACAGAGCCATCATCAACCGAGCCGACGATAACAACAACGGCGCCTTCAACGGAAGCACCTACAAATCCTGGAAAGGATTCTTTGACAGATGTTACAGTGACCCCCACGGAAGAATCACCGCTGTTCTCTACAGCGTATGAGGGCAACGGTTTCTTTGCCATGGATGGCAAGGTTTATTACTGCAACGCTTTTGGTCTCACAGTCATTGATGAAAAAACGAAGCAGGAAACCAAGATTTCCGACAAGTGCGTATCCGCTGCCATCAGCGACGGCAAGACCCTGCTTTACGGCGAGCGCCGCGAGGACAAGACGGTCAAGGCCAACCAAGCCTTTGGAAATTACGATGAAAGCGAAGAACCGCATGAGGTAAAGGCGTATGTTTATGATATGATCCTATATGATCTTGTGACCGGCGAAAAAGAAAAAATCTTTACGACAAATATGAATTCCTTCAGGCTTTTCTATTATGATGATACACAGATTTATTATAACGACAGTCCGGAGAAGTTTAAAGGCTATTGGAACAATTTTGACAGTTATGGGGATGTCTATATTTATCGTTATGACCGCAAAACCGGGGAGCGTACACGACTTATGCAGGATATTTTCTCAGGTTTTGTTTTTACAGATCAAACGCCGTATTTCGTAAATTGCCGCTACGATTCAAACGTTAAAACAGAGATCTACAATGCGATCACGCATAAAACGATCGCACTCGACAGCAATTACGGATACATATGGACCTACAAGGGCACGATGTATCTTTATAAAGACACAGATAATACGGACGAAACTACAAAACGAACCCTGTATGCGGTTGATTTGAAGACCGGCGAATCAAAAGAAATCTACAGCTTTACGCAAGAGGAAGACGATCAATACTACACGAATGTTTCGTTCTCTCGTCATGTGTTGGTTTCTGTTGATAAGGATATTGAAACCGGTGAGAAGACGATCACCTATGGCGCTGACAGCGTTACACTCTATGACATGCTGACCGGGAAACAGGCGGAGCTCTCATATTACATTTACGGCGATATTACGGAAGCGGACGGCGTTCTCTGTGCATACGATATGACAGATGATTCCAAGCCCGTTTACTGGAATGACAATATGGAGCCGGTTTATTCTGACGCGTTTGAACAGGAAGAGGTCGAATATCCGGAAGACGAAGAGGACAGCGTTGATTATATGAGCGATTATGGCTATCTTGCCAGTCATTATGAAGACCTCGAAAACGGAGAGGGAACCGTCATATATAAGTATGTGCCGACAAAGTGAACTTGAGTATTGCCCGTTGCTTGAAATAATTACATTATAAGCATAATTGCAATGAAAGCTGTCCTTTTAGTGAAACATCAATATTAAGGCGGTACTACTTTGCCGAATTTGTGAAGTATAATTTGAGTTGGAACGTAACACTTCCAACTCATTTTCTTTTTTGTCAACAGGATATTCAACCGGACCGCATCTGCATTTTGAGGTTTGGATAAACGATGTCAGGGTAGATGCCATGCAATATTACAAGTAAAAGAACGACTGGGGCTCATTTAAAGATGCCTCGGTCGGTTTTTGGTATGACGGGCATGCCGTCAGTCTGTGGTGAAAGTCCACAAGGGGCGTAGTTGCCGACGAACCCAAGAGCGACTCCCAACGTTTGCATCGCGAGGTGCAGGCGAGAAGAAGGGACAGCAAAATCGTAGCCTTACGAACAGGAACCTGATACGGAGGCGTATGCGGCGGATAAGCGGGCCAAAAGTCGTGAAGTCCAAAAGGCAAACGTAACCCGTATGCGTAGATCCGGGAGGTAGACGAGGAAAGACTGAGGACTTATCCCGTGAGATCTCACAGACGGTCCCATTAGCCGCAGCAACAGCGAACTGTGAGAAGTCAGCAGAGGCCATAGTAGGTGCAAGCCGAAGGGCCGAACAACGTAACCGTGCAATCAAAATGTATGCTTCATGGAGTACCTGACAG
>JAEEGL012101530.1_pt1 | contig 10090 bp, 7 predicted proteins | sample 9134231 | NCBI WGS metagenome assembly JAEEGL01 (sample SAMN16246548, study PRJNA631951) | gut metagenome | biome: gut microbiome; feature: rumen; material: fiber-attached | host: Bos | place: Iran: Karaj | collected 2018-10 | reverse complement strand
TGATCTAGCGCAGGCGGCAGCCTGCCGAGCCCGTCGGTCTTCTTGTAGTTCCCGAGGACATGCATGGTGTCGGGACCGTGCCTGCGGATGTCGTTCAGCCATATCAGGAGGCTGTCCTGGAGTATGTTGAACTCGGTGATGATGCGGTCCGCGGCATAACCCCTGATGAACAGCGAATCTATCCACGCATAGGGAGCCTGGAAAGTAATGTAGGCGCTATATTCGCCGGTGCGGACGTGATTCTTCAGGAACTGCTTCGTCGGCTTCTCGCGGAAGAGCAGCAATTCGTGCTCCGAGCGCCGCGCAAGGCAGTTGAGAGTATCCTTCATATCATATTTCAGGATCTCGGGGATGGTGTCGTTTGCAACCATCTTCGGCCTGAAAACAGAATCTACGAAGCCCACCAGGTCCGCGTCGGGATCGTAGATATTGTTGCCGGAATCGTCCTTGATGGCATAGATCCGGTAGGTCGTATCCTTGATGAACGGGATGGAGAAGAAGCCCCAGTCGTCGGTCTTGGCGGCGGCGTAAGGCCTCTTCAGGAAGACGGCCGAGTCGGCGAGGTCCTGGTAGAGCAGGACGGTGGCGCCCTTGAACGGCTTCAGGGTGTTGCAGTCGAGCACGGTACCCGTCACCATCATCGAGTCGATCTTGTCGCCGGTGGAGAACACGTAGGTGTAGCCGGCGAACATGTTGTTCTCGTTGTTGTCAGCCACTGCATCCGTGAAACTGATCGTATAGGTTGTGTTGGAATCCAGCGGCTCCTCGAAACTCACCACGATACCCTTGCCGCGGATCCTGGACTTCAGCGGCTTGGACTGGGGAGGGGACAGGTAGATGTTCTTCGCATTGTTGATCTTGATGTACTCGCTGAATTCGAAATAGATCTTCATTCCCTCCAGGGGCACGCCGGTGGCTCCCGGAAGCGGGTCGATATAGACGATGTACGGAGGAATGGTATCCTTCGGACCGCCGCTCGGGGCTTTCGTCGTGTTGGCGCAGGAATGGGTGAACAGCATCGGTACGAACACTGCCCCTATTACCAATATGAGTGGGAGGAATCTTTTCATCATGCGATATCTGTGCGGACGACATCGTAGATGCCGTCTATCTTCTTGAGTTCCTTGAGCATGGCCTCGAGGTTCTTCTTGTCGTGGACATACAGTTCTATGTAGCCGTCGAACAGGCCTTCCTCGCATTTCAGCATCAGCTTGCGTATGTTCAGTCCGAGGCTGAGCGAAATGCACTGGGTGATCTCGTTGAGCATGCCTATGCGGTCCACGCCCTTGATGCTGATACGGATAGGATATTCGCTGTCCTGCACGAGCCATTCGGTCGCTACCACGAGGTTGCCGAACTTGCTGGCCATGACCTCGGCTTCGTGGCAGGATTTCTTGTGGACCACGACGGTGTTCTTGTCGAAAAGGAATCCGACCACCGGATCGCCCGGGATAGGGTAGCAGCAGTCCGCCATAATATACTTGCGGGTACCGTCGTCGCCCTTGCTGGTGAGCTGGTTGGCCGGGGTGCTGCGTATCGTCGCCTGCTCTTCGTTGATGACCTTCCTGAAGTCCTCCGGACCGATGATGCCCAGGCCCACGCGGAACAGGAATTCGCTTCTGTCGTTCAGCTGGGAATAGGCCAGGAAGCGCTTGGAAAGACTCTTCGTGGGCGTCAGGCCCATTACCTTTAGGCGCTCGGTGCAGATGTGCTCGCCCTTCGCCACGATCTCCTTGAACTGCGGACGGAACCAGTCGATGACCTTGGACCTGGCGCTCCTGGTCTGCAGGAACTGGAGCCATTCCACCTTCGGATGCGCATTCGCGGCGGTGATTATCTCCACCTGGTCTCCCTGCTTGAGCACCTGCGAGAGCGGCACGAGCTTATGGTTGACCTTGGCGGCGATGGCCTGCTCGCCTATGTGCGTATGGATCATGAAGGCGAAGTCCAGTGCGGTGGCGCCCGTCTGGATCTGCTTCTGCTCGCCCTTGGGGGAGAAGACCACGATGTCCGAGGACACGAGGTCCTTGTGGATGATGTCCAGCAGCTCGAGAGAGGAGACGTCCTTGGTGCTGAGTATGCTCTGCACCCTCGCGAGCCAGCGGTCCATCTCGCTGTCGTTCTCGGAAGCATATCCGTCGTTCTTGTAAGCCCAGTGCGCGGCGATACCCTTCTCCGCGATGTCATCCATGCGCTTGGAGCGTATCTGGACCTCCACCCAGACGCCCGCGTGACTCATAAGCGTGACGTGCAGCGCCTCATAGCCGTTCGGCTTCGGATGGAGCACCCAGTTGCGGAAACGCGAAGGCAGCTGGCTGTACAGCGAGGTGACTATGGTCAGGATGGAATATGCGTCCGTGCGCTCCACGTCCACGTTTCCGGGGTCGGAAGGCTCGTAGATGATCCTCACGGCATAGAGGTCGTATATCTCCTCGAAGGCCACGTGCTTCGTGCGCATCTTGTTCCAGATGGAATACGGCGACTTGATCCTTTTGTGGATCGTGTGCCGGTAGCCTTTCGCGTCCAGCGCGGCCGAGATGGGGGCAATGAAAGCGTCCATCTCCTTGTCCCGGAGCTCCACGTTCTGGTCGATCCGGCGGGAGATCTCGGCATAATCCTCAGGTTCCTTGTAACGCAGCCAGATGTTCTCCAACTCCGACTTTATGGAATAGAGACCGAGCCTGTGGGCGAGCGGGATGAAGATGTACATCGTCTCCGACAGGATCTTGTCCCGCTTGTGCTCCGGCATGAACTCTATGGTCCTGCAGTTGTGCAGCCTGTCGGCCATCTTGATAAGCACGACCCTGACGTCCTCGCCGAGGGTCAGCAGGATGCGCTTGAAATTCTCCGCCTGGAGGCTTTCGGAATAGACCTGGCCGGCGGTCTTGTCCTGGTTGTCGAGGACGGTCTTGATCTTGGTGAGGCCGTCCACGAGCTGGGCGACCTTGGTGCCGAACAGGTTGCTGATGTCTTCTACGGTGTAGTCGGTGTCCTCCACCACGTCGTGAAGCAGGGCGGCAGTAATGGACTTGTAGCCGAGCCCGAGCTCGCTCACGACTATCTTCGCGACGGCGATGGGGTGGATGATATATGGTGCGCCGGAGCGGCGGCGGACGTTCCTGTGGGCGTCATTTGCGAATTCGAAGGCCTTCTGCACGACCGCGACTTCCTCCGGGTCCTTGCAGCGCAGCCTCACGGCTTCCATCAGGGAGTCGTAATCCTTCTTGATAAGGTCGTAATCCTCTTGTGTGAATCCGCTGATAGCCATTATGCGTTATCTCCTTGTTTCAAAGAATTGTACGTCGGTTCCCAACTGTCCGTCCCGTAGGTGTTGAGATTCTGGAAACCATATGAGAGCTGGGCCCCGAAAATGATGATCTGCCAGCTGAAGTTGAGCCAGATGAGGAAGAGAGGGACGGCCGCGATCACTCCGTAGACCGCATTCATCCTCGCCACGAAAACCTGGGTCTCCAGATAGAGGTACTGGAAGATCAGGAACACCAGCCCCGCGAAGAAACCCGCTCTGAGGGCGCAGGAATACTTCACCTTTGCGGCCGGGATGAACTTGTACATCGCCGAGAGCGTGAAGACCGTCACGAAATAGAAAATCACGATTCCGAGCAGCTTCACGATGACGCGCACGTTGGTGAGGTCCAGGCCGAGGAGGTTCGGGAGGTTGGTATAGTATGCGATTCCGGTACCGAAAAGCAGGATGATGAAGGGGGCGAGGATGAGCACCAGCAGATAGAATCCGAAACGCTTGAAGATGTTGCGCGGGATCTTGCGTATGCCCCAGACGTTGTTGAAGACCCTCTCCACCTGGAACATCATCCACAGGACGGCCCAGAAGAATATCAGCGCGGAGACGAGGCCTACGCCGCCGCCTTTCGCGATGCTGATGATGTTGACCGCCTTCTCCATTATCATGTCTATCAGCTCCGGGTAGTTCGGCACCAATGTATAGAGCACTCCGGCCAGTTTGTCCGACAGCCCGAAGCCGCCGCTGACCACGAAGATGAAAGCGAAGAAAGGCACGGCCGCCATCATCACGAAATAGCTGAGGGCCACGCACTGGAAACCCATCCGGTTCTCCGCGAACGAATTCACGGTGATCCTGACAAGCTTCACGAACTTCACGAGCCGCACGAACCCCGGACTGTAGCCGGAGGGGTCCAGCGTCCATATGCGGTCGCTGAACAGCACCCTGAGGCTCTTGAACGGGTTCTTCAACTTTCTCATACACTAAAACAATGACAACTGCGTTTCCCCGGCGGCTGCCTCTGCCGTCGTCTCTTCCTGACCGTCCTCTTCCGGCAGCAGCGCACGGAAAGACTCCTCGCTGAGGACAGGTATCCCCAGTTCCTCGCACTTCTTCAGTTTCTCGGGCCCGGGCTTGGTGCCGGCGAGCAGGAAACTGGTCTTGCCGCTTACGCCCGAGGAATTCTTGCCGCCGTGGCGGACTATGAGTTCCTTCATCGCATCGCGGCTTATGCTGAAATTGCCGGAAATCACGACGGTCTTGCCCTCCAGCGCGGAGGACAGCTTCGCCGAAGCCTGCTCGACAGCAAACTTCAGGCCGTGCGCGCGCAGGCGGAAAATCTCTTCCAGGTGCTCCTGGCGGTGCATATAGTCATAGACGCTCTGCGCGATGACCGCACCCACGTCGGGAACCTCCAGCAACTGCTCCACGCTCGCCGCCTGAATGGCGTCTATGTCGCCGAAATGACGGGCTATCTCACGCGCGGTGGTCTCCCCGACATATCTTATACCGAGGGCGAACAGCACGCGCTCGAACGGCACGGAAAGGGAATCCCTGAGACTGTCCAGGAACTTCTGCGCGGACTTGTCCTGCCAGCCCTCAAGCGCTACTATCTTGTGCTTGCCGAGGTCGTACAGGTCCGCAGGCGTGCGCACGAGCCCGGCGTCGAAGAACTGCTCCACGGTGGCCTCCCCGGCAAGGATGTTCATAGCCTTGCGGGTGATGAAATGCTCTATTCGGCCCTTGATCTGGGTGGGGCAGCCGTCCTGGTTCGGGCAGAACCACTTCGCCTCGGCCTCGCCCCGGACCAGCGTCGCACCGCAGTCGGGGCAGGTTTTCGGGAACACAGTGGGAACGCTTGCGGCAGGGCGCAGGGACTTCTCCACGGAGGTTATCTTCGGGATGATCTCGCCGCCCTTCTCCACATAGACCCAGTCCCCGACGCGCACGTCGAGCTGGGCCATCCACTCGTCGTTGTTGAGAGTGGCCCGCTTCACCACCGTGCCGCTGAGCTGGACGGGGGAGAGGTTGGCCACGGGGGTCACCGCGCCGGTCCTTCCCACCTGATAGTCGATGCTCAGGACCTCGGTGCAGGCCTGCTCGGCCTTGAATTTATACGCGACCGCCCATCTCGGGGACTTGGAGGTGTATCCGAGGCTCCTCTGGGCGGAAAGCTCGTTGATCTTGATCACTATGCCGTCGGTGGCGAAAGGCAGGAACTTGCGCTGCGAGTCCCAATAGTCGATGTAGTCCTTGATCTCGCCGATATTGCGGCAAACCTTGCGCTCGTCGCTGACGGGAAGGCCCCATGATGCGGCTTTCCTGAGTGCCTCGTCGTGCGTTTCGAAGGCCACGCTCTGCGCCGGGATGTGGTACAGGGTGCACCAGAGCCCGCGGCGGCCTACCTCCTTGGGGTCGGACAACTTGAGCGAACCGGAGGCGGCGTTGCGCGGATTCGCGAACGGGGCTTCCTCGTTCTCCTCCCGCTGCCGGTTCAGCGCGTCGAAGGACTCGTACGGCATCAGGATCTCCCCGCGGATCTCGAATTCCTCGGGATAATCGCCGTGCAGCTTGTGCGGGATGTTGCTGATATGCCGGACGTTCTCGGTCACGTCATCGCCCTTCACGCCGTCCCCGCGGGTGAGCGCGGTGACCAGCTTGCCTCCGCGGTAGGTGAGGCAGATGGCGGTGCCGTCGAACTTGAGTTCGCAGCAGTAGCTGAAATCCTCGTCCAGCAGCTTGTCGGCCCTCTCGGCGAATTCCTCGACCTCGGAAATGCTGTAGGTGTTGCCGAGGGAGAGCATGGGATAGCGGTGGTTGCGCTGGACGAAGCCGTTGAAAACCTGGGACTCCGCATTCTCGCCCATGGGGGCGTCGAGGTCTGATCCCACCTTGTGGGTAGGGGAGTCGGGGGAGTCGAACTCCGGGAATTCCGCCTCCAGCGCTTCCAGCTCGTGCATCAGCGAATCGTATTCGAAATCGCTCATCGTCGGCGCGTTGTCCACATAATAGCGGCGGCTGTTCTCGCGGAGGATGGTCCTGAGTTCGTCTATCCTGGTCTTTGCGGCGGTCTTGTCCATATCAATCCTATATCTTACAAAAATAGGGAAAAATCACGGGAAATAGAAATATATCTCCGTCACTTGAAGATTGAAAGGAAATTGGTAAATTTGCGGTTCGGAAAACGAAATCATTTTCAACAAAATATGGCAGAAAAATCCAATCTTCAGATCGCCCGCGCTTCTTATCAGCCCAAGCTTCCCAAGGCCCTCCAGGGTCCCGTGAAGGCCATTGAAGGTGCGGCAACCCAGTCAGTCGGCAACCAGGCCGAGATCAAGGAACTCTTCCCCAACACCTACGGCATGCCCGTGGTGGAATTCGCACAGGGCACCGCAGCCCCTTCGGCGAAGTTCAACGTCGGCATCATCCTCTCCGGAGGACAGGCTCCCGGCGGACACAACGTCATCTCAGGCCTCTACGACGGCGTCAAGGCCCTCGACCCGGCCAATAAGCTCTACGGCTTCCTGATGGGTCCCGGCGGCCTCGTGGACCACAAGTACATCGAATTCACCGACGCCCTCATCGATGACTACCGCAACACCGGCGGCTTCGACATCATCGGCTCCGGCCGTACCAAGCTCGAGGAAGTGGACCAGTTCGAGAAGGGTTACGAAATCCTCACCGAACTCGGCATCAAGGCCCTTGTCATCATCGGCGGCGACGACTCCAACACCAACGCCTGCGTCCTCGCGGAATACTATGCCGCAAAGGGTTACGGCATCCAGGTGATCGGCTGCCCCAAGACCATCGACGGCGACCTCAAGAACGACCAGATCGAGACCTCCTTCGGTTTCGACACCGCCACCAAGACCTATTCCGAGCTCATCGGCAACATCGAGCGCGACTGCAACTCGGCCCGCAAATACTGGCACTTCATCAAGCTGATGGGACGCAGTGCATCCCACATCGCCCTCGAGTGCGCACTCCAGACCCAGCCCAACATCTGCCTCGTATCCGAGGAGGTTGAGGCCAAAGGACAGAGCCTCGACGACATCGTCAGCTACATCGCCGGCGTGGTCGCCGCACGCGCCGCCAAGGGCAACAACTTCGGCACCGTGCTCATCCCCGAGGGACTCATCGAGTTCATCCCTGCAATCAAGAAGCTCATCGCCGAACTCAACGACACCCTCGCCACCGAGGAGGCCAAGAGCGTCGCACGCGAAGACCAGATCGAATACGTGAAGGCACACCTCAGCGCCGCCAACCTCGCAGTCTTCAACAGCCTGCCCGCCGACGTCGCCAGCCAGCTCGCACTCGACCGCGACCCTCACGGCAACGTCCAGGTTTCCCTCATCGAGACCGAGAAGCTCCTCTCCAAGATGGTCGGCAGGAAACTCGCCGAGATGAAGAAGGCCGGCACCTACACCGGCAAATTCTCAGCCCAGCACCATTTCTTCGGCTATGAAGGCCGCTGCGCAGCCCCGTCCAACTTCGACGCCGACTACTGCTACTCTCTCGGCTACAACGCTTCCCGCCTCATCGCCTGCGGCAAGACCGGCTACATGTCCGTGATCAAGAACACCACCGCTCCCGCAGCCGAGTGGATCGCCGGCGGCGTGCCCATCACGATGATGATGAACCTCGAGAAGCGCAACGGCAAGATGAAGCCCGTCATCCGCAAGGCCCTCGTCGAACTCGACGGAGCCCCCTTCAAGTACTTCGCAGCCAAGCGCGACAAGTGGGCCGCAGAGACCTGCTATGTCTATCCCGGCTCCATCCAGTACTGGGGACCCTCCGAGGTCTGCGACCAGCCTACCAAGACCCTCCAGCTCGAGCACGAATAAGCGGGCGGGAGTACGAAAAAAGGGGTGACTGAGCATTCAGCCACCCCTTTTCCATATTCGCGGGAATTAGATCTCCTCCACGACCGGAGCATCCGGAGCGTTCTTCATGACGGAGGCGATGCCGGCCTTCATGGTGCGCTCTGAAGCATACATCTGGCTTGCGCCGATGACCTGTCCGTTGGTGGACTTGAGGTTGAAGTAAGGCTTGCCGTTCTTGGCAACCTTGACCTCGAAACGAGCCTCTACGGCAGCGTTCTTCTTGACGGACTCTACGCCGTTGAGGCAAGCGGTCTTGGTGGTGTAGCCCTCGCTGGTGAGGATGACCTGGCCGTTGGTGGCCTTGAGGTTGAACTGGAATTCTCCGTTCTTCCTGACGGTGATGACAAATTTACCCATAATGTGATGATTATTGAATGAATGAAAAATGGTTCATATAAGCGTTTCTATGCTGAATAACCCTGGTCGTCCGGGGCCCCGTTGTTCTCGGCTATGTCCTGCGCGATCAGGTCGCCTATCTTGTTCGTGCTGAACTTGGCGAGCCTTACGAAGAAGATGAGGAAGATGATCGTGCCCACGAAGGACACCACCGGATTGATGCTGGAGACCATCAGGATGGCGTCGAATATGCCGTGGGCGGCGATGGGAAGCACGAGTGCCAGCATGAGGTTCTTCTTCCGGTCCTCCTGCAGGCCGAACTTTGCCCGGGAGACGAAGTAACCCATTATGAGGGCGAAGAAGAAATGGGCCGGAACCGCGAACAGGGCACGCTGGATGCCCACGGACAGCCACATCGTCACGTTGGCGAACAGATACTGGATGTTCTCGAATGCCGCGAAGCCGAGGCCCACGCACACCGAATAGACTATTCCGTCGAAGTGCTCGTCGAAGTAGGCGCTCTTGCGGAGAAGCAGGAAGAGCATCACGTATTTGGCGATCTCTTCCGGAATGGCCGCTCCGAGGAATGCGACGGAAACGTGCTGCCAGAAGGTCTCGGCCGCCACGGGGACCAGGCCGAGGTAGGTGAGGGGCACGGATACGAGCAGGGAAGCCGGGGCCGCCAGCACGCCGAAGAAGAAACCCTTGACCAGCTCGCGCGTGGGCTCCTTGACGGGGTCACGGCGATAGATGTAATGGAACAGCAAGGCTGCAGGCAGCAATGCGGCTATGAGAATCCAGGTCATGTGGTGTTCAATCGTGCTGTTATCTTCACAAATATATTGAAAAAAATGTAAATTTGTACTGCATATGCTGACCAATGCCGAGATAAAGCAGATTCGTTCGCTCCGCGAGAAGAAATTCCGCGACGCCCTGGGCCTCTTCGTCGTCGAAGGCGAGAAGATGGTCTGCGAGGCGCTGGAGTCCTCGTTCGAGGTGGTGAGGGTCTGCCGCGTGGAAAAGGAAGGGGAGAAGGCCATGGAGAAGATGAGCCAGTTCAGCACCCCGTCCCCCGTGCTCGCGGTAGTGCGCAAACCTGCCCTGGAATGGGCCGGAACGGACATTCCTGCCGGCCTGAGCCTCGCGCTGGATTCCGTCCGCGACCCCGGCAACATGGGCACCATCATCCGCACCGCCGACTGGTTCGGGGTCGGCATGGTCTTCGCTTCCCCCGATTCGGTGGACATCTTCAACCCCAAGGTCATCCAGTCCACGATGGGCGCGGTATTCCGCTGCCGTTTCGTGCAGGCCGACATCCCCGCCACCTGCCGCAGGTTCAGGGAGGCCGGACTGCCGGTATACGGGACTTTCCTGGACGGAGCCGACATCTATTCGGAAAAACTGCAGGACAACGGCCTCATCGTAATGGGGAACGAGTCCAACGGCATCAGCGACGCCACCGCCGCCGAGGTCAGCCACCGACTGCTGATACCCAAGGCCGAGGGCTCCCGCGCCGAATCCCTCAATGTTGCGGTCGCGACCGCTGTCACCCTGTCTATCTTCAAGGCCACGGCCGGTTCCAGCAGATGAAAGCGTTCCGTCCCATAGTCCT
>JAEEGL011746323.1_pt1 | contig 10090 bp, 9 predicted proteins | sample 9134231 | NCBI WGS metagenome assembly JAEEGL01 (sample SAMN16246548, study PRJNA631951) | gut metagenome | biome: gut microbiome; feature: rumen; material: fiber-attached | host: Bos | place: Iran: Karaj | collected 2018-10 | reverse complement strand
TGATGAGCCTGACTGCCGCCATCGCGGAAAATCATCAGGAAGTGACCCTGAAAGTGGCTTCCATCTGGTCCGCCGAAACGGAAGCCAACCGCGCCCCGTTCCTGAAAACCCTGGAAGAATTCAAGGAAGCCTATCCCTGGATCAAGCTGGACGTGGAATGGTACGAGGCCAACCAGTGGAAGGACGCCGGTGAAACCCTGGCCCTGTCCGACAGCCTGCCCGATGTGTTCTACTGGAACGCCGGCGGCGTGCTGTGGAACCTGGTGGGCACGGGCGACATCCTGGCCCTGAACGATTACCTGACCGACGACATCATGGCCCGCATCGAAGGCGGCACCCTGACCGACATGACCTTCGACGGCAAAATCTATCAGCTGCCCTACACCAAGGCCTGCTCCTGCCTGTACTGCAATACTGAGCTGTTTGAAAAGTACGGCGTGAAGATTCCCGAAACCTGGGATGAGCTGATTGCCGCCGTGAAGACCTTCAAAGATGCCGGCCTGACTCCCATGACCGTGGGCGGCGGCGACCAGTGGCCCACCAATATGTACACCGACATCATCGCGCTGCGCTTCGCGGGCGACGCTGCCTGCCGCGCCTGCTACTACAAGACCGAGGGCGCTACCTTCAAGACCGACGACTGGCTGGATGGCATGAAGGCTTTCCAGGAACTGATCGATCTGGGCGCTTTCCCCGAGGACGCCGCTTCCCTGACCCGTGACGAATCCGAAGTGGCCTACTTCAACGGCGAAATTCCCATGTACGTGCATGGCCAGTGGTTTGCGGGCTCCCTGTCTGCCGAAATGCAGCAGAAGGTGAAGGCCGTGAAGTTCCCCGCCGTGGGCAAGGGCTATGACAACCAGTGGATGGGCGGCGCGGCCGAAGGCTTCTGCGTAGCCGCTTACACCGAGCATCCCGACGAAGCGTTCACCGCCTGCCAGTTCTTTGCTGAAAACCAGTCCAAGAACGGCTTCATCTCCGGCGCCGGTCTGCCCGCCTGGAAGTATGACTTCTCCGCCTATACCGACATCAACCCTGTTCTGCTGCAGATCGTGGCCGAAACCTCCAGCGCCGAATCCTTCCTGCTGTGGGGCAACACCGCCCTGACCGGCGAGGACGCCACCCTGATCGGCCAAACCGTTTATGAAGTGCTGGCCGGCGAGAGCACGCCTGAACAGTGGGTCGAAGACATGGAAACCATTTTCGAGTGATCGAAGCAGGATGAACCCGGATTGAACCAGTGGGGGGACGGCATCATTCCCGTCCCCCCTTTACCTATACTTCCAAGGGGAGGGTCGCCCATGAAGCGCGTCCTGTCGAATAAGTGGAGCATCGCGGTGTTCGTTTTGCCCACCGTGCTGTTTTTTACCTATATCGTCATCATTCCCATCGTCAAAACCCTGATTTACAGCCTGCTGAACGAGATCCCGGCCAAGGTGGGCGACCAGTCCCACTTCGTGGGGCTGGAAAACTATATCAAAATGTTCACCGTGGGCAGACGAAACACGTTTCCCGGCGCGGTGGTCAATTCCCTGCTGTACGCCGCCCTGTCCATCTTCGTTCAGCTGCCCTTCTCCATGCTGATCGCGCTGCTGCTGGCCAACGGCGCCAAAGGCGAAAGCATGTACCGCAACACGTTTTTCGTGCCGGTGGTCATTTCGTCCGTGGTGGTCAGCCTGCTGTGGCAAAGAATTTACAAGGGCATGCTGCCCCGGGCTTTTGAAGCGCTGAACTGGACGATTCCGAAAAACGGCTTCCTGGGCAATAAGGACACAAAAATCTGGTTTTCCTTCCTGCCCAGCCTGTGGCAGTATGTAGGTTACCACATGCTGCTCATGTACGGCGCGCTGAAATCTATTCCCCAGGATGTGCTGGAAGCCGCCAAGGTGGACGGCGCGGCGGGCGCGAAGCTGGCCTTCCGCATCCAGATTCCCATGATCAAGCCCATGCTGAAGGTGTGCCTTTCATTCTCGCTGATCGGCTCCTTCAAGCTGTTCGATACGCCGTGGATTTTGCTGGAGCGGTCCAATATGGATCTTCCCGCCCTTTCCATGTATGTGGAAATGTTCTCCAATCACAAGTACAGCTACGCCAGCGCCCAGGCCATGTTCATCGTGGTGGAGTGCCTGGTGTTCACGGTGATTCTGAATTGGCTGTTCAGGGAGAAAAGAGAAGGCGGAAAGGAGATGAAAGGGAGATGAAAAAGAAACTTTCCATCGGCAGCATCCTCACGCAGGTTTTTCTGATCGTCTGGCTGGTCATCTGCCTTTTCCCGCTTTACTGGATGTTCACCATGTCCCTGAAGGACACCAACGAAATTTTCGGCGGCAATGTGGTGGGCCTGCCCACCCAATGGCTGTGGGGGAATTACGCCAACGCCTGGGGCAGCGGCGGCAAGGTGAGCTCCTATCTGCTCAACAGCGTGATCGACACCTTCTGCACCCTGCTTCTGACCAGCACGCTGGGCTTCATGTCCGCCTACGGGCTGCTGCGCATGCGCTGGAAGGGACAGAAAATCGTGTTTACCTATCTGCTCATGGGCCTGATGATCCCCATGCACGCCGCCCTGTACCCCCTGACGGAGATCCTGCTGAACCTGACCAAGACCAACTGGGCGCTGATCATTCCCTACACGGCGTTCAATATTCCGATCACCGTTCTGATCCTCAGCGGCTTCATCACCAATATTCCCTATGAGATGGAGGAAGCCGCCTGCATCGACGGCAGCGGCGTCTACCGCACCGCTTTCACCATTATCCTGCCCATGATGGTTCCCGCCCTGATTACGGCGGCTATTTTCGTATTCCTGCAGGTCTGGAACGAACTGCTGCTGGCCACCCTGTTTACCACCACCCCGGTGCGTACGCTCACCGTCGGCATTCAGCAGATGAGCGGCCAGTACCAGACCGATTACGGCTCCATGGGCGCGGGGCTGGTGATCGCCACGCTGCCCACCCTCATCCTCTATATGTGCATGAGCGGCCAGGTGCAAAAAAGCCTGGTGGCCGGGGCAGTAAAAGGCTGAAAGCCAAAGGACGGCGCAAAACACAGGGAGCGATTCTGCGAAGAACCGCTCCTTTTATTCCGTATGTCTTCCAGATCGGCGTCTTCCCCTAATTCATGGAAAATTTTTCTGACAGTTTGCAGTGATTCCCGATGATCAAGAAGGGCTGTCGGGCCGTGTCACGCTTTCGCGGCCTGCAAAACCCTTCCGCAATCAGGGCAATGTAATAGAACGCATGGATCATAGAAAAGGCCAGTTTGCCCCAGTGAACGCCCAGCCAACCCGTCATCACGGGCCGCACGAAACTTTTCAGCAGCACCATCGGAATCAGCAGCACAGCGCAGAATTGATACGCAGCGCGGGAAAGGGTGACAGTAAAAAGTCTGAAATAATTTTGAAGAATATTGCATTCAATCCGCCTTGTATTAAAAACAGCGTCCCCGGCTTGCAGCAGAGCCGCAGTATTCACTGCCGGACAGGATTTCCCCATGCCTGGCATGTGAAACCTGGTTAGCAGGGCGAACCTTGTGTCATACAGCATCTTGTGTTATAATAACTACGGTGAAATTTGCCTGTGATCATGCGGATCACACAATGAGCAGCGAAGCGTTGAGCATGATGGATTTGTTCTCAGGAGCAGGCGGTTTATCTGTGGGCTTGTCAGAAGCAGGCTTTGATCGATTGATATCACGATGATGATAAATCCTCTATCTTTCTGATCCCGAAGTTCCGGCAAAAGCGATGTAATAAACTCCGTTTTTCCCGCAAGGAGGTGCTTCCATGCCCCGCGTATGCCCCGTATGCCATCGGGAATCCACGGTGGAATCCGATTTCTGCCCCGCCTGCGGCGCGCCTATGGACGAGCATGTGCTGAATGGCCAGGCCAAGGCCGCTGCCAGGGCCCAGGAGCAGCCGCCTATGAAATGGCACAAATTCCTGACCTGGTTCATTCTCCCCGTCAGCCTGATCATGGCCGTGGTGGGCCTGATCGGGGCCTGGCAGGATCTGCAGGGCTTTGACGCGGCGCTTTTTAAGCCGGAATATGTGTCCATGGTACGCCTGACCATGCAATTGAGCCTGATCGTGGAAATGGCGCTGATCCCCCTGTCCGCGCTGGCGATGTTCTTTATGTGGAAAATGAAGTGGACGGGCGTAAGGCTGGTGCTGATGATGTACGCCATTCAGCTCATTTACGCGCTGATTGGGCTGGGCATGCTGCTGCGCATGGGGGCCGATCCCCTGGAGGCGGCGGTGTCCGTGTTTACCGCGGTCTGCATTTTGGCGCTCACCTGGATCTATTACAGAAAGCGGAAAAAACTGTTTGAATGATTTTTTCGGGCTTGAATTTCGCCGCTTTTTCCGATTTTACTAAGAAAAAGAAAAAATAAAGAAAAAAATGCTTGCGTTTTTATTTGGAATGTGATAGAATAACCGATGCTGATTACCAGCAAAGAAATGACCGGGAGGTGAAGGAAGTTGCCAAACATTAAGTCCGCCATGAAGCGCGTAAAGGTGAGCAAGACCAAGAACCTGCGGAATCGTATGGTGAAATCGGGCGTAAAGACCGCTGTTAAGAAGTATCAGGTCGCCCTGAACGAGGGCGTGGCCCCCGCCAGCGCGCAGCTGAGCGCCACCACCTCCGCTATCGATAAAGCGGTTTCCAAGGGCGTTATGCATAAGAATACCGCGAACCGCAAAAAGGCGCGTCTGGCCAAGGCTCTCGCCAAGGCGAACGCTTAATCGCTTGCCGAGCATGAAAACCCGCATCATGGCGGGTTTTTTTGTTGCCCGGATGCGGGTACCGTTTTTACGGCCTCATGCGCGGAGAAAGCCTGCGTTTTGTTTTGCCCGGGTTGTGAAGGGGCCGCGGGCGTGGTATAATCAGCTGGAACGGGAGTTTTCTTTTTCCGTACAGGAGGGGACGTTTTTTATGAAGCACATCCTGTTGATCGCCACCGGCGGCACCATCGCTTCCAAACCCACGCAAAACGGCCTGGCCCCCGGCATCACATCGGAGGAGCTGGTGGCCTGCGTGCCCGAGGCGGCGGGCATTTGCCGCGTCACGGCGGAACAGATTTTTAATTTGGACAGCACCAATGTGCACGAAAAGCATTGGATCGCCATCGCCGAGCATATCCGGAAAAACTATGAACAATACGACGGCTTTGTGATCACCCACGGCACCGACACCATGGCCTATACCGCCGCCGCGCTGTCCTATTTAATTCAGCATTCTCCCAAGCCGGTGGCCATCACGGGCTCCCAGAAATCCATTTACGAGCAGGATTCCGACGCCCGGCGAAACCTGCTGGACGCGCTGCGCTATGCCGCGTTTGACGGGGCCCACGGCGTTTGCATCGTGTTTGACGGAAAGGTGATCATCGGCACCCGGGCCCGGAAAATGCGCACCCGCAGCTTCAACGCCTTTTCCAGCATCGATTATCCCGAGCTGGCCGTGATTCGGGAAGGCCGCATCATTCCCTATATTGAATTGCCGGGAACGGAAGCGCCGACGTTTTATTCCGCGCTGAATCCCCGGGTGTTTGTGCTGCGGCTGATTCCCGGCCAGGGCGGGGAAATATTCGATCACCTGGCTGCCCATTACGACGCTGTGGTGGTGGAGGGCTTCGGCATGGGCGGCATCCCCTTCTACGAAGATGGGGAGCCCCTGGCCGCGCTGAAGCGGTTTACCGAATCCGGCCATACGCTGGTGATGACCACCCAGGTGCCCCATGAGGGCAGCGATTTGGGCGTTTACAGCGTGGGCGTGCAGGTGAAAAACCAGGTGCGCGTGATCGAGGCCCACACCATGACCATCGAGGCCATTGTGACCAAGCTGATGTGGGCCCTGGCCCAAACCAAGGACCCGGAGCAGGTGCGCAGCCTGTTCTGCCGTCCCATTGCCAAGGATCTGCTGTAATGCTATAACCTAATGAAAAGTAGATTTTCTGGGGGAAACCGCTCTTTGAAGCTTCTGCGCACGATCTGCGTTTCACGCAGCCCGCGCATTGCTTTCTAAACTTCCCGTATGACAGCGCGCCATGCATCCTGTCAGTCTGCATGGCTGTAAGAGCGGTTTCCCCCAGACCCCCTTCCGAGAAAGACGAATAGGGGGCTGTGATTCTATGTTAATGCTCTGAGCGCGTCTACATTTAATCAGATAGCAGTATAATCTGCGTTCTGCGCGGAAGAAAGGAAGCTTTTCTCCCGGGTTTCACTTTTCCTGCGGCCCGCCGCCTTACGGCGCGTCCATCACGCCGTCCAGCCAGGTTTTCTGCACATAGTACAGGGCCATTCCGTCCACGGCCAGGGCGTCGTGCAGGGCGTCGTAAGGGTAAAAATCAATTTGCCGGGTCCAATTGTCGTTTTCCAGCAAAATGGTGCAGCGGCTTTCACCGGAAAGCACAAAATCATCGGGCAGCCGCCCGTCGCCGGAAAGGGAGGCCAGCCGGGTGTACCAGGAAAGAAAGGCTTCCGCGTCCATATCCTGGTTTTCGCCAGCCCGGCGCACGGCGCAGTCGTAGAGGATGCGGCCATATTCATCGGCGGCGATCTGGTTGTTTTCCGTAATGCTTTCCACCATGCGCACTTCATACCGCCGGGTCCGGCCATCCATGGAAAAGGTGAGGGCGGACAGATTGTTCACATAAAAGTTTACCGGCGTTTGCAGCAGATAATCCATGGGGTTCAGGCTTTTCCAGAAGCCCAGAAGGAAATTGCTGGCCTTGTACACCTTGTTTTCCCACAGGGCGTAAACGCCGCTTTTCCCGGTTTCATCGCCCAGCTGCAATGTATAAACGGTTTCCGGCACGGGCAGCGTCACGTCCTCCCCCTCTGCGGTTTGCCCGGTGATCACGGTGGCCGCCTGGGTCAGCCGCACGGTCAGGGCCGGGGCCTCCAGGCCGTAGCGGGCCAAATCCACTTTCTCCGCGTCGCCTAAAAAGCTTTCAAAGCCGGTGGCGCTGATTTTTTCCAGCAGCGCGTCCATGCGCAGGGGGGCCAGCGGATAGGAAAACGGCGCTTCCATCTGCCAGCCGGTGGGCGTATAAAAAGCGCTCCAGCTTACGTTCCCCGAAATGTCGATCCGGTCCAGCAGGGACGAATCCAGCTTGGGCTGGGTGAAATCCAGCCAGTAATCCATCTCCCGCAGGAAGGGGATCGCATCGGAAGCCAGGATGGTATACAGCGCGGGATCATTTTCCAGCATGCAGTAGCGCTGGGGCTTTTCCGTGTCGGGGGTCAGATTGCCCAGCAGCAGCTCCTTCTTTTCTCCATCGGCATAGGTGATCGCCATACGGCCCTGAACAGGCGAAAAGCCAAATACTGCCATGCTCAGTTCATCGTTCCGGTCCAGGTCCTGCAAAACCACCGTTTCAGCGGGCAATTCTTCCACAGACATGAAGAATTCATCCAATGCCAGGGCCTTCAAAGGCGTATCCTCATACCCCATGAGTCCAAAGGAATCCCCTTGACGGATCAGCGAATAAGCGGTTCCTTCCGCAGGGGAAAAGGCGACGGAGGCAATCTCCTCCGCCGGACGGCTGAGCAGCAGCGTTTTTTCCTCCCCGCCGACCAGGGGCGGAACGGGGGCAGGCCGGTTCAGGAAATACGCCCCCGCTCCCGCCGCGGCCATGCAGCACAGCAGGATCAGCAGGATGGTTTTCCTGCCGATCCTCTTTTTTTCTTTTTTTCTGGGTACTTTATCCATTTTCAGTTTCCCATATCACAAATTTTTCCGGGGCCACAGCACCAGCAACGCCCCCAGCAGCACCAGCAGCGGCAGCATCACCGTCACGATCACCGCGGGGGTGATATTGCCCAGGGCCAGCGTTTCCCTTTGGGCTGTGATGGGCACGATGTCCAGGTTCAGGGGTTCCTGACCCTGCAGGGAACGCACCATTTGCAGCAAAAACGCGGTAGAGGAGGTGCTGCCCTGCATCCAGTAGTTCAGGAACATGGTCATATCTCCCAGCACGAAGGCATGGGACACCGTGCCGTCCTCCAGCATTTTGTCGCTCCACAGCGCCACGCAGAAGCGGCCTTCCTCGTCGCCGGGCTGCTGCTGGGTCACGTTGAGTCCATCCTCATAATTCCGGATATACGCTTCGCCCGTCATCAGCACCGGGGACAGCATCACGCCCTCCGGCTCCCGGTCCGGCAGCTTGAAGGCCCGGGCCGCGGTCAAAAGCAGAATATCCTCGCCCCCCGCGATCAGGGGCCGGGTGGCGTCCGTTTCCTGCATATAGGGCATCAGGATCACCGGGGAATCGGCATAGTAGCTGCCCGTATCCTCCTCCTTGGCGATCACCATGCCCGGATAGCTTTCAATGCCCCAGGCCCGAAGAAACGCCTGGAAATGATCCAGGTTCCGGGGATCAGAGTACTGGGACACGATGAAGAAATCCCCGCCCGCCCGGGCAAAATCCATCAATTGGTTCAGCTCCCGCTCCGCCAAATCATATTTGGGGCACAGGATCATCAGGGGGCTCTGGGGATCCAATGCTTCCCCGGCGGCCAGATTCACCCATTTCACCTGATAATTGGCGGAAATCAGGGTATCGGTCATCGCTTCGATTTCCGATTCGCTCTTTTCCCCATGACCGGACAGAATCTGCACGGCGGGCACATCGTCCTGGGTTACATACAAAATGGCCTCGGTGACGCTTTTTTCATAAGAATAGCTCACTTCGTCAAAGTAGCCGGTGTCCATATTGTAGGAATACAGCACGTAATCCTCCGCCGTCAGGATGCGGGCGCGGCCCGTTTCGGGACAGGACACGATCAGGCATTCCTCCGTCACCTGGTTTTCTCCCAGCCCGTCGGAGAATTGGCTTTGCAGCACCGGGTTCCGGACCAGGTTTTCCCGGGACACCGTCACCCGGTCCGATGCCGCCGCGTACCGGTCCAGCAGGGAAAGCAGGGTTTCATCCCCGCCGGAGGCAGGCGCCAGAGCGTACAGATGCACATTCTTATCCAGCTGCGCCAACGCCGCTTTGGTGACCGCTCCCTGGGTGGTAGCCCCGTTGAAGGACAGGTCCGCCTGCAGGGCAAAGCGCTTTTCCAGGCCGTCCGCCAAGGCTCCCACCAGCAGGGCGCAGATGACTACGCCCACGGTGAGCACCGCGGAAAATCCGCCGCAGCGGAGTTTCCGGTTGTTTTTCATTTTTTCAAATAATTTTCTGATCTTTCTCATGCTTCGCTCCACCGCCGGGCATCCAGCACCCGCACGCTCAAAAACAGCATGATCCCCATAAACAGCAGATTATACAGCGTATTGGAAAGGCTCAGCTGCCCCCTGACAAACGGTGCAAACCGCTGATACAGGCTGATGAAATTCAAAAAATCACTGATCCATTTTACCGTCACCGCGCTGGCCAGCACATCGGACAGCCACACCAGCAGATTGGCCCCGATGCCCGCCACCACCGCCGTCATCTGGCTTTTGGCGAAGCAGGATACGAACAGGTCCAGCGCGATGAACGCGCAGCCCTGTAAAATCAGCCCCAGATACCCCGCCGCCGTTTCCCCGATGTACAATTTCCCGTACACCGCCACGATCAGCGCGTACATCACCGTGGCCCCCACGGCGATCAGAAGCACTGTGCACGCCGCGAAAAACTTGCCCAGCACCAGCCCGCTCAGAGAGCAGGGCGACGCGAACAGCATTTGATCCGTATGCTGCCGCCGCTCCCCCGCGATGAGCCGCATGGTCAGTATAGGCGAAAGCAGCATCCACAGATAACTCATCTGCGCCATCAGCTCCAGCAGATTGCCGGACCGGGACGCCAGATTCGTTACCCCGAAAAAAATGCTGCTCAGCGCCAGGAACACCCCCACGAACACATACGCCGCCGGGGTGTAAAAATAACTTTGCATTTCCCGCCTGTAAATGGCGCCCATTTTCTTCCCCCATCGATCAAAAATATCAGAATTTGAAAGAACAATGTAAAGCAGGTAGGAGGTAGGAAGTAGGAGGTAGGAAGTTTCTATAGTCGTATCCAATGAGACGACAAGCGATATCAATTGTCATACACACTCTAAAACCTCATACCTCCTACTTCCTACCTCCTACCTATACGTTTTATT
>JAEEGL011403045.1_pt1 | contig 10090 bp, 4 predicted proteins | sample 9134231 | NCBI WGS metagenome assembly JAEEGL01 (sample SAMN16246548, study PRJNA631951) | gut metagenome | biome: gut microbiome; feature: rumen; material: fiber-attached | host: Bos | place: Iran: Karaj | collected 2018-10 | reverse complement strand
GAGAGGGCGAAGCATACCGGAAAGGTATCCAGCACAGACGAATAACGTTCTTCAGAGGTAAGGACAAAATCAGACCATGTTCCGGAAGAAGAAAGAACCGATGCGGTAAAGGGATCGGAAATATGAGCATAGACAAAATATGCATGCCAGTCCTGAAGCTGGAACGGTACTGAAGGCCAGACTGCCAGTGTCGGAATATCATGGGCATAGAGATAAAGGATCTCTTCCGATGTATAAACCCGGACAAGATGTACAGGAAATGCGCCGTCAAGCGTCAGCGTGACCCGGATTGCGTCAGAAATGTCACTGGAGAAACCGGGCTTATCTTCCCGGAAACGTTCGAATTTCAAAAGCCCGGGTTTCAGAAGCGTGCGCCCTTCCGGCGTCAGGCACAGTGAACGGCCAAAAGAAGGGGACAGCGGCGGAAGAACTGCGTCGGGGGAAATATCGGTTTCGTTTTCCGGTGTGAGGTTTTCATGCGGAAGAACAGTACACATGGAAGACAAAAGCGCGTCACCGATCACATCATGTCCCCGGGCCGGGAAAAGGGTCAGAACATCTGAAAAGGGGTTCAGCGCATCAGCAGGGAGAGATTCTCCAAGGCTTTCCTGAAGAACGGTTTGGATGGAAGGAGATTTTTCATCCCATGGCCATACAAAAACTGGTTCGCGCCGTTCAACCGGCGTTGCCGCCTCTTCCAGCAGGCGCGAGGCAGTTTCCCGTGTATCGGGCAATGCGTCCGGATTTTTATCCAGGAGCTTTTGCAGATTGATCATGAGCGCGTCACGGTAATCATCCGATGACTCAGAAAGAACATCACATTCCGCACTGAGGCGGGACAGTGTGTAATCCTCTTCGGCGGTATACAGACTGGAAAGCAGAAGACGTGAATCTTCCCGGGCAAAAGGTACGCTGCGATACAGATACATTGCATTCTCAGGAATCTCAGTACATGGATCCGGCGGAAAATCGTTTTGTCCTGTGATACAGGAACCAAGTTCATCCGAGGCCAGGAAATGCTCATAGAAACAATATTGCTTTGTCAGCGAGGATTGATATGCGGGAAGTGTAAAAAGTCCGCATACAGCCTGCAGACGTGTTTTCAGATGCTTGTCAGCGGAAAAGGGTTCCGGATCGCGTGAAAGCTCCTTAAGAAAATCAGAAAGGAAAGAGACAAGCGGCGCTTCGGCGGAGCCGATCGCTTCCAGAAAAGAAGAGATCCGCCGCTTTACGAGAAGCCGGTCTCCCTCGCCAAGGTAACGGCAGGGATCCATAAAAGAGCTTTTTTCACGATCAAACCATGTGACAAAGGAAGGAACAAGATCTGAATGAGCAGCTGTACGCCGGGCTGCAATGAATTCCTGTCCGGGCAGTATGATCGCAAAAGGAAGGCGAATGTCATGCTGTTCAAGGGAAATGATATAAACTCTATCCGCACGACGGGAAGACAGCCAGTAATCCAGGATCATGGATGCGTCGGGCAGGCAGCAGGTGCAGACAAGCGAGGCTTCAGAAGAATCCCGGCGATGATATTCGCGAAGGAGAAGCATTGAAATGATACCGCGAAGTTCTGCTGTTTCCTGCTCGCGGGCAGGTTGACCGGGAATGCGGGAAAGGACATCACAGATCCGAAGAAGCGGTGTTTCCGCGATGACATCCGGCAAAAGCGGAACATCCGGCATGAGACTGTCGGTCAGGAAACGGGCGGAGACAAGCTCGCCTGTACAGACCGCATACACCTGTGCAAAGAGAAATGGTACAGGACGAGCCGGTGAAACATCGCGACACAGGGAAACCAGGGCTTTCAGACGCGATTTCGGATCCGTTTCAGGTGCAGCAGGATCAACTGAAGGGACAGGCTGTGGGTTTTCACCCGTGCCTGTAAGGAATGATTCAAGCGCACGGCAGCCTTCCGGAATGAGAGGACAGAATGCATATGGATCAGCAGCATCTGTCTTTCCTGACGGATGCTTCGAAAGGGCAGCCTGAACTGTAGCGGGATAAAGGTCTTCACGGCAGCGTGTGACAGCGGCCTCCAGGAGACGGACGCGGCGTGCACGCTTCATCAGTGAAAGGTGGTCAAGACTGTCCGGTGAAGAGCCTGCCTTTTCACGTGCATCCTTCAGTGCTGCACTGCAGCGGTTGTAACAATCCAACCGAACCTGCAGGGCCCGGTATCCGCCCAGGGAAGAAAGACACTTGTCCAGCGCCCGGGATTCTTCCTCCAGCTGCCGCTCCATCTGCTGAATCCTGCGGAGAAGCTGCTCTTCCTCAGTATCCGCCATCGAAACGCGGTGAACGGGACGGACAGAATCAAGGCCGGACTCCCTGGCTTCCGCAGCAGAAACATCGTACTCGGATGAAACTGTGATATACCGCCCGCAGGCATTGACGGCCTGTTGCCAGAGTGACGCATTTGCTCCGGATGGACGGAGTGCAGCCGGAATGGATCGGACAAATGAAAGAACACCTGTCAGGAACGTCCTCAGCGTGGATTCAAGCAGCAAAAGATCTCCGGAAAGGTTATCCCGGACAGATCCGGAGAACAGACGTCGGAACATGCCTGTCCGCGGGTTCATCGCAATGGAACGCAAACGGGCAGGAGATGAAAGATATGTCCGGACAGCTGGAATCAGATCTGAAAGCATCCAGACAGCTGAACGGAGAAAAGCCGTAAACACAGGAGCATCGTCTCTGAGAGAAGCCAGAGAGAGAGTACCATCGATCTCTGTGGTATGGAATCCGGAGGCCGGTAATTGTTCCCTGCTGAAGATCTGTCCGAGGATCCGGGCGGCTGCAAGCGCTGTTACGCGATGCGAATCCGGATCTTTTACCATGGAAGACGGCAGGGAAAGAAGCCACATTGCGTCCGCACCGTATGAAGGCTCATCATCCGTCTGCCGGAGCAGGGAACGCGAGTCCAAATCACGTAGGGATGAGGAAAGTACCGGAAAGAAAGTTTCCGGTATCGGGGAGGAAGTTTCCGCCAGCGCGAGCAGAGAAATGAAGACGGAAACAGAACGATTCGATAAAAAATCGCGGATAAAGGGCAGGAGAACGAGGGTGAGGCCGGCAGCGTACGGATCACTGAGATCTGCCAGAATTGTCAGGCGGACAGGATTTTTGTCCTTGGAAGAGGAAGCGATTTTGGACAGCCAGGAAAAGAACGGCTGAACAGAAGGATCCCCGGGACGCGAAAGAAGGTCTGCAAAACACCATTCCACAGCCTCACGATCGGAATGAAACGAAAAAGGAAGCCCTTTGCCGCGAAGCGCGTCAAAGAGCAAAGATGTATCGGGATCCGATGAAAGAGTCCGAAGATCCCGGAATACCGGTATGCAGGATTGAAAAAGGATCATACTCCGGAAGGCCGGGAAACCCTCTATATCTTCCATGAGGTAATGGCAGGACGAAAAAGAGGAAGCCAGAGAGGAAGCTTCCGCACTGCTGCCGGGATTCCGGGAAAAGGAAAAAACATCCAGAGCAGAAACGGGCAGCGCAGCACCGCAGGATAAAGCAGTGAAGAGCACGGGAAGAGACTGTTCGGCGGAATGGCCGACAGACAGCAGATAGGAAGACAAAATGATCACTCCAAGATCTTTCAACTCCGGCTGAACCTTCCGGCTTATGCCGGTGTTCAACGAAACCAGTCCGATGGACTGGTTTGCGGGCAGTAAAAAACGGGGATGTCAGGTTGTGGAAGAAAATTACAGAGCAGGCGGATAACTGCCGTCATCATGCAGCTTCTGAAGCTCGGCAGCAACATAATCTTTATCTTCTTTATAAGTTACACCAAACCAGACGGCATTTGAAGAAAGAACTTCAACTTCCAGGCCTGCTGTATGCATCAGGGTATCCACCAGTGCAGGAAGAAGACACTCTTTTTTAAGAGGATCACCGGAGGGATCCTTCAGGAAGGATTCAAGATATGCTGTGCCGGCTTCAAAGAACGAAGGTGCAAAACCCCAGAAGTTCATGGAAACAAGGGCGTCAGGGTCGAGGATGATCCCGTCGGGATCATCATGGATATCGCGGATTGTACCATCGGGGAAAGGAAGGATACTGAAAGTTTCAGTGACTTTGACAAGCTTTCCTTCCGGATCGGTCGTACAGACACCACGGGTTACATGCCCATTTTTCGAGACCGTGTTTTTCAGATAATAGGCAACCATGGAAGCCTTGTTCGGCTCATTGCGCAGCCGCTTCAGAGAAGCGGCCATCGCAGCAAAGGCATCCTTGCCGTAATAGTCGTCCGCATTGATAACGGCAAAAGGCTCATGGATCAGATCCTTTGCACACATGACGGCATGAACAGTGCCATAGGGCTTGGTGCGTTCAGCCGGGGGGACAAAGCCGCCGGGGAGTGAATCATATTCCTGGAAGGCATAAGCCACTTCTACCTTCTGAGCGATTTTGTCGCCGATAAGCTCACGGAACATCCGGTCCATGCTGCGGCGGATAACGAAAACAATTTTGTCGAATCCGGCTTCAAGAGCATCGTAGATGGAATACTCCATAAGGATTTCACCATTGGGACCGATATGATCCACCTGCTTGTTGCCGCCATAACGAGAACCGAGTCCGGCTGCCATAATCAGAAGCGTCGTATTCATGAAAAAATCATTCTCCTTCTTTCGAAAAGATTCATATTATCTTATCATATCGGTCACATACAGTCAATGAAAGAACAGGGTCGGCATGCATTGGCATGCATGCCGGAAAAGGAACAAAAAAGGTTTACAAAATGTTACAGGAATGATAAAATTTATTATTAAGCTGCTCCTTCTATCGGGCAGCTGCAAGGGACCACGCCGGAAACGGCGGAAAGGGAACGAAATGAACCAGAACGGATATCATCCCCAGGGGATGCATGGATACGGAGCAGGACAAAACGGATACGGTGCTCCGCAATACACAACACCGCAGGTATCCTTTGCCCAGAACGCAGAGCAGGGATATGCGCAGCCAAATGTTCCTTATGCGGCTCCGGGTGCATATGCGCCGCAGGGCAGTTTCAGCATGCCTCCCCAGCAAAACGGTTACGGTATTTACTCCCAGCAGGGCGGAACCGGTACATTTATCCCACAAACTCCATACAGTCCGGGGTATACGAGCCCCGATTACCAGCCCCAGCAGCCGGCATATCCCCAGGGAGGATATCCTTCGCAGGGCGGCTATCCACAGCAAAGCGGATATCCGGGGGGCTATTCTCCGCAGGCTGGATATGTGCCGCAGAGCGGGTACGCACAGGGCGGTTATCCATCACAGGGCGGATATCAACAGTTCGGATACCAGCAGGGCAGCTATCCGCAGCAGAGCGGATATATGACCGGTTTCAATCCTTACGGACAGATGGGCAGAATACCGAACCAGGGGCAGATATCGGATGAGTCCATTCCGCTGAACGGCGGGGGATATGTGCCCAAACAGCCGCCTGTCCGGAAAAGGGGATTTGAAGTAAAGGAATGGTATCTGATTGCTGCGGGAGCAGTATTGATTGCGCTTTTCATTATTGCGGTGCTGATCCTGAAGAGCACGCCGCTGAAGATCCTTCTGATCCTGCTGGCAGCGGGCAGTGCCGGCGTGCTCTGGGTCAAACCGCTGGTCGCTGAAAACAGAAGGCTGACTTATTCAATTGTCGCGCTGGCTTTGTGTGTGCTCACTGCCGTCAGCTTCCTGATGAAACCGAACACAGATGCAACAAGGACCGGCACGAACCAGACGCAGGGTTCATCTGCAAGTCAGACAGTAACAGCAGAGGAAGAGGGTGGAGTCCCTGAGATCCCTGCCAGCGTTCAGAACGCTCAGAACTATGCGGAATCCACACCTGAACCGGAAAGCGCTGATACCAAGCTGATGCTGCAGCGCCTTGTTACTTTCTTCGCAAACTGGACGCAGAACCGTCAGGACGAAATGCTGAATCTTTGTGCGCCAAGCTGGCGCGGGAAACAGCAAAATGATCGGACAAGCCTCTTTTCTCTGCTCCAGAACCGGACTCCCGGCCAGATCATGATGCAGGGGACTACCGGCACCGATGCGGATACCACACGTAAAGTGGTCCTGAATGCGGATATGAGCCGGAATAACGGAAAACCGCCTGAAACGTACAAAATGACGATCATGATGGTCAAAGAAAACAATGAATGGTATATTGACCCTCAGAGCCTGCAGTCCTACGAAACTGAGACAACGCCGGATCCCAAGATTACACCCGAACCGGTAATTACCGCAGAACCGGAAACAAACAGCGGCACGCCGTTATATTTCAATCCAAACGGTGGCGAGTATTATCACCGGGATCAGAATTGCAGGGACGTGAATCCGAAATTCCTGCCGCTGGCCGGGACGTTCACTTTCGGCCAGATCAACGAAGAACCATACAGCAAGCTTAAACGCTGCAATGTATGCGGCGCACCGCTTCGGCCGGCTCAACAGCAATGAAGACACTGCGGGAACGACTCGGCGCATTGCCGGATGGCAGATGCCTCGTGGGTTTTTCAGGCGGAGCAGACAGCACAGCGATGATGCTTCTGCTTGCAGAAGAACGGGACGCCGGACGTATACGGCCGGAAGCGGTCCATGTGAACCACGGCCTGCGCGGAGCTGAAAGCGAAGGCGATGAAGCATTCTGCAGGGATCTCTGCAAAAAGCTGGGAATCAGGCTGCACACGGAACGCGCTGAACTGAACGGAAAACGTGATGAGAATTCATGCAGGGAGGAACGATTCCGCTGCTTCAGGAAGATCATGGCCGAGACAGGAATCCGGTCTCTTGTTCTGGCACATAACCGGGACGATCTGGCAGAAACTTTTCTGATGCGCCTGCTGCGCGGTGCAGGGACGGAAGGCCTGGCCTGCATGAGCGGACGGGATAAACAGGCAGACTGCACGATCTATCGTCCGATGCTGGAAATCGGACGGGAGGAAATCCGCCGCGCGCTGATACAGCGCGGAATCCAGTGGCGCGAGGATTCCCTCAACGAAAGTGATGCATACCTGCGGAACAGAATCCGCAGAAAGCTGCTCCCCCTGATGAATGAACTGAGCGAAGGAGCGACAGGACGGATTGCGCGAACCGCGAAGATCCTGACCGGTGAGAATCAGGTTCTGCAGAGTCTGGCTGAATGCTTTCTGGAAGAACATTCGGAAGGATATACGATAGAAGCTCAGATGCTTTGCAAGCAGCCCGCGGCACTGCAGAACAGGATTCTGCGGACATGGTGGATGAAGAATTCTCCGGAACGCGAGGAGCATACACTGAGCGCCCGTCAGACTGAGGAACTCGCATCCCTTGTTAATGCGGAACGCGGCAAAGTAAATCTTCCGGGCGGGATGCATGCCGTAAAGGGACGGCAGGGAATGTACCTGACAGGTTTGCCAAAAACAGTTCCGGCGGAGATCCCCTTTGAATCAGCCATTCCCGGAAAGCTCATATTCGGGAATGTGGTCCTGGAAACAGGGTGGTCAGAGGGAAGCCCGGGAAACGGAATCACTGAGCAGGAAGTACCGGCTGATTTCCTCCGCGGATGTGTAATCCGGACCCGGAGGGAGGGAGACAGGATCCGTCCTTTCGGAATGGAGGGCACCAGGAAACTGCAGGATTACCTGACAGACCGCGGTATCGATGAACCGATGCGGGACGAGATCCCGCTGATCTGCCGCGGGAACGAGGTGCTTCTGGCAGCCGGGATCGGCGCCGGTGCTGTTCCGGGATGGAGCGCGGATGTTATAAACATTCGTGTGAAATGGAGGGGCAGGATGCCCTGGAAACTGAAGGAAAGGAAAAAAACGGAAGATGGATCGTAATTCTGAACTGTACAAGGATCTGGACAGGGTACTGCTGACACGGGAAGAGATTGCGGAAAAAGTCCGCGAACTGGGTGAAAAGATTACCCGGGACTATGCGGGAAGAAAGCCGGTACTGGTCTGTATCCTGAAGGGAGCAGCCGTTTTCTTTACGGATCTGATCCGGGAGATCGATCTTCCGCTGACGCTTGATTTCATGGCGATATCCAGCTACGGCAGTGCGACCAAGACAAGCGGAGTTGTGAGGATCCTGAAAGATCTGGACAATGATATTCTGGGTAAGGATGTCATCGTTGTTGAGGATATTGTGGATTCCGGCATTACATTGAGTTATCTGACGAAAATCCTGGTACAGCGCGGAGCGAAAAGCCTGCGGATTGCCGCACTGCTGGACAAACCGGCACGGCGTAAGGTCCAGGATCTGAAAGTGGACTACAGGTGCTTCGACATTCCTGATGCGTTCGTTGTAGGGTATGGACTGGATTATGACCAGACTTACCGGAACCTGCCGGATATCGGGGTGCTGAGCCCGAGGATTTACGGGAAGGAATAAGGATTCCATAAATAAATTGTCGGAGGGAAAACAGGTTGAACAGGAAACCGTCAAGAGGAATACTCGGATATTTTGCACTGATCGGCACGCTGCTGCTGATCGCTATCCTGCTGAACGGCGGACTGAACCGTACGGTCAGCAAACGAATTGAGTATCCGGACCTGCTGAAGGCCATCAGTGAAGGAGAAGTCGGAAGGGTCGCGATCCGCGGAAACAGCCTGGTAGGCGTTTATGACGGAAAGAACCGTCAGACCATGACAGCCGATGCGGATTTTCCGGAACGCAGCTACGACTTTGAAACCACGATCGGGGACGATTTTATCGATACTGTCCGCCAGATCGAGGCCAACAAAAAAAGCGTTGAACTGAGCGAAATGACAGAAGATAAGCTCAGCGTCAAGATTCAGTACCGTGCGCCTGTGACGATTCCGTGGTGGTATGAGTTCATCCCGTACCTGATCATGCTGGGCATCATGGCGCTCGTATGGTTCCTGATGATGCGCGCGCAAGGCGGCGGAAACGGACGTGTGATGTCCTTCGGCCGCAGCCGGGCAAGGATGCAGGATCCGTCTAAGAACAAGATCACTTTTGCGGATGTTGCCGGGGCGGATGAGGAAAAGGAAGAACTTCAGGAGATGGTTGATTTCCTGAAGAATCCCCGGAATTATACGGAACTCGGCGCCAGGATCCCGAAAGGCGTACTGCTTGTCGGACCTCCGGGAACCGGCAAGACCCTTCTGGCCAAAGCTGTTGCAGGAGAAGCAGGCGTGCCTTTCTTCTCCATCAGCGGAAGCGATTTCGTGGAGATGTTTGTCGGCGTCGGTGCAAGCCGTGTCCGTGATCTGTTTGAACAGGCAAAAAAAGTAGCTCCTGCGATCGTTTTCATTGATGAAATTGACGCAGTCGGACGGCATCGCGGCGCAGGCCTGGGCGGCGGGCACGACGAGCGTGAGCAGACCCTGAATCAGCTGCTGGTTGAAATGGACGGGTTTGCGGTGAATGAGGGGATCATCGTGATGGCAGCCACGAACCGGCGTGATATACTGGATCCGGCGCTGATGCGTCCGGGCCGGTTTGACCGTCAGGTAACTGTAAATTATCCGGATCAGGACGGACGTGTAGCCATCCTGAAGGTACACAGCCGCGGCAAGAAGCTTGACGATGATGTGGATCTTGACAATATTGCCAAGCGGATGCCTTTCTCCACGGGCGCGGATCTTGAGAATGTCATGAACGAGGCGGCTATCCTGGCTGCCCGTGCAAGGAAGAAAAAGATCGATCAGCAGCTGCTGATCGATGCGATCGCCCGGGTACAGATGGGTCCGGAAAAAAAGAGCCACAAAGTTAACGAACAGGACAGGAAAATGGTCGCTTATCATGAAGGCGGGCATGCAATCGTCGGCCACCTGCTGAAGGGCTGCGACGAAGTACACCTGATTACTGTGGTTCCGCGCGGTCAGGCGGCCGGACATACGCTTGCCCTCCCTGCTGAGGAACATGACAATATGAGCCGTTCGCAGCTGCTGGACCAGATTACAATGATGCTCGGCGGACACGCGGCCGAAGAGGTTGCCCTCGGAGAGATCTACACCGGATCCAGCAGTGACCTGAAGCGCGCAACGGAAATCTGCCGCAAGATGGTGACGCAATTCGGAATGAGCGACAATATCGGAACGATCTATCTTGGAAGCGACCAGGAAGTATTTGTGGGAATGGAGTTCGGCCAGAGCCG
>JAEEGL010929767.1_pt1 | contig 10090 bp, 3 predicted proteins | sample 9134231 | NCBI WGS metagenome assembly JAEEGL01 (sample SAMN16246548, study PRJNA631951) | gut metagenome | biome: gut microbiome; feature: rumen; material: fiber-attached | host: Bos | place: Iran: Karaj | collected 2018-10 | reverse complement strand
CCGGCACTCAATACACCGATAATAGCCAAAACGCCGAGCATTTCAACCATTGAACGACCATTTTCATTAATCTTTCTCATTTTAGTAATCCTTTTCTAAACTAATTAGTTGTTAAATAACAGATACCTCCTCAAGTATCTGTCTATAGCTTACCGAAAAATTTTTTTAAAATCAAGTTGTTCAATCGGTATATGACTAAAGATATATTTTTCTGTTGATGAAAAAAACCGCCCTTGTGAAAAGGGCGGTTTCCGGAGACAGGCTTTTTATTCAGCCTTATCTTGCGTTTCTTCAGTATTACTGTTGTTTTCAAGCGCAGCTTGTGCAGCTTCGCGGCTTTCCAAAATTTCTTTATCATTTTGGGCGGCCACACGCTTTAATGAACGTAAAACAGTACCTGTGCCGGCAGGAATTAAACGACCGACGATAACGTTTTCTTTCAAACCGTAAAGCTTATCAACTTTACCGGCAACCGCGGCTTCCGTCAAGACACGAGTCGTTTCTTGGAAGGAAGCGGCCGAAATAAACGATTTTGTTTGAAGAGAAGCTTTTGTAATACCGAGCAAAACCGGATCTGCCGTTGCGGCTGTTCCGCCATCTGCGACCACTTTTGCGTTTTCTTCTTCAAAGATATCACGGTCAACCTGTTCGCCGACCAAGAATGTTGTGTCGCCCGGTGTTAAAATTTCGACTTTCTTTAACATTTGAGAAACAATAACCTCAATATGTTTGTCATTAATTTTTACACCTTGCAGACGGTAAACATCCTGGACTTCCTTGACCAGATATTCGGCCAATTTTTCAACGCCCAAAACGCGTAAGATATCATGCGGAGCAGGTGTTCCTTCAACGATTAAGTCACCCTTCTTGACAATATCGCCGTCTTGAACGACTAAGTGTTTACCCTTCGGAATGAGGTATTCTATGGCTTCACCGCTTGCCGGTTTGACCGTAACGCGTTGTTTTGCTTTATAGTCCTTACCGAACTCAATCACACCGTCAATATCCGAAATAATAGCTTGCTCTTTTGGTCTGCGTGCTTCGAAAAGTTCGGCAACACGCGGCAGACCGCCGGTAATATCTTTTGTCTTTGTGCTTTCTCTCGGAATACGTGCAATGACGTCACCGACTTTAATTTCAGAGCCGTTGTCGACATTTAAGACCGCATCAACAGACAGATAATATCTTGCTTCTTTGCCGTTGTCAAAGTTGACGGTTTTGCCTTTTGCATCTTTTAATACAATGCTTGGTTTCAAGCTTGCATTGGCAGCACTGCCGGCACGCCAGTCAATAACAACTTTTGAAACAATACCTGTCGTTTCATCCATGTTTTCTTTAACAGAAACATTGTTAATGAGATCGACGAGTTGTGCAACACCGGCTTTTTCAGAGATGACCGGAATTGTGAACGGATCCCATTCGGCAACTTTCTGACCTTTTTTGACTTTTGAATCGATTTTGGCCAAAACTTTCGTGCCGTATGGAACATGGTGACGTGATTTTTCACGGCCTTGAGAATCTGAAATAACGATATCACAGTTACGTGAAAGCACAATCAAGTGTCCTTCAGAGTTTGTAACCGTGTGTGCGTTTTCCAATTTCAATGTGCCGGCGAACGGAACTTCAACAGAAGCCTGTTCGGCAGATTGAGAAGCAGCACCACCGATGTGGAAGGTACGAAGTGTTAATTGGGTACCAGGTTCACCAATTGATTGTGCGGCAATAACACCGACGGCTTCACCGACATTAACCGGTGTACCGCGTGCCAAATCGCGCCCGTAACAAGCGGCGCAGACACCATGTTCGGATTCGCAAGTTAAGACTGAACGAATTTTAACATGTTCAACACCGGCTTTTTCAACCAATTCGGCAGCGTTTTCATCAACGAGCGTTCCTTTCTTGATTAAGACTTCACCGGTTTCGGGATGAAGAACATCTTCTTGGACGGTACGACCTAAGATACGTTCGCCGATTGAAACAATAACGTTACCGCCGTCAACAACCGGACGGACGATGATACCACGCTCCGTACCGCAGTTTGTTTCCGTGATAACAACGTCTTGTGCAACGTCAACCAAACGACGTGTTAAGTAACCGGCGTTTGCAGTTTTCAAAGCCGTATCGGCTAAACCTTTACGTGCACCGTGCGTTGAGTTAAAGTATTCGGACACGGTCAAACCTTCTTTAAAGTTTGAAATAATCGGTTGTTCGATAATTTCACCATTCGGTTTTGCCATTAACCCACGCATACCTGCCAATTGGCGCATTTGTGCGGCACTACCACGGGCACCGGAGTGAGCCATCATGTATACGGAGTTAATGTAACCGTGTTCTGTCTTTGAAATGTTTTTCATCATTTCATCGGCAATTTTATCGGTACAAGCCGACCAAATATCAACGACCTTGTTGTATTTTTCACCTTTGGTAATTAAACCGTTTTGATATTGTGTTTCAAACTCTTTTACCTGAGCTTTTGTTTCTTCAATAAGCTCTTGTTTGGCTTGAGGTACAATCAAATCGTCTTTACCGAAAGAAATGCCGGCTTTACATGCGTTTGTGAAACCTAAGGTCATGATTTTATCAACCATGATACATGTTTCTTTTTGGCCGCAATGACGATAAACCGTGTCAATGATTTCAGAAATTTCTTTCTTCTTCAATAAACGGTTGACAAGAGAGAACGGAATGTGCGGATTTTTCGGCAAGATATCCGAAACAATGATACGTCCCGGAGTTGTGTCAACCAAGCCGTATTTGATTTCGCCGTCATCTGTTACATATTCCATGCGGCATTTGATTTTAGCGTGCAAATCTACGGCTTTTGCGTTAAGCGCAAGCATACATTCTTCTTTGTCAGCATAAATGCTTCCTTCGCCGATCATACCATCTGCTTCATAAGAAAGGTAGTAGATACCTAAAACCATGTCTTGTGAAGGAACGATAATCGGTTTGCCCGATGCCGGTGATAAGATGTTGTTTGTTGACATCATCAAAACACGGGCTTCAAGTTGAGCTTCAATTGAAAGAGGTACGTGAACGGCCATTTGGTCACCATCGAAGTCGGCGTTGAATGCAGCGCAGACAAGCGGATGGAGGTGAATGGCTTTACCTTCAACCAAAACAGGCTCAAAAGCTTGAACACCTAAACGGTGCAGGGTAGGTGCACGGTTTAATAAAACAGGGTGTTCACGGATCACTTCTTCTAAGATATCCCAAACTTCAGGACGCTCTTTTTCAACCATACGCTTTGCGGCTTTAATGGTTGTGGCATGTCCGTATAGTTCCAATTTTGAATATACGAAAGGTTTGAAAAGTTCAAGAGCCATCTTTTTCGGTAAACCGCATTGCTGTAATTTGAGTTCAGGACCAACGGTAATAACCGAACGGCCTGAATAGTCAACACGTTTACCGAGCAAGTTTTGACGGAAACGACCTTGTTTACCTTTGAGCATGTCAGAAAGTGATTTTAACGGGCGTTTGCTTGCGCCTGTGATGGCACGAGATCTGCGACCGTTATCAAACAAAGCGTCGACAGATTCTTGAAGCATACGTTTTTCATTTCTGACGATAATTTCAGGAGCGTGTAATTCAAGTAAACGTTTCAAACGATTGTTACGATTAATAACACGACGATATAAATCGTTTAAATCAGATGTAGCAAAACGACCACCGTCTAACGGAACAAGCGGACGAAGCTCAGGCGGAATAACCGGCAGAACCGTTAGGACCATCCATTCCGGTTTTGTGTTCGAGTCAATGAAAGATTCAACAATTTTCAAGCGTTTAACGAGTTTCTTACGTTTTGCTTCCGAATTTGTTTCTTTCAAATCGGCACGCATTGTTGCACGTTCGGCTTCCAAATCAATATTTGAAAGAATTTCGCGCAAAGCTTCGGCACCGATGCCGGCTCTGAATGAATCTTCGCCGTATTTATCCAAAGCTTCCTGATATTCATCTTCGGTCAATAACTGATTGATTTGCAAATCAGTCAAGCCCGGTTCAATGACAATATAGCTTTCAAAATAAAGCACACGTTCCAAAGATTTAACAGAGATGTCCGTTAAAGTTGAAATACGGCTCGGAAGCGATTTTAAGAACCAAATGTGCGCAACAGGAGCTGCAAGTTCAATATGTCCCATACGTTCGCGACGAACCTTTGAAAGCGTTACTTCAACACCGCACTTTTCGCAGACAATACCGCGATATTTCATGCGTTTGTATTTGCCGCACAAACATTCATAGTCTTTAACCGGACCGAAAATGCGTGCACAGAACAAACCGTCACGCTCAGGTTTGAATGTGCGGTAGTTAATCGTTTCAGGCTTTTTAACCTCACCATAAGACCAAGAACGAATTTGTTCAGGAGAAGCTATCGAAATTTTGATTTCATCAAAAGATTCTTCAGTTTCTTGCGGTTGAGATGCAAAAAATTTCATTACGTCATTCATAAATTTATTCTCCTATCTATTAAACTTCTTCGTTCAACATTTCAACATTCAAGCACAAAGACTTAATTTCTTTGACCAAAACGTTAAAGGACTCAGGCACACCGGTGTTAAAGGTGTCTTCACCGCGGACAATGGCTTCATAAACCTTTGTTCTGCCGGAAACGTCATCTGATTTAACAGTGAGCATTTCTTGCAAGGTGTAAGCAGCACCGTAAGCTTGGAGCGCCCAAACTTCCATTTCACCGAAACGTTGACCACCAAATTGTGCTTTACCGCCCAGAGGCTGTTGTGTAACCAAACTATATGGACCAACAGAACGAGCGTGCATTTTTTCATCGACAATGTGGTGAAGTTTAATCATGTAAATGATACCAACGGTTACCTTACGGTCAAATTTTTCACCCGTACGACCATCGTACAAGTCAATTTGACCTGAGGTCGGAAGACCTGCCATTTCAAGCATGCGATTGATGTCATCACCTGAGGCACCGTCAAATACAGGGGTGGCCATCGGGATACCATCTTTTAAGTTTGAAATGAGTTCCATTTTTTCTGATTTGTTCAAAGGCTCGATTTGTGCCTTATATTGTTTTTCGCCATATATTTCTTTTAAGCGATTGTTCAAATCAGTAATGGTCTTTTCGCCCTTCTTATATTGTTCGCACATCTCGTTTAACTGTCTGCCGAGTTCTTTGGCAGCCCAACCGAGGTGTGTTTCCAAAATTTGACCAACGTTCATACGTGAAGGCACGCCGAGCGGGTTCAAAACGACATCAACAGGTGTGCCGTCTTCCATGTAAGGCATGTCTTGAAGCGGTAAAACGCGTGAAACGGTACCTTTGTTACCGTGACGACCGGCCATTTTATCACCTGTTTGCATTTTACGTTTTGTGGCAATGAAAACTTTGACCATTTTCATAACGCCAGGCAATAAGTCATCGCCGCGCTGAACTTTTTCAACTTTGTCTTCAAAGTGAGCGTGAACTTTGGCAACACGTGCGTCGAATGAAGCCGAAAATTCTTCGATTTCCTTCATCGTTTTCTCGTCTTTGACGGCAATTTTACGCCACTGAGCAGAAGGAACAGAATCTAAGATCTTTTCCGTTAATTTGACTTTTTTGCCGATTTCTTTCGGTGCATCAACCGTTGTTTGACCGATTAACATGTCTTTTAATCTGGCATCAAAACTGCGGCGAATGATGGCGATTTCGTCATCACGGTCTTTGGCAAGTTTGGAAATTTCCTGCTGTTCGATCGAGAGGGCGCGTTCGTCCTTTTCAATGCCGCGACGTGAGAAGACTTGAACGTCTACAACCACACCTTCAATACCCGGTTGAACACGAAGCGATGTATCGCGAACATCCGATGCTTTTTCACCGAAAATTGCACGGAGCAATTTTTCTTCAGGTGTTACCGGAGATTCACCTTTCGGGGTTACTTTACCGACCAGGATATCACCGGCCTTAACTTCGGCACCGATATAAACGATACCTGCCTCATCAAGATTTCTTAATGCTTCTTCGCCGACGTTCGGAATATCACGCGTGATTTCTTCGGCACCTAATTTTGTATCGCGTGCCATAACTTCAAATTCTTCAATATGAAGTGAAGTTAAAACATCATCACGAGAAATACGTTCCGAAAGCAAAATAGCATCTTCGTAGTTTAAACCGTTCCAAGGCATGAAGGCAACCAAAACGTTCTTACCCAAGGCAAGTTCGCCTAAATCGGTACAAGGACCGTCAGCAATGATATCACCGGCTTTAATTTTGTCACCGACCTTAACGAGCGGGACTTGGTTAATGCAGGTGTTTTGGTTGGAACGACGGAATTTTTGAAGTCTGTAAATTTCAACACCGACATTGCTTGCATGTTTGCTGTCAGAGCGAATAACAATACGGTTTGCATCAACAGAATCAACGATACCGTCATATTTTGCAATTAATGTCGCACCGGAATCTTTAGCAACGGTTGCCTCAATACCCGTGCCGACGAGCGGAGCCTCGTTTCTTAAAAGAGGAACGCCTTGACGCTGCATGTTTGAACCCATCAAAGCACGGTTCGCGTCGTCGTTTTCTAAGAACGGAATCAAAGCTGTTGCAACAGAAACGAGTTGTTTCGGTGAAACGTCGATGTAGTTAATTTCTTCAGGTCTTGCAAACAAAACCTCACCGTTTTTACGGCAGGTAATCATGTCGTTTTCAAAGTGACCGTCATCTTTAACTTTTGCGTTTGCTTCGGCAATGATGACTTTTCCTTCTTCATCAGCTGAAAGATAAACGACATCAGATGTAACAACACCTTTAACAACCTTGCGATACGGGCATTCAATAAAGCCGTATTTGTTAATGCGCGCATAAGTTGCAAGAGAGTTAATCAAACCGATGTTCGGACCTTCCGGTGTTTCAATCGGGCAGATACGTCCGTAGTGTGTCGGGTGAACGTCGCGGACTTCAATACCGGCACGTTCACGACTTAAGCCACCAGGGCCCAATGCAGACAAACGGCGTTTATGCGTGATTTCGGAAAGCGGGTTATTTTGATCCATGAATTGTGATAATTGAGATGAACCAAAGAACTCGCGGATAACGGCTGCAATCGGTTTTGCATTAACCAAATCCTGAGGCTTAACGTTGTTCAAAACTTCGGCGCTCATCTTTTCGCGGATGGCACGTTCCATTCTGAGCAAGCCCATACGATATTGGTTTTCCATCAATTCACCGACCGAACGAACACGACGGTTGCCGAGGTGGTCAATATCATCAGGTTCGCCTTTGCCGTCGCGCAAATCAATCAAGTGTTTAACAATGCGCAAAATATCATCTTTGCGGAGTGTACAATATGTGTCGGGAGCGTCTTTGAAATCAATGTCCAAAGCGTGGTTTAATTTAACACGACCGACTGATGACAAATCGTAACGCTCGTTATCAAAGAAAAGATATTTAAAGAGTTGGTGAGAAGCTTCCAATGTTGCCGGTTCACCAGGGCGCATAACGCGATAGATATCAAGCAAAGCTTCTTCACGACAATGGTTTTTATCAATTTCTAAGGTATTTCTGATATATGGGCCGACATTAACACCATCAATAAATAAGATGTTTAATTCAGTTATTTTGGCTTCTTTGATTTTTCCTAACAACTCTTCGTTTAATTCTGCACCGGCATCGGCGATAATTTCGCCTGTCTTTTTGTCGGCAACTGCTGTTGCCAAATACTTGCCGTAAAGTTGAGAATCACTGACCAAATAAGCTTCAAGACCATCATCAGCCAATTTTTTAGCTTGTCTCGGTGTTAATTTTTTGTTTGCTTCTAAAACAACCTTACCTGTTTTAGCGTTAATAAGGTCAAAATCAAAACGAACACCTTTCATGCGCTCGGGGTCAAACGCAACTTTCCAACCTTTTTTCGAGGCAGTATAGGTGTCTGATTCATAGAAATAATTTAAGATTTCTTCCTTGTCCATACCTTTAATTTGGTCTTCAGGTACTTTCTTGCCTTTCTTAATTAAGGCTTCGGTTTCTTTTGAATATAAAGAATATAACAAAGATGTTAAAGGCAATTTACGACGGCGGTCAATACGTGCATACAAAATGTCTTTTGCATCAAATTCAAAATCGAGCCAAGAACCGCGATAAGGAATAATGCGGGCAGCAAACAAAAGCTTACCGGTGTTGGTTGTTTTGCCTTGATCGCTGTCAAAGAAAACGCCAGGCGAACGGTGCATTTGCGAAACGACAACACGCTCGGTTCCGTTGAAAATAAAGGTACCGCGATCTGTCATAAGCGGAATATCGCCCATGTAAACATCTTGTTCTTTAATATCATGGATTGATTTTGAACCGGTTGCTTCATCAACATCAAACACAACCAAACGAAGTGTTGCTTTAATCGGTGCAGCGTATGTCATATCACGGCGCAAGCACTCATCAACATCATATTTCGGTTCTTCAAGCTCGTATTTAACGAACTCTAACTCGCCGTTGCCGGCAAAATCTTTAATCGGGAAAATAGATTTGAAAACTTCTTCCAAGCCGAATTCACAGTGGTTGCCATGGATATCAACATTGTTGATGAAACTGGAGTATGAACCGGTTTGGACTTCAATCAGGTTTGGCATATCGATGACGGCATCAATTTTGCCAAAGTTTTTCCTTACACGTTTTTTGCTCGTATAAGATTCTTTCATGTGATTTTATTCCTTTTTTGGTTAAATTCTGCGACCATACCGTTTAAGCGTTATTCAAGGAGCGACCTTGAGGCTTAAAAACCCCGTCAACAGAAGGTTAAAAAAACGTTTTTTGTGAAATGTAAGGCGAATCGACGGAACCCCTAGGAAAATATGCCAAACTCCGCCGTATTCCAAAGAATAATACCTTGTAAGTCGCGTGTTTTTTACACCAATTAAAAACAAAATGCAAGAAAAATTTTGAGGTTTTTGAAAGATTTTTTGATGTTTACAAGTTAAAGAATCGGGTTGCGTTTTAAAGGGGGCTTTTTTATGCTTTCAGGTAAGGAGAAAAGTATGACAATTGCAGCAATTTGGTGCAGGCATGAAGGGGACAATGTGATAGGTATCGGCCCTCAAATTCCGTGGCACATTTCGTCTGATTTTAAGCGCTTTAAGCGCATTACCGAGGGCTCGGCCGTTGTTTGCGGACAGACAACTTATGAGAGCTTTCCGAACAGGACACTTCCGAACAGACAGATTTATGTTTTGAGCTTTGATGCAAATTATGAAGTGTCCGATAAGGAAAATCATTTTGTTGTAACAGATGTAAACGCCTTGAAAGATTTTGAAGGAACGCTTTATGTTGTGGGCGGAGCGAGTATTTATAAGCTTTTTATGACAGGTGCGCCAAAGCTGATGCCCGACATTGTGGTTGACTGTATGTATAAGGGTGAGATGAACAGTGAGCTTAAAGGCCCGAAAATTGACATTACACCTTGTATTGATGCCATCGGGGCAAAATATCGGCAAATGTCGCAGGATTATTTGGAAGACAATATTTTAACGCGTGTTTACGTCAAAAAAGGAGATTTTGTTGACCAAAGCGTTATGAAACACATTATAGAAGCTATTGAAAATAAAGGAGAAAAATAAATGAAGCAATATTTAGACTTGCTCGCCGACATTATGGAAAACGGCGTTGATAAGATGGATCGTACCGGTGTCGGAACACGTTCGGTTTTCGGGCGGCAGATGAGATTCGATTTGAGCAAGGGCTTTCCGCTTGTAACCACAAAAAAAGTTCACCTTAAAAGCATTATTCATGAGCTTTTGTGGTTTATTAAAGGCGATACGAACGTTAAATATCTGCAAGATAACGGCGTTAGGATTTGGAACGAATGGGCCGATGAAAACGGCAATTTAGGCCCTGTTTACGGCGCACAATGGCGCAACTGGAACAATGACGGGATTGATCAGCTGGGTGAAGTGATTGAGCGCATCAAAACAAAGCCAAACGACAGGCGTTTGATTGTGACGGCTTGGAATCCCTCGCAAATCGGGCAGATGAAGTTGCCTCCCTGTCATATGATGTTTCAATTTTATGTGGCAAACGGCAAGCTTTCGTGTATGCTTTATCAGCGTTCGTGCGATATGTTTTTGGGTGTGCCGTTTAATATAGCCTCATATGCGCTTT
>JAEEGL010155359.1_pt1 | contig 10090 bp, 10 predicted proteins | sample 9134231 | NCBI WGS metagenome assembly JAEEGL01 (sample SAMN16246548, study PRJNA631951) | gut metagenome | biome: gut microbiome; feature: rumen; material: fiber-attached | host: Bos | place: Iran: Karaj | collected 2018-10 | reverse complement strand
TGCTCGGAATGTCGGTATTCTTGTCGATGATGTACTTGTCGTTGTAGCCGTCGGTCTTGTAGCCGACGTGGCGGAACTGCAGGTCGCCGAAGACGCTCCAGGCGTCGCCGATGGCGTAGGAAGCCTTGACGAAGCCGCTCAGGTCGAGCTTGGACGCGTCGGAATCATAGTACTGCCGGGGATTCTCCTTGGAAACGCCATACTTCTCCGCGACCGCCTGGCTGCTGGTATAGGTCAGGTAGCCGAAGTGGTTGCCCTGGAACTGCTGCCAGGACAGGCCGCCGACGACGTCCCAGGCGTCCTTGCGGAAGGTGACGTTCGCCACGGCGCCCCAGGCGTCCTGCAGGAGGCCCTTCTGGCGGACGAAGTCCACCTTCTTGACCTTGTTGCCGTCGGCATCCTTGAAGTACTCCAGGCCGTATTTGATGATCTTGTTGTTGTGGCGGAACTCCTCGTAGTAGCCGTAGCCGTGGGTGTAGTGCGGCGAGACGGAGAGTTTCCAGTACTCGTTGATGTCCCACGCGAAGTTCAGGATGTGGTGGGTCTGCCAGAAGTTGTCCGTGGTGCGCGGCCAGAAGCTGCCGTCGCTCATCTTGTAGCGGTTGACGGTGTAGTCCGTGCCGTCGATGGACACCAGCTCGTAGAGGGAGTTGTACCGGCCCAGACCGGCCGCATACAGGTCCGCGTAGGTGCGGATGCCGGTGGCGGCGCCATAGGTGCCGTCCATGATGGAGAGGTCGTCGTTGCCGGCCGTCACGCCGTTCCAGGCCTGGCCGGTGTTCTCGAAGTTGCCGACGAGCTTGTAGGAGAGCTTCCAGTCGCGTCCGAGCCAGGTCAGGCCGCCGAAATAGCTGCCCGAGCGGCCGGCGGTGCCGTGCAGGTAGCCGTCGGTCGTGGTCTGGCGGTAGCCGGCCTCGAGGATGAGGTGGTTCAGCAGCAGGCCCGTGGAGACGGAGCCGCCCCAGTTGGCCGTGTTGAACGAGCCATAGGAGGCGTTGATCTCCGCCGTCGGGACCAGCGAGGGGGCCTTGGTGCCCAGGGCGATGGTGCCGCCGAAGGCGCCGTCACCGTTGGTGGAGGCGCCCACGCCGCGCTGGATCTGCACGCTGCCCATCAGCGCGCCGTAGGAGTTCATGTTGGCCCAGAACACCGTCTGGTCCTCCGGCGAATTGAGGGGCACGCCGTCGAGCGTGACATTGATGCGGGAACCCGCCGCACCGCGGATGCGCATATAGGAAGTACCCGTACCCACGCCGTTCTCGCTCCAGGCGAGGACGCCCGGCGTGCGGGCGAAAAGCATCGGAAGCTCGATACCGGTCGTGGAGAAGTCCTGCAGCTCCTTGCGGGAGATGTTCGCAACGGCGTACGGCGCATCCTTGGCGGCGCGCACGGCGCTGATGACGACATCTTGGAGCTGCTCGACCGAGAGGGAATCCTGCGGCGCCTGCGCGGCGGCAGGGACGAAGCCGGCGACTGCCAGGGAGGCGGCAAGCGCGGCGTTCAGCAAACGTTTAGACATGAGAAAACCTTAATTGTAAATAAATTATACAATAAGGGGAAGTGGGAAGATAGCATTTCCTACGCGGGCATTACCCCGATCAGGTTTGAGGGTATCATCTCAGCCTCGGCCCCCAATGGGCCTCAGCACCCCTTAGCTTGCTCCTTGCAAGCCGCCGCAAAGATACTGCTTTTGTCGGTTCCTGCAAATTTTTTCCACCTCGCTCCTTTCCCACCGGGCATCCACGCCAACGCCCGTTCCCCACCTGCATTCTCTCCCCAGAGTGTGGCCGCCGTGTGGGAACGTTCTGCTTCCAGCCGGCGGGAGATCGCAGGTGTGCGGACGTACGTCGGGAAAGGGCGGGGCTATCCGTCTCGGTTGCTGGACGGCTAACTCCTCCTTTTTAGCCGTCTCCTACGGAGCCGTCTAACAGTCGTCAAACACACGCCGTCCTGCGTCTTCGTCGTCGCGCGCGCTCGTCGTCGTTGCCGTAAGAGGCGTTGCCTCATCCCGCACCTTCTCCTAACCCGCACCGCCTCAGCCGCACCGCGGCCCTCGCCGGGCCCCGCTGATCCTTTCCCTCCTATACGCCCGCCCGCCTGCGCCTCCCGCCGGCTGAAAACCAAAAAGGGCCGGCACCTTCCGGAAAACAAGAATCCTGTCCGGAGACAAATATGCTGGCTGGTAATCGAGGGGGGGGGCCAAGGCAGAATCTTTCCCCTTTATTGGACGCAACGAAAAGTCGTACTCGTTTTTGAAACCGTCTTCATATAATCCAAAAAATGATAATCATTTAAAGGATCGCCTATGGCAACTATTTTCGAGCCACTATCCAATAGGAAATCATTCCACTGTGGATGCTCGATTAGCCAGGGATTATTTCGTATAAAAGAATGATTCCAGTCAAAAACAACGGGCTGTTTAAACGATCTTCTCTGTAAGGCTCTGTTAAGCACCTCTTCTGTGTCTTCCCCGTTTGGTTCGACAATAAAGAGATAGGAGATATCATCCCGGCCAATCATTGCTATGATCTCATCCCAATGGTAAAGAGTTCCGACGCTACACGGAGAGCACTCTTGATCACGTACAATATGTACAAAGCAAAAAGCTCGAGTCAAAGGATTGTATCCAATGGTATTCACGCGAACTCCCAATAGAGCGCTATCTTTTCTAAAGTCTTTCTCTCCAGACGCGCAAGCATAAAGAAGGAACGCCATAGAAAAGGCCGAGAGTATTAGGGATAGTCGCGACCTAAATCGAACAACCATCTTATTACAAGAGGAAGGAATCTAAACAAGTGAAGGAAACGACACAAGCGGCAGTAGTTACAAGTACTGCAAGAGCCGCGAACAAATTGATTTTGCGCTCCTTCGCGTATTCCTGATAAATGGAAGAGGCTAACGCAATTGCGCAGATAGCGAACAGCACACCGGTAAGCGCAGCCGAAAAAGGTCTCCAATGCTCAGGCAAGCCGATCGTATAATACAGGAAAGAGATAATACCTGCAAGGCCGGTCTCGGCAGAGATCAATTCAACCAAGGAAAAGATTCCTTTAGTTTTTTTCTTAAAATATAACTGCGCCATATTTACTATCATTTGAAAGGATTAACCATTATTCTGCCGCTTTCATACACATATTATAATCTGTTTCAGCATCAGTAATCGCAGCATAATAATATACCGTCGCAGCAGCCTCACCCGCAACAGTAGGCTCAAGTAAAATAGCAAAAGCCATAGCAATGATGTAATTCCGCGAAGCACGAGCAACGGCAAGATCAAATGCTTGTCTGCATAATTCTGCAGCAGTTGCTTTCGTACTCAACTCTGCCATTTCCTCTTTACAATAATACGCACATGCAATGAGTTTAGCAAATTGCACCCTTTCCTTCTGAGAAAAACGCTTATCATTTTCGACATCATTCAAAATTGCCTTCTCATCCCAATCAAAGATGCAATCCGACATAAAATATTTATCAAGATACTCCCAATATTTGGAATCAATGCGATTTCTATCATAAGAGAGGATCTGCATCCCCGAATTAATAGATTCTGATTTTGTCAAATCAGCAATCTGGTCCTTTAATTCCGAATAATGATAAGAAAAAGCGAGCATTTCATCATACAAATCGCCTTCACTCTTTTCGGGAACAACCTGCTTGGAACAACTGTAAAAGAAAAACATAGAAAAAGCAACCAAGCCAACAAGACAAAAGATAGAGTGTTTCATAGGAAAGATTAAAATAATAATGAAGATTAAACAAAAATTTAAGCCTTAGTACATTGTCTAATATTAGATGAGACTTTGCGAAAGTAAGTAAAAAAAATGAATCCAGCAAGTTATTTCGTTTCAAAAACCCAAATCATTCATAATATTATAAATCAATAGATAGAAAGCTTCTGACACATCGCGAGACGACAGAAGGAAGGCACCACCGCCGGACATCGCGTCCGGCGGTTACGGGCGGAGGGCTGCGTTCGAGCTCCGGGGGCTCGACGCAGCCACGCCCGATGCCCGGCTTAAGCGCCCGCGCGCGAAATGTATGCCCTTCGCGCCCGATCGCCATGTACCATCCTCAAGGAGGGGCAGTTCAAAAAGTGGGATTTGTCCACGGAAAAGGCCGAATTCGTGGAGAGGAGGGAGGCGATCCGCCGGTCAAGCCGGCGGATGACGAGCAGGGGCAGCAGGATGATGGCGGGTGGAGGCGGTGAAGGTGGTGAAGGCGGTGAAGGCGGTGGGGTGCGAGGCGGAAGTGGCAAGGACGGGTTGGGTTTTTGGGGTTTTCTGTGTAGATTTGTGGTATGAGCCGGGAGATGGATACGCTTACGCTGCGGGAGAAGGTCGGACAGTTGTTCATTGTCCGGCCCGAATCGCTGGAACCCGCGATCCGCTACGCGTCCGACGCGGAGCTGCCGCCCTACCGCCTCCAGGCGGTCAGCGACAGGATGCGGAAGCGCGCGCAGGATTATCCTGTCGGCGGCATCCTCCTCTACGGACACAACATCCTGGACGAAAATCAGTTACGCGGATTCATCCGGGACCTGCGCGCCCTGCCGGGCGCTCCCCTGCTCTGCATCGACGAAGAAGGCGGCCGCGTCAGCCGGCTGGCGGCGAACCCGGCCTTCGACGTGCCGCACTACGGGAGCATGGCCGCCGTGGCGGCCGGAGGCCCGCAGGCGGCCCACGACGCTGCGTACAGCATCGGGACCTACCTGCGCAGATACGGCTTCGACATCGACTTCGCCCCGGTGGCCGACGTCAACACCAACCCCGACAACATCGTCATCGGCACGCGGGCCTTCAGCGACGAGCCCGCCGTCGCCGCCCCGCTGGTCGCCGCCTACGTCCGCGGACTCGCGGAAACCGGCGTCCACGGCTGCCTGAAGCATTTCCCCGGCCACGGGGACACCCGCGCCGACACCCACTTCGACTTCGCCTCCTCCGCCAAGACCTGGGAGCAGATGCTCGCCTGCGAGATGGTGACCTTCCGCGCCGGCATCGCCGCGGGGGCACCGCTCGTGATGGCCGCGCACATCGCCGCCCCCGCCGTGACGGGCGGCGACGAACCCGCCACCCTCTCCCGCACAATGCTCACGGACAAGTTGCGCGGCGAACTCGGCTTCGATGGGATCATCATCACCGACGCCCTGGAAATGGGCGCCATCACGCACCGCTACGGCAGCGGCGAAGCCGCCGTGCTCGCACTCGAGGCGGGCGCGGACTTCCTCCTCTGCCCGCTCGACCTTTGCGCGGCCTTCGACGCCGTGGTCGCGGCCGTCGAATCGGGCCGCATCCCGGAAAAGCGGATCGACGATAGTCTCCGCAGGGTATTGAAAATCAAGAATTAAAGTTTGCGACGGGCCCGCCGCGTCTGCAACCAGACAGACAGGACGATCAGCGCCAGACCGCCCCAGAAAGACAGTCCCACCTCACGCGTCTCGCCGAAGAGCACGGCGGCGAAAAGGATGCTGTACACCGGTTCCAGGTTGTAGGTCACGTTGACCGTGAACGCCGACAGACGGCGCAGGGCGTGGATCTGCAACAAGAACGGAATGATCGTGAGCACGGAGCCAAGCACCAGCAGCCACCAGACATCATTTCCCCGCGGCAGCGGGATGGGATTGCCCGTGAAACGGGCGAACAACGGCACGCAGACCGACAGGAAAACCACGCTGCCGGCAAGCTCCCAAAGCAGCATCGTCGCGCTGTCCTCCCCCGTCGCTTCGCCCGCCTTGATGTTCAGGATGGCGAAGACGGAATAGACCGACGCGGACACGAGTCCCCAGGCAATACCCACGCGATAGCGCACGTCCAGGCTGAAAATCAGGAGAATACCGGCGATCGCCACGAAACTGATCAGCAGCTCCACCCACTGCATCCTGCGGCGGGTGAGCATCGGCTCAAAGAGTGCCGAGAAGAAGCAGGACGTCGCGATGCAGGCCACGCCGACCGACACGTTCGCGGTCTGGATGCTCTTGTAGAAGGCCACCCAGTGCATCGCGAGCAGGACGCCGAGCGCAGCGAAGCGCAGTACGGCGCCGCGGCCGCTGCGGTGCAGCCTGCGCGCCGCCGCGAGCGCACCCAGCAGTGCCGGGAAGGCGATCAGCACACGGTACCACACCAGCGGCAGCCCGTCCAGCGAGATCAGGCGGCCGAAGATACCGGTCCATCCGGCCAGCAGGACGGCCAGATGCAGGAGGATCAGGGTGCGGCTTTTGTCGTTCATTCCGGGGCGCAAAGATAGGAAAAAGAATCCTTGCTTTTCTTCCCGATTCGCCTAACTTTGTCCGTATGAAAAAACATTTCGCACTTATCGCAGGCATCGTCGCAGCGATGATGCTCCTGCCCGGATGTACATCCAGATTCTCTTTCCAGAAGAGCGGCTCCGACGGCGACAGCCTCGATGAGCTGTTCGCCTCGCGCCGCAGCGTCCGCAGCTACGACGCCACCAGGACCATTTCCGAAGAAGAAGTGCGCTCCCTGCTCACCGCCTCGCAGCAGGCGCCGTCCTGGGCCAACCGCCAGCCTTCCCGCTACTACGTGGCCATCACCCCCGAGAAGGTCGCGGCCGTACGCGAATGTGTCGGTGAGCGCAACGCGCAGAACGTCGCCGGTGCACCGGTGCTGATCGTCTCCACCTTCGTCAAGGGCCAGTCCGGCTTCGGCATGGGCGCGCAACCCGCCAACGAGATCGGCGACGGCTGGGGCGCCTATGACAACGGCCTCGCCAACGCCTACCTCATCCTGAAGGCACGCGACATGGGTTTTGACACCCTGATCATGGGCTTCCGCGACAGCGGCAAGCTCCGCTCCATCCTGGCGATTCCCGACAGCGAAGAGGTCCTCGCCGTCATCGCGCTGGGCTACCGCGCCCAGGAGCCCGGCACGCCCAACCACCTCGCCCTCGACGAGATCGTCAAGTTCTTCTAGCTACTCGATCTCGAACAGATTGAGGAATCCCGTCATCATGAAGACTTGACGGATATCATCGGAAATGTTCCGGATGATGACCTTTCCGCCGCGGGAGGCAGCAGCCTTGCGCAGCGTCAGGAAAATGCGGAGTCCGGAACTGGAGATATAATTCATTTCGGTGCAGTCGAGCACGGTCGTGCCGGCTGCATCTTCCATGACAGGCTCCAGGGCTTTCGACACTTCCTGGGCCGCCGGCGTATCCAGGCGGCCGATCAGCCGGACCGTAGTCACGGCGTCCGTTTTATTGATATTGACTTCCATATTGAATTAGATTTTTTTCGTCATTGAAAGGATGTTCTTGCCATCGGCGCGCTTGTACGACACCGTGTCCATAATGTTGCGGACCAGGTAGATGCCCAGGCCGCCGATCGGACGGTCGTCCACGCCGAGCGACGTATCCGCCTCGGGGACGGACAGCGGGTCGAACGGCTTGCCGCTGTCCGAGATGATGAATTCCAGCGAATCCTCGCGGATGATCGCCTCGATGTCCACCTGCCCGTCGGAACCTTCCGGATACGCATACAGGATGACATTGGTCACGGCCTCCTCGAGCGCGAGGTTGAGACTCATCGCCATACTCGTGTCGAGGCTTTTCTCCTCGGCGATCTCCTCGACAAATCCCGCCAGTTGCGGAATCTGCTGGATGTTGTTGTGCAGGATCAGGTGTCTTTCGTCCATATCCATAGTATTTAGTCTTCAGTATCTCCCATCAGGATGACCAGCCGGTCCCCCACCTTCAGCTCCAGGCTGCCGTGGGGCACGATGAATTTCCCTTCCCGCCGGACCATCACCACGCGGATGCCGTGCGGCAGGCGCAGGTCGCGCAGCGTCCGGCCGCGCGCCAGGTCCTCTTCCGCCACCGTATGGTCCCGCAGCATACCCATCTCGTCGGGGATTTCCATGCCGAAGGTCTCCACCTCCGGATCCTCCTCGATGCAGAGGTCCAACAGCCGGGCCGCCGGCACGAGCGTCGTCCCCTGGACCAGGAGCGACAGCAGCGCGACGCAGAACACGAGGTTGAACAGGTCCGCACCGCCTTCCACGCCGCCCAGGAAGGCGCATAGCGCGAACAGGATCGGGCCCGCGCCCTTCATTCCGGCCCAGGAGACATAGAGCTTGGCCCGGAAGGACAGGCGCTTGAACGGCAGCAGGCTGAGGAACACGCCCAGCGGGCGGCCGACCAGGATCAGGAAGAAGCCGAGCAGCACGGCGGGGCCGAGCACGGCCGGCATCCCGGAAGGCTGCGCCAGCAGGCCCAGCAGGAGGAACATCAGCAGCTGCGCGAGCCAGGTGACGCCCTCGAAGAATTTGTGGATGTCCTTCTTGAAGGGAAGGTCGGGGGTATTGCCGATGACGATCGCCGCCACGTACAGCGCCACGAAGCCGTTGCCGCCGACCAGGGAGGCAAGGCCGTTGGCGAACAGCGCGAGCGTCAGGATCAGGATCGAATAGAGCGGACCGCTTTGGAGGTCGATGCGGCGCATCAGCCAGCGGGCGGCGTGGCCGATGCCCACGCCGATGCCGAAACCGGATGCGATCTGCCAGACCAGCATCAGCACCACATAGCCGATGCCGAGCAGCAAGGATCCCTCCTTGAGGTTGAAACGGTCGGCGGAAGTGATGATCGAAATCAACAGCAGGGTCAGGGCGAACGCCGTCGGGTCGTTGCTGCCGGACTCCAGCTCGAGGAGCGGGTCAAGGTCTTCGCGCAGGTGCATCCGCTTGCTGCGGAGCACGGAAAAGACGGACGGCGAATCGGTCGAGGACAGGATGCAGGCCAGCAGGATGCAGCCCAGCAGGGTCTTTCCGGCCGCGCCGACGCGGTCGCCGAGCACGAAGAAGGTGAAGAAGCCCGTCGCGAGGATGGTCAGCAGCAGGCCCAGCGTAGAGAGCGTCAGGCCCTGCTTCATCACGGATTTCGTGTGCGCGAGCGAGGTCTCCAGGCCGCTGGACAGCAGGATGACCGCGACGCCCAGGTGGCCCAGGAATTCAGCCAGTTCGTGGTTGCGGACTTCGATGCCCACGCCGTCCGGACCGGCCACCATGCCGATGAAAAGGAAGAGGAGCATACCCGGCACGCCGTATTTCGCGCCCAGCCGCGAGATGAGGATGGCGGCGAGCACGAGCACGGACAGGAGCAGCAGGATGTTGCCGGTGTCCAGCTTGATGGCGATGGCGGGCAGGATGGACAGCATTTAGCGCAGGATCGGGATTAATTTCTCACGGAACTCCGGCATCGGGCGGCAGGTGTCGCGCTCGACGATCAGGGTCTTGATGCCGGCGTAGGGGCCGATCTCCTCCTCGATGTCGCGCAGCGGCCGGTCGGCGCCGAAATAGGCCGGGGCGAATTCTTCCCAGAAGCGGATGGACACCGCCTTGGGCATATGGAACGCTTCGGTGATGAAGGCCTCGTCGCTCAGGCAGCAGCAGAGGTACACCATGCCGACGTCGAAGAGCTTGTAGCCATAGCAGAAGTCGCCCAGGTCGATGAAATAGCGTTTGTCACCGACGAAGATGACGTTGCCGAACTGGAGGTCGCCGTGGATGGCGAACGGGGTGTCGGGCGCGTCGGCGATGAAGCGGCCCAGCTTGTCCTTCTCCGCCGTGGAGAAGAACGGATTGGCTTCGAGCAGGCGGTAGTAGCGGTCCTTCACGTGCTCGAACTGCTTCGTGTCCACCTGCGTGGCATGGAGCTGGCGGCTCATCTCCGCGAACTGGACGGCGAACTCGCCTACCCGCTGCGGCTCGTCGCCGATGGCGCGGGCGAAGGATTTCTTGCCGACGATGCGCCGGAAACGGATGCCGTAACGTCCGTCCTCCGTGACCACGTACTCGCCCGGCTCCGGCGTCGGAATGCCGAGGTCATAGACCTTGCGGGCCAGCATCATCTCGTCGAGCGGCTGCTGGATCTTGCCGGGGAAATAGAGTTTGAGCATCACGGACGGGTCCGTCCTGTGGTCATAGCTCTCGCCGTTGGCGCCGCCGCCGGACAGGACATAATCGTCGAGGGATATCTTGATCGCTTCCATGTTACTTGTCAAAAACTTCGTGGATCAGGTGTTCGAATTCGCGGATCGCGAAGGTATCTTCCAGTTCGCGCAGGGCGTCCGCCAGCGCGTGGT
>JAEEGL016336367.1_pt1 | contig 10091 bp, 9 predicted proteins | sample 9134231 | NCBI WGS metagenome assembly JAEEGL01 (sample SAMN16246548, study PRJNA631951) | gut metagenome | biome: gut microbiome; feature: rumen; material: fiber-attached | host: Bos | place: Iran: Karaj | collected 2018-10 | reverse complement strand
GAATGCCCGCTAAGATTGACGAAATAATGTCAATTGCCAATAAATACGACATTCCTGTAATAGAAGATGCTGCCGAAGGCTTTGGAAGTTGTTACAAAGGTCAGGTTTGTGGAACATTCGGGAAATATGGCGTTCTGAGTTTCAACGGCAACAAAATGATAACTACCTCAGGTGGTGGTGCATTAGTTTGCCCAACTGCGGAAGCCAAACAAGAGATAATGTTCTACGCAACTCAAGCACGTGAGGCATATCCCTATTATCAACACGAAAAAATTGGTTACAACTACCGCATGAGTAATATTTGTGCAGGTATTGGTCGGGGTCAGATGACTATTGTCAACGACCATATAAACCATCACAAGCATGTTACATCGTTGTATAAAAAATTACTTTCTGGCATTGATGGTATTACATTACACGAAAATCCATCGCCCGAAATTGATAGTAATTATTGGCTAAATACCATTGTTATAGACGAGAATCTTCGTGTAATAGGAGAAGATGAAGCATATACTCATGCCATTTCTGGTGCGGTAGGTGGAGCTGCAGGCGTAACTCATGCTGTTGCGTCCCTTCATACCGATTGCGAGCCAAATCGCAACGTGGAAGCTATGAGAATGTTTCTTGATAAAGCAAATATTGAATCTCGTCCTTTGTGGAAACCGATGCACTTGCAACCTGTTTACAAAGATTGCCCTGCTTACACTAACGGAATAAGCGAAGGATTGTTTAAAACAGGTCTCTGTTTGCCATCTGGTCCTATGGTTAGTGATAGTGATGTGGAATATATTGTATCTGAGATAAAGAAATCTATTCTCTAATAAATGACCAACCAAGAAATCGGCATCCTCGGCGAAAACGCAGCCGCTGACCTTTTGGTTAAAAAGGGTTATGCTATTTTAGAGCGAAACTACCATGTTAATCATCTTGAAATTGACATAATCGCTTTAAAAGACGGCGTAATTGTATTTGTGGAAGTTAAAACTCGTGCTGCCGACTATTTGGTTGCTCCGCAAGAGGCCGTTAACAAACAAAAGCAGAAGTTTATTATCAATGCAGCAAATGGATACATACGTCGCCATAATCGAACAGAGGAGGCTCGGCTTGATGTGATCACCGCTCTTCATAGAAACGGTAAGATTACAAATGTTGAGCATATCGAAAACGCTTATTATCCAATAGTTAGAACACATTAAAAGATATTCATGCTTAACTTTATGTATATAACCAATTCACCATCAATTGCCGCTATTGCGCAGCGTTATGGTGTGGATTGGATTTTTGTTGACCTCGAAACACTTGGTAAGGAGGAAAGGCAACGTAACATGAACACAGTAAAGTCGCACCACAAGGTGGAGGATATTTCTGTGATTAAGCCTATTCTTACTACATCGAAACTTTTGGTTCGTGTTAATCCTCTGCATGAAGGATCTGAAGCCGAAATAGATGAAGTTATACGCCGGGGAGCCGACATTATTATGTTGCCAATGTGGAAGTCGTTGCAAACGGTTAAAGATTTTCTAAGTTGCGTTGGTGGACGTTGTAAAACTCTGCTTCTTTTGGAAACAAAGGAGGCTTGTGAAATATTGGATGATGTACTCAAATTAGATGGTATTGATTATATCCATATAGGTCTCAACGATTTACACTTAAGTTATAACCTATCGTTTATGTTTGAGCCTCTTGCCAACGGAATGGTTGATGCTCTGTGCCAAAAAATATCCCAAAAGGGTATTCCGTATGGGTTTGGTGGCATTGCTCGCATAGGTGAAGGAATTGTGCCTCCCGAAATGTTGATAATTGAGCATTTTAGGTTGAAATCTTCTATGGCAATTCTATCGCGCAGTTTTTGTAATACTGATTTATACAATAGTTTAGACGAAATTGAAGATATTTTTTCAAAAAATATCAAAATGCTTCGAGATTGCGAAAGTATTGCTTCTTCGATGTCGCCGCTTGAATTGGAATTTAACCGGACAAGAATTATTGAGCGAGTAAATAATATAATAAGCGAAAAAAATGAACAACAATCAGTTAGTGGAATTGTCCGCTAAATACGGTTCAGCTTTTTATTTGCTTGATACTGCGCAGTTTAGAAATAATTTTTCTGAACTGAAAAACGCTTTTGCAAGTATTTATCCAAATACCAATATTGCTTATTCATACAAAACCAACTATATACCAGCACTTTGCAAGATTGTTGACGAATTAGGCGGATTGGCTGAGGTGGTTTCTGATATGGAACTCAACATTGCTCGTAGGGTAGGAGTGAGGCCTAAAAATATCATTTGGAACGGTCCGTACAAAAATCCGCAAGAATTTGAAAACCTTCTCGTGGAGGGCGGACAAGTTAATCTTGACTCGTTTTATGAAACAGAACTTTTAAAAACTGTTGCCAAAAATCATCCCGACAAGACTCTGAACGTTGGTATAAGAGTAAATTTCGCTATCAACGATAATACGGTTTCGCGCTTTGGATTTGATGTGGCATCTAAAGATTTTTCTGAAACCTTAAATGTTATTAGTCAATTAGATAATGTAAAACTTTCGGGCATTCAGTGTCATTATGCCACTCGCCGTCTTGAAACATGGCGTCCGCGTGCCGAAAAAATGCTCGAACTATTAGGCAGAATTGGTATTGTACCCTCTCGTATTGATTTGGGTGGTGGCCTCTATGGTAAGATTCACGAGAGTTTAAAAAAACAGTTCGACGCTTATATTCCTTCATATCAAGAATATGCCGAAAATGTGGCTCCGCTTTTTACCCAAAAGTTCGGTTCTTTGTCTAATCCGCCACAGTTGCTGATAGAACCGGGTAGTGCTTTGGTGGGCGATTGTATGAGTTTTGTAGCCAAAGTGGTGTCTATAAAGAATATAAGGGGACAATATTTTGCTACACTCCTTGGAAGTTCGCACAATATTAATATTACGGGCAAGAATCCGCCTCTTACCGTGTATCCTGTTGCTAATGAGCGTATCGAATATGATAATCTTAATTTCGTAGGCTACACTTGTATCGAAAGCGACGTGCTTTACCGTGGGTTCAACGGACTTTTGGGCGTGGGCGACTTTGTGGAGTTTTCCAATGCCGGCTCTTACTCTGTGGTTTTGAAACCGCCGTTTATCCTTCCTAATTTTCCTATTTTGGACATCAGTGGCGACAATCCGGCTTTGATTAAACGTCAGGAATGTTTCGACGATCTTTTCCGCACTTATAGTTTTTAGGCTGATGTTCAGCAATTTTCTCAAACGTTTTTTTGCCATAGTATCTTGCTCTGTGGCAACTATTTTATTGTTGCCTGTGTGGATATTTGTCGCTTTTGCAATCAAAATAGACTCCAAAGGTCCTGTTTTGTTTGCTCAAGGTCGTCGCACCAAGGATGGAAAGGTGTTTAAAATGTTGAAATTCCGTTCAATGGTGGTTAATGCCGAAAATATTGGAACGGGACTTTTCTCTTACGATAATGATCCGCGTGTTACTCGTGTTGGAAAATTTCTAAGAAAAACAAGTATTGATGAACTTCCTCAATTGTTGAATGTTATCAAAGGTGATATTTCTATTGTTGGACCTCGTCCATGCGTAACATACGAACTTGGTGATTTTGACACTCTCAACAAAAAATACAAAAAACGGTTTCAGGTTAAAGGTGGTATTACAGGGTTGGCTCAAGTAAAGGGCCGCAACGAAAATTCTTGGGATGAGAAGGTTACACTCGATAATGAATATGTTGACCGTTACGCAAAAGAAGGTTTTTGGCTTGATATTAAAATAATGTGGTGGACACTTTTTAAAGTTTTTGCTAAGAAAAATATCAATGAATCAAAGATTTCGGAAGATATGTCTGATATCGAATCGGCAGAATTATCCGACGAAGAGGTAAAAAGAATTGCACATCTTCCAGATTAGTTGTAATTTTGCGGCATGGAAAACAAAGAAGCAAACCGCCTAATTTGGCTTAATGGAGAAATCCTCAATGTCAACGACGCAAAAATCAATGTTTTGTCGCCGTCGGCTCAGTTCGGGCTTAATGTATTTGAAGGTATACGTTGCTATTGGAGTCAGGAACAAAATCAACTCTTCGCATTCCGGCTTAAAGAACATTATCATAGACTTTTGCAGTCGGTTCGACTTTTACAAATAGAAGAAAAATATACCGAAGAACAATTACAAGAGGCTTTGGTGCAGGTAGTTAAAGCTAATAACTACAGAGAGGATATTGCCGTACGACAAACCATCTTTGTTGACGGTTTTGGCACTTGGCATTCGAGCGAAAGGGCTGGTATGTTTGTATCTCCGATTGCAAAGGCAAAAACCAATCCTGAATACAACAAAAAGGGTTTAAACTGTTGCGTAAGTTCTTGGCGCAGAATTAGCGACAATGTACTTTCTCCTCGTATCAAGTGCGGTGCTAACTATATCAACAGCCGTATGGCGCAGCGTGAGGCACTCCGCAATGGCTACGACACTACAATTTTTCTCAATGAATTTGGCAAGGTGGCAGAAGGTCCTGGGTCGTGCTTGTTTTTAGTTAAAAACGGACGCCTTATCACTCCGATGTTTACCGACAGTGTATTGGAAAGCATCACCCGCGATACAATTCTCATACTTGCTCGTGAAAATGGTATCGAAACCGTTGAACGCACTATCGACCGCACCGAACTCTACACTGCTGATGAGGCGTTTCTCTGTGGTTCGGCTATGGAGATAACTCCCGTTGTTTCTATTGATAAATATCTTATTAACAACGGTGTAGAAGGTCCATTGACACATAATCTCCATTTAAAATATCTCGAATGTGTTTGTGGTAACAACAGTCGCCACTCTGATTGGCTAACGTCCATTTATTAATATGGCTGAGGACTTCAACAACGATTTAGTTTCAGTGATAATTCCCGTTTATAATGCGGAGAAATATCTTGAAGATACTTTGTTGTCGGTTGTAAATCAAACCTATAAAAAATGGGAACTTGTTTTAGCAGACGATTGTTCCTCAGATTCTTCGCCTGATATAATTGCCAAGTTTTCTTCTAAATATCCCAACATCGTATATCACCGTTTGCCTAAAAATCAAGGTGCAGCTGTTGCTCGCAATTCCGCTCTGGATATTGCTCGTGGCAGATTTATTGCTTTTTTAGATAGCGATGATATTTGGGATCAACATAAACTTGAACATCAGATGGCTTTTATGGCAGCAAGCGATGCTTTTGCCTCGTGCACAGCTTCTGATGTTATTGATGATGATGGATTACCCCTTGGTAAAATTCGTCATGTTGCTGACACTATCAATTATAAGTTTCTGTTACATAATACAATGATTTCTACATCTACGGTTATTGTAGATAGGTTAAAGACTGGTCGGTTTCAGATGCCGCTGTTGCGTTCGGGGCAAGATTATGCCACTTGGCTGATGCTGATGCGCGATGGCAGTAAATTTCGCGGGCTCGATCAAGTGCTCACTCATTACCGTATTAGTAAAAAGTCACTATCTTCCAATAAGTTAGACAGTCTTCGACAAATATATCAGATCCAAACTCAGTTTGAAAACATTGGCAAATTATCAGCCATTATTAATACTGGTTGTTTTGCGTTTAATGCTCTGAAAAAGAGGTTGTAATTATGCCACAGAATATTTTCGATTTCGTTTTTGTGGTGTTGGTTTACCGCAATACTCAGGATTTAAAAGACTTTTTCTCGAGCCTTAGTATTCCTAATTCTAAGGTTGTGGTGGTCAATAGTTTTTATAATGATGAAACTAAATCAGAGTTTGAGCAAATTGCAATTGATAATGGTGCTGATTTCTTGAATGTTGAAAACAAGGGTTATGGCTATGGCAACAATCGTGGATGCGAGTTCGCGTTGCAGCATTACCAATTTAAATATCTGATTATTTCAAATGCTGATATCGAGATTCAAAAGCTTTCTATCGACCAACTTTCTGAAAATCATATCACTGCACCTGAAATTATCACTCTTAAAAATAAAAAGCAAAACCCTTATCTTCCTTTTCTTTCTAAGTGTTACGAAAAAACTAAGTATTTTCTCATAAAGCGCCGTAGCCGTCTGACAATATTCTGTTGGATTTTTAGCCGACTTATTCGCGAAATATATCTGCTTTTTCATAAGCGTGGATATGTGTTTGCTGCTCATGGAGCTTTTTTTATTTTACCTTATAATATTTTAAAAACTTTGTATCCGCTTTACAACGAAAAGATGTTTCTTTTTGTGGAAGAAGAGCATGTTGCTATGTTGGCACGCCAGAAAGGTATAAAGATTTATTATGATTCGTCTATAGTTGTAAAGCATAAGGAGGATGGTAGTGTCTCATTTTTGAATAACGAAAACGAGATTCAGCTTCAATCTTTTACAGAGTTTTATAACACGTGGTTTAAATAGTAGTATTGTTATTTTATTATAATGCAAAAATCCCCGGTTGCTTTTGCTTCCGGGGATTTTTATGTTAAATAGTTTTGGGTTGTTATTGTTCTTCAAAAAAGCTGATTATAAAAAGACTTCTAAATAAAAAAAAGTTTGATTTGATTGTTATATAATATATTAATATTTAGGTGTTGTTTATGGTTCGTATCAATTATAATGCAAATGTAAAGAGTTTTTAGATTACTTCTGTTTGTTCATTTTGTTCATTTTGACGAACAGGGCTCTGCGTAGAGGTCAAACTCTTCTGCATCAATGATTTTTACATCGTAATATTTCCCTATTTTAAGATGAGGTGCAGCGGCTTTCTTTATCAGAACTTCGTTGTCAACCTCGGGTGAGTCTTGCATTGTGCGTCCTACAAAGTATTCGCCTTCGGTACGGTCTATTACAATATTGTATGTACGTCCTATTTTTGCAACGTTCTGTTGTAGAGATATTTTCTGTTGTATTTCCATAATTTTTGCGGCACGTTCGTCTTTCTTTTTTTGCGAAATCCGGTCGGCGTAATGTTCTGCGCTGTATGTGCCTTCTTCGGCTGAGTAGGTGAACACGCCAAGACGGTCGAACTTTACTTCTTTTACAAAATCAACAAGCTCTTGAAATGCAAGGTCGGTTTCGCCTGGAAATCCAACCAAGAGGCTTGTGCGCAATGCTATGTCATGTATCTCTTCGCGGAAACGTTTCAAAAGTTCCATAGTCTCTTGCTTGGTGTGTCCGCGTTTCATCTTGCTGAGTACACGGTCGTTGATGTGTTGCAGCGGAATGTCGAGGTAGTGACATATTTTTTTGCTGCGTTTCATCAGGTTGAGCGTTTCAAGCGGAAAATTGTTGGGGTAGGTGTAGTGCAGGCGTATCCAGCGCACTTTGTCTATTTTATCTAATTGTTCCACAAGACGTGGCAATGCATATTCGTTGTAAATATCTTTGCCGTAGTAACTTAAATCCTGCGCTATTAGGTTAAATTCTGTAGTGCCGTTTTCTGCCAAGAGTGTTACTTCGTTAACAATTTCCTCGATGGGTCGCGAAATGTAACGACCTCTAATATAGGGTATTGCACAAAATGCACACATGCGGTTGCAACCTTCCGACACCTTTATATATGCATAATGTTTTGGTGTGGATAGGTTTCGGGCAACGCCGCTTTCTGTAAAGGTTTGGCAGTCGAGTTTGTTGAGAATATCTTGCAGACTGTCAACCCCGAAAAACTCATCAACTTCGGGAATCTCTTTTTCTAACTCTTTTTTGTAACGTTGCGACAGACAGCCGAATACAAATAGGTTTTCGATTTCGCCCTCTTGTTTCATCCGTGCATATTGCAAAATGGTGTCGATTGATTCCTGTTTGGCGTCGAGAATAAAGCCGCAAGTGTTGATTACCACAATGTCGGCGTTACCGTGTTCGCCATAAACCACGTTGTAGCGGCTGTGCAGACGGGTTGCGAGGTCTTCGCTGTCTACTGTGTTTTTGCTGCAGCCAAGGGTTATTATTGATAATGTTTTTTTGTTCATGTTATTGTGTGTACATTCGACCGCAAAAATATATATTTTTTTGCTCGTTTAGTGTTCTCTTTTAAAAAATAATGTTTAGATTTGCATTAGGCAAATGTGCCTGATTTTTACTGAAACACATAATTATTATTAAATATGGCATTTACTATCAGCGGAATACAGCAATTGGGCGTAGGCGTTGAAAACGTCTACAAGGCTTGGGATTGGTACCGAGACAACTTCGGATTCGACATCCTGCTTAGCGATGCTCCGGGCGAAGCTGCTCTTATGCAGCCTTACACCGACCACCGTCCTCAGACGCGCCACACTATTTTGGCGTACAATATGCAAGGTGGCGGAGGTTTGGAGATTTGGCAATACACCTCGCGCAAGCCTCGTAAGGCGGGTTTTGATGTTATGCTTGGCGACCTTGGTACTTTTATTGGCAAAATTAAAAGTTCTACTGTGGCTGCCGCTTACCTCAAATTCAAAACTTCGGGCGGTAAACTCCGTTCTAAATTCTCAAAAAGTATCAACGGCAAAGATCATTTCTTTGTTGAAGACCCTTTTGGAAACCTTTTTGAAGTGGTAGAGGAGAAGACAACTTTTCAAGAAACCGAATCCAAAACCGGCGGCATTTTCGGTGCTATTGTAGGTGTTTCAGATATGGAACGCTCGATGAAATTTTACAACGAAATTCTCGGCTACGACACTGTGGTATACGACGAAACTGGCGTTTTTGACGATTTTGCAAAACTGCCCGGCGGTGATGAACGTTACCGTCGTGTGTTGCTCTCACATTCGCAAGAGCGCAAAGGCCCGTTCTCAAACTTTCTCAACGTTTCGCAGATAGAACTTGTGCAACTTGTTGATAGCGAACGTCAACCACGCAAAATTTACGATTTTAAAACTCATCTTTGGGGCGACCCTGGTTTTATTCAGATATGCTTTGATATCAAAAATATGAAAGACCTCAAAGAGTTTTGCGAAAGCAAGGGCGTGCCGTTCCAAACCGACAGCAACCCAGAGGCTTACGAATCTGAGGCAGAAATTTTTGATATGGGCGGCGCTTCGGGTCACTTTACTTATATCGAAGACCCCGATGGCAACCTTATTGAGTTTGTGGAAACTTACTACATTCCCGTGCTTCAAAAATTCAATATCGGCATTAACCTCAAAAAACGCGACCCCGAAAAGGCTTTGCCCGATTTTGTTATGGGCGGTCTCCGTTTCTTGCGCAAGGGTGCCGACTACACCAAATCGCGCACTGCCAAGGAGAAATCTAAGATTGCCGAAGAATGTGCCGAAAACTTAAAGAACAAACTTGAACAAGAATCTGAAAATCATAAATAAACACATTGTCTATGAGTCAAAAATATTTTTTTGTATGCCGCAACTGTGGACACCGTATCGAATCGTTCGACGAGTGGTTTCGCCTTGGTCAAAAATGCCCTGAGTGCGGCAAAAACTTTATCGACACCAAGTATACCACTGATTTAGATAAACTTAAAAAACTTTTTCAAACCAAAGAGGATGTCAAGAGCCTTTGGCACTATTTTGATTTCTTGCCCTTAAACCACAAAGAAAATATTGTTTCGGCAGGGGAGGGGGTTCCTCAAATCGACCGTTGGCAGTTTCTCGAAGAGGTTGCCTCTAAGGAGTTTAACACCAAATGCAAGGTATACGCTATGCGCCACAATACAGGTAACGCCACCCGTACTTTTAAGGATATTGCAGGCACGCTCGCTGCTTCGGTGCTCAAGGAGTGCGGCATCAACGAATATGCTGTGGCAAGCACTGGTAACACTGCTAATGCTTTTTCGCACTATCTGGCTATGGCGGGTATCTCGCTCTATGTGTTTATGCCCGAAGATGCTGTAAAAGAGAATATTGCTTCGGTTAGCAGTTACGGTCAAAAGGCTGTTATCTGCAAGGGCGACTATGCTTTTGCTAAAAAAATCGCTGGCGAGTTCACTGCCAAAAACAATATCTTAATGACTATTGGCAACACCGACCCTCTGCGTGTTGAGGCTAAGAAAACTTGGGTTTACGAATGGCTTCGTCAGGTTGGCGATACTCCCACGGTATATTTCCAAGCTCTCAGCGGCGGCACGGGGCCTATTGCTGTAGAGAAGGCTTTCGTCGCGATTGAACCCGGTAGTATTGGT
>JAEEGL015964259.1_pt1 | contig 10091 bp, 11 predicted proteins | sample 9134231 | NCBI WGS metagenome assembly JAEEGL01 (sample SAMN16246548, study PRJNA631951) | gut metagenome | biome: gut microbiome; feature: rumen; material: fiber-attached | host: Bos | place: Iran: Karaj | collected 2018-10 | reverse complement strand
GCAAGTTCTTCAAAGCACATTTCCTTTCTCTGCTCAAGAAGCTTAAAATACGCATCTGCGGCATAATAGTCGTTAAGGTCGGAAGATGCGTCCGTGCTGCGGGAAACGGAAACTTTTTGTTCCGCTATGGCTTTTAGGGTGTTGTTTTGGACGGCAATTTCGGCATTGGTCTTTCCAAGGTCCACTTCGGCCTGGTCAAGCTCAAAATTCCTTAGGTCAAGGATTTTTTGCATTGAATAATTGAATTTTTTCATCTACAAATACCTCCTTGACCCAACTCTGTACAGAACGACAGGACTGTTTAAACTCAAAATTGAACTTTACCCTTCAATATAAATCCCAAAACTGGGGCTTACACTGCCTTTATGTCTATGTGCTTAATTGCACCGACGGGGTTTTCTACGAATTCTTCTTTTGGAATGGGCACTCCGCTAAGTTCGGAAAGCTTTTGCAGGGTGTCTTCTATTGTACAGTGGTCGCTTTCTTCCTGGCAGAGGAATTCCTCTATTGCAGCATGCTTGTCTATTGCCTCGTCAATTTCCGGAGAATTGCCCTTCTGGTAAACACCGGCAAGAATCATTTCTTCCTGTGCTGCATAATCGCTCATCCATTTTTTTACGGTCTGGACGGCTTTAAGAGTCATTGGCCCCGAGACACGCCTGCTAAGACGGCTAATGCTTGCAAGAACATCTATTGCAGGATAGTGCTGGTGCTGGGCAAGGCTTCTGTTAAGTACTATGTGGCCGTCCAAAGTTCCGCGTACCTTGTCGGAGATTGGCTCGTCCATGTCGTCACCGTCAACAAGAACAGTGTAGAAGGCTGTAATGCTGCCCTTGGAATTTGTTCCTGTGCGTTCAAGAAGCTTTGGAAGCATGTCGAATACGCTCGGAGGATAGCCGCGCTGGGCTGGAGGTTCGCCTGTTGCAAGACCAATTTCCCTCTGGGCATGGGCAAAACGGGTTACGCTGTCAAACATGAGCATAACATCCTTGCCCTGGTCACGGAAATATTCGGCAATGGCTGTGGTAACGTAAGCCGCCCTAAGACGGGCAATTGAAGGCTGGTCACTTGTTGCAACAACGACAACGCTTCTCTTAAGGCCTTCTTCACCCAAGTCGCGGTTTATAAAGTCCATAACCTCGCGTCCACGCTCACCAATAAGGCCTATTACGTTTACGTCCGCATTAGTATTGCGTGCTATTATAGAAAGAAGGGTACTTTTTCCAACGCCTGAACCTGCAAAAATACCAAGGCGCTGCCCCTTTCCAACAGCAAGAAGACCGTCTATTGCCCTTACGCCGGTAACAATACGCCTGTTTATATCCTTGCGTTCAAGAGGACTGGGCGGTGACTGAAGTGCCGGATAGTGAACAGGGGTTGCAATGTCGCCCTTTCCGTCAAAAGGAGTGCCAGTTGCGTCTATTACGCGGCCAAGAAGCTTTGCGCCAACAGGAACTTCAAGCACGTGGCCGGATGCAGTTACCTCTGCCCCAACCTCAATGCCCTTTGTCTCTCCGTAAGCCATAAGACGTACGGTTGTCCCTTCAAGGCCTACAACTTCTGCCAAAAGGTATTCATTCGTGGAAGGAATGTGAATTTTACAGATTTCGCCAATAACGCTTCTTGGGCCAGAGCTTTCTATCATAAGCCCCTTTACGGCAGTTACAGCCCCGGTATATTTGATTGTGTCGGTATCTTTTACCGCATCAATATATTTTTCAAAGAAAGATTCCATTTTTACCACCCCAGTTTATAGTTAACGGTAAACAGGAAATGGCAAACAATAAGTTATCCCGCCTTACGTCTGCCATTTTATTCCAAAATATAAGTTTTAGAAAGAGCCCTTTTCCAAAGGCTTATCTTGTTTACCATACCCCAACCTAAAGATCGGGATTGATTACGTCTGACTTGTTTACGGTCTTAATCGGTGAAATTGCAAGAATCTTGGTTTCGAGCTCGCTAAGCTGGCTTGCAATGCGTGCGTCAATTGCACCAAAGTCTGTTTCTACGATACAACCGCCGCGGTCCACAGAACTGTCTTCCACAATGGAAATGTTCTTGATGTTTTCCACCTGGTTGATAAAGTCCTTAACGTGGTCAGTAGTAAGCTTAATGTCCGCCAGATTTACGCGCAGGGTAACGTCTCCGCGGCCCTTCACTTTCTTAAGAGCCTGAACAACGTTTGCCATGATTACGCTCTTCTGGTTTTCGCTCATAATCTTTACGACTTTGCGGGTCATCAAAAGAACAAGGTCTACAATCTGCTGCTCAGTGTTGTCAAGAATGTCCTGCCTCTTGTCCTGCACAGAATCAATTATTTTGTGAAGACGCTCAACAAGACGGTCAGCTTCGGCATTTCCTGTCTGGTAGCCTTCCTCGTGGCCCTTGTCAAAGCCATCTTTCTGCGACTTGTCGAATATGCGCTGCTCTTCGTTGTGGGCATTTTCAAGAATACGCTCAGCTTCTGCCTTTGCGTTTGCAACAAGGTCTGCGGCTTCTTTTTCCGCATTGTGCTTTATAATGGCTGCCTGGTCGGTCTGCTTCTTTACTTCATTGAATGCGGCGCTTTCTGCATCCTTAATGATTTTTTCTGCATCGCCCTGAGCCTTTGTAATCATCTGGGCCTTTTCTGACTCCCAGTTCATCTTAAAGGTTTCGGCTTCCCTGCGCAAATCATCGGCAGAAGGACCTGTGTATTCGGGAACCTCTTCTTCCTCTTCTACAGGAGGCGGAAGAAATTCCTTGTTGAGTTTAAGCAATACTTCGCCCTGTTTATGATTTACCTGGTTAGCTCTGAATACTGTCTGTGCCATTTGCGCATCTCCATAACTTAAACATCATAACTTAATAAAACAATTTACAGCAGTACTTTGCAGACACTGCTGTAAACTGGGGAAAATCAAACAAACTCGTCGTCGGCAGAACGCGCAATGACGATTTCGCCGGAGTCTTCAAGACGCCTGATTACGGAAACAATCTTCTGCTGGGACTCTTCTACATCCTTCAAGCGGACAGGTCCCATGTATTCCATGTCTTCCTTAAGCATAGAAGCGGCACGCTTAGACATGTTGCGGAAGATCTTGTCCTGAACTTCACTATCAACCGACTTAAGGGCTTTTGCAAGTTCCTGCTGGTCAACTTCACGCAGAACTTTCTGAATAGCACGGTCGTCGAGCATAACAATGTCTTCGAATACGAACATGCGCTTCTTGATTTCTTCTGCAAGTTCTGGATCGTCTTCTTCCAGGGTTTCGATGATGGCCTTTTCGGAAGAACGGTCAACAAGGTTAAGGATTTCAACGATGCTGTCAACACCACCAGCTGCGGTGTAGTCTTCGGAAGACAGGGTTGAAAGCTTCTTTTCAAGAACACGCTCAACCTCACGCAAAACGTCTGGGCTTGTGCGGTCCATTGTTGCAAGGCGCTTTGAAACTTCCGGCTGAATGTCTGCCGGGAGGTTCTGCAGGATAACCGCTGCCTTCTGCGGTTCAAGGTAAGCAAGGATAAGGGCAATTGTCTGCGGATATTCCTGCTGTACAAAGTTAAGCAAGTGTGCAGGGTCTGTACGGCGGATAAAGTCGAACGGACGAACCTGAAGGCTTGATGTAAGGCGGTTGATGATGTCGATAGCCTTCTGGCTACCCAAGGATTTTTCGAGCAATTCGCGGGCATAGTCAATACCACCAGTGGTGATAAAGTTCTGAGCCTGCATGAGCTCCTGGAATTCCTCAAGAACCTGATCCTTGAATTCTGCGTCAACAGTTTCGAGGCGGGCAATCTCAAAAGTAAGAGTTTCAACCTCGTCCTCGCGCAAATGCTTCATTACTTCCGATGAAACATCGCTGCCAAGGGCCACAAGGAATATGGCTGCCTTCTGACGGCCAGTAAGGCTCTTGTAGTCATGGGAGTTCTTCTTTTTGCCACTTCCGGGCTTTATCTGTTGCTTTATGCCGGAACCGGAAGTCTTCTCTTCGTCTGCCATAATCCTACTCCTCCATCAGCCAAGTACGTATAAGCATTGCCACGTCTTCCGGATGTTCCTTTGCCATAGCAATGGCGTTCTCCTGAAGTTCGGCGCGTCTTCTTTCTTCGACGGACATTGTAACTTCCATGCCCGATTCTTTTGCGTCCCAGAGAGCCTGCTCGCGTTCGGCCTGCTGCTTGCGGAGAAGTTCCTCTGCACGGAGCCTTCTGCGGCGTTCGATCTCGCGGGAAATAATCCTGAAGAGGATGAATGCAACAAGAAGCACAACAATACCAATAAGCAGAAGCAAAAGCGTTGTGCGGCGCTGCTGGGCCTTTATAAAGCGCAAGTCCTCTTCCTTAAACTGCTCTGAGCGGTCATAAGGAATGTTTGTAACAGTTACGCTGTCTCCACGGGAAGCCTTAAAGCCTACTGCATTCTGAACAAGCTTTGTAGCCTCAGCAATCTCTTCTTTTGAAAGAGGAACGTATTCACGCTCGTAGCCGCCAGACTTTGTAATGCGAACCTTTCCCTGGTCATCATACAAAGGATAGTTCCACTTGCCGTCTATGTTAACAGAAACCGTAACGCGGTCAGGTGTATTAGGAAGAACCTTTTCCTTTGAATGAGTCTCGTTAAGTGCGTAGTTTCTCTTTGTTCCAGTCTCTTCAGACTTACCAATCATGTTGTCATTGTCTGAATATACAGGCGGATTCTGGCCTTCCATACCAGATGGACCTTCCGGATTGTAGCCTGTGCCAGTAAAGGTCTTTTGCACAGTCTCTTCAGAAATAGGAAGCTTTTCTACTACAACAGAGTCATCATAAGGTGTATTTACGTTATCTTCCTTAATCTTAATACCAGTATATTCCTTCTTTTCGCTTTCCTTCTCGGACATGTCCATTTCTACCTTCATGTTGGCAACACGGACACGGTCATCTGTATAGATTGACTGGAGCGACTTAAGGACAGAAGCTGTATACTCGCTTTCGCGCTTGCTTATAATCTTCTGTGCCTTTTCTATAAAGGACATGCGGTTGTATTCTTCCTGGCCCTTGGTGTCGTTGATTTCCTCTCCAGTGGCACCGTCTATAATTGTAATGTATTCACAGTCATCCTTAAGACCTTCAACGCTGCGTGCAATAAGGTGCTGGATGCCCTTTACGTGAGGCCTAAGCTCTGCACCAGATTTTGCAAACAAAACAACGCTCGCCGTAGTGGGAGCCTGTTCTTCTGTAAAGAGCTTGTCGTCTGGCAACACAAGGCGAACGTTTGCGCGGGAAACAAAGTCCAGCTGCTTAAGGTGGCCTTCCAAGAGGCGTTCCTGGGCTTCCTGCCATTCAACCTTGTTCTGGAAGTCTGACTGGCTCCAGCGCTGTGTGTTAAAGAGTGAATATGGGTCCTTTGCGGCAGGCTCAAGTCCTTCGGAAACAAGAATTGACCTGTAGCGCTTTGCTGTCTTTTCGTCATCAACAGAAATATATCCGTCCTGAGAGACATAAGAGCGTACGTTGTCATTGTCAAGGCGTGTTACGATTTGGCTGCGGAGAACCTCGTCATTTACCGGTGAATTGAACAAGCGCACTGTTGCAGGCCTTGCCGAAAACTTCATCATCATGACAATGGCAATAACAATCAGTACGATTATACCGATGAGGATTCCCTTCTGGAGCGGAGTCCACTTTCCCCACTTGTCTTTTACTGTTTGTGTTCTTTTTTTAAACCATTCGTTCATCTTCCCCTCCCGAGAACGAACATAAGGTTGCCCGTAAAGACCTTTTTAGGTTTTTGCAAGCTCCCCAGATTTTAATACCCATAGCATTCCCACTAACTATATGTATTAAGTGATTCAATATTATAACATAATATTGAAAATTTGAAAAGTCTTAAAATGACTTTTTGAATGCTAACGGAAGGTTCGGGCACCCCAAAAACTTAACTTTTTGGAGATTCCCACTATCTGTTCTGAGACAGTTCGTTCCAACCGGTTATAAGGCGGTCTATGACCGTCTGTGCCAGGTTCAATGACATTTTTGCCTTTGCCATGGCCGTAGTTACATCATGAATGTCAACGCTGTCCGGGTCAGTGATAATCTGCTCCTGGAGCTTTGCAACGTTAACCTGCTGTGCGTTCATCTCGCGTGCAGCTTCAAGCATTGCGTTTTCAAAGTCGCCGCGCTTGATTTGTTCCTTTGGAGCAGCGTCAGTAACGTTGCCAAAAGAATCCATATAAAGCTTCTTTGCTGTGTCTATTACAGGCTTTGTCCCCAGATGAGCCGGGTTAGTCCTGTTCAGTTCAAGGCTGCCGATTGTAAAGTCCATTGTCTAAGCCTCCCCTACTGTCCAATTTCCAGGGCTGCAGAGAACATTTCCTTGCTTCCCTGAATTACTGCTGAATTTGCTTCGTATGCGCGGTTTGCGCTTATCATGTCCACCATTTCGTTTACGATGTTTACGTTGGGGTATTCAACGTAGCCCTTGTTTGGGCCAGACTGAATCGCATCCGGGTGGTCGGGATCATAAACCATGCGTCCCTGGGCTGTATCTTTTACAATTTCGCGTACGTGAACGCCTTTGCCCGGTCCGTTGTCCTGGTCATCATTAACAAATGGATGCCGCCAAGTTGGGTGCTCGTTTGCAATTGGCTCCACAATGACGCTCTGCTTGCGGTAGCAGCCGCCTTCCTGAGTCCTTGTGGTGGTTGCGTTTGCAATGTTGTTGGAAATAACATCTGTGCGGAGGCGCTCAACGCTCATTCCTGTGGCTGCAATGTTAATGCTTGTATATAATCCCATATTCTACTCCTTAGATTTTCTTCATGGCCGTGTTGACCTGGCTAAATTCAAAATTTTCTAGCTGGGTCAAAAGCTGGTACTGCATTTGAATCTGAACAAGGTTCATTGCTTCCTGCTCTGCGTCCACATTGTTGCCGTTAGCTTTGGCTGTGGTCGCATAGTCCGTAACGCGGCGGGGCTCAACCTTGCGCCAGTCACGGGGCTGTTCGCTCTGAACGTGGCGTGGATCGCTTGTAATCATGCGGAATCCTTCGTGGCTGTTGTCCCTGGATTCAAAAGCACGCTTTAGCTCACTTTCAAAATTGACCTGCTGCTTTTTGTAGTTGGGCACTTCGCTGTTGGCAATGTTGTTGGCAGTCACCTGGTAGCGGAGGCTCTGTACATCAAGAGCGCGAGAAAGAAGATCTACTGAATTTACAAAACTGTTCATACCCATACACTGATTTTCGGCAAATGGTTACAAAAGTTTACAAAATAATTACAGGCAAGGCAAGTTACAGCCAAAGGCTAGAGTTTTTTGACATTTTTCTTCTGGAGCGTACTGCTTGGTCTTACTGTTCGGAAGGCTACGCCATTCCGAAGCTTTTTTTGATACCCCGCTTTGCAGGGTTCCGGCTAACGCCTCCATTGCTGGCGGTTCGGCCCTTCGACAAGCTCAGGGACCGCTCCGTCAGCAACGGCTACGCCGCCCTTCCAATCGGGGCTAGGCTGTATGGCAAGAACGCAGCAAAGGCATGAGGCCGGATTGTAAGGGCGCGGAACGCGTTGCCGTGGTGGGTGAGCTTGTCGAACCCCCGGCAATGGAGCCGAAAGGCGGAACCCTGGAAAGCCGTACAAAAAATGGCAATTGGCAGCAAAAAAAAGAAGTGGTAGAGCATTAAAAATTGCCGTCCATAAAATTTCCTTGACTATAGCAGACTATGGCATATAATAGAAGAAAAGGAAGTAAAATGAAGCTAGTCAAGAGGGTGCTTTTTTGCGCTGCCACAGTCTACGCCACGGCAATTTGCCTTTCATGCGAAAAGAATCAGGAAATTCAGCAGAAGGCTCAGGAAGAAGAGCACGAACTAAGAATACTTTCAGTAAATTCATCCGCACCCCTGCCCCCTCTTTACAGCGAGGAATTCTTTAAGGCAGTAATACTTGTTCGCCAGGCAGAACTTTGCATTCCCGGACGCGACAAAAAGATGCACACCGTAAAAAAACTTTACGCCCCTTCAGAAACGGATGCCGTACAGCTGGACCTTGTCTACAAAAACGGAAGGCCTGAGACAAGGCTTGTTAAGGGAGCAGACAAAGCCACAGCCTACTTTCATGCAGTTTACGACAACGTGGACTACTGGGTTTTAAAGGATTCTGCCGCGCTAAATTCGGAAAGTGCAGTCATTACGGAAAGCACGACTCTTTACAAAGACAGTTCCCTAAAAGACAGAATTGCGGAAAAGGGAGCAAGCCTTTCTTTTGGAACAGTTGTTGCAAAGCCTCTTGTACAGGAAGAAGCTGACTCTCCCGCAGAAAAAATCTTCTATTATAATAAGCAGCTGGCCTGTGTTCAGGAAGCCTACGTAAAAAAAGGCAGCGCAAGCAAGGCAAACGACGACATTGCGGTTCTAAAAATTGTAGAAGAGCTAAAGAAAACCCAGAGGGCGGTTGCAAGGAACAACCTCTTTGCAAAGGCCGCAAAGTACAAGCCATCTCCAAAGGTAAAGGCTGCCCTGGAAGCCCAAAAAGTGGAGCGAATTTCCTACGACTATCAGGAAGTGCTTGAAAGCATCACAAAGATGAACCAGAAGAAGAGCTACGGCATAAACGTTAACGAGCTTATGACCGTAGACCAGAGCAAGGATCCCTTTGGCAACTAGCGTGTATAATCTTAAATAGCGGGTCATTCCGAACTCGTTTCGGAATCCATGAACACGGATGCTGAATCAAGTTCAGCATGACGGCTATCCATTAACGGGATTCAACAGCTGCTTGGAAACTTCCACAACGCCTCGGTGCCTTAAATTCCTTGGTTCAAAGCGGATGATGTAGTAGACAAGCTGCATTACAAGCCCTGCCCCAAAAGTGCTGATTACAGTTCCAATTCCTACAGGCCCGCCAAGAAGCCAGCCCGCAAGCAAAACGAATGCCCAAAGGAGTACCTCTACAAGACCAATGGGAAGCCGGGGCATTCTTTTTCCAAGTCCAACAAGAAGGGAGTCCCTTGGACCGCAGCACTGGGCACACTTCATGTAAACAGCCATTCCCAAAGCCATAAAAACAAAGCCTACAAGCATGATTGCTATTCCTGCAGCAAGGCTTTTGTTAAGGGGAAAGGGATTTACGCTGTTAAAAAACTGCACGAAGTTCCCGGTAAAAAGAGCATCTATTATGGTTCCGTAGCCAATTTTTTCTTTTAGCAAAATGTCTATCAGCAAAATTGTAACTGCCACCAGGGTCATGCAAAGTCCGTAGTTCAGCGGAAGGTGGTAGGAAAGCCCCATTCCAAGGCAGTCCCAGGGAGCAAGGCCTATGTTTGCAAAAATTGTAAGGTGAACGCCAAAAGAAAATATGAACAATCCGATTATTATACGAATCCATTCAAGTATTATTGTTTTCCGCATATACCCTCTTCATGTAGGCTCCCCCGTTTTCCTTTAGCCACTTGTCGCAAGCCTTGTAGTTGGGAAAGACGCCTTCAACTTCCGCGTAGAATTCTTTTGAATGATTCATGTGGCGGCGGTGGCACAACTCGTGAACCACAACGCTGTCCAAAACATCACTTGGCATTATGACCAAAAGACAGTTGAAATTCAAGTTGCCGCTTTGGGCACAGCTCCCCCATCTGGAAGACTGTAGCCTTATGGAAATGCGGCCGTATGTTACGCCAAGCTTTTTTGCCCAGAATTCCACCCGCTCTGGAATTATTTTTTTTGCATCCTTCCTTATGCGCCTTAAATCCTCTGCAGAAAGAAGCCCCATGTCCCTGGCCCTTTGCTTATCGCACTCCTGCTTTTTAAGATGCTTTTCTATCCAGCCTTTTTTTAAGAGAATAAATTCTTTAACGGTAGCTTCGCTTATTCCGTATGGTGCCTTTACCAGCAAGCTTCCGTCCGGCATTAGGCTTAAAGAAATTGTCCGCCGGCGGGATTTTTTTATTTTGTAGGTTAGGTTCATGTTGGTTAGGGGCATCACACTTCCATAAGCATTTCTACAGGACAGGAAAGTGCTTTTGAAAGCGCAATCACACTTTCTGCTTTTGCAGCGTTTATGTTTTTTACCTGCTGCTCGTACTGCTGGATTGTGCGAACAGGTACACCGGAAATTTCTGCCAGTTGGCTTTGGGAAAG
>JAEEGL015667396.1_pt1 | contig 10091 bp, 7 predicted proteins | sample 9134231 | NCBI WGS metagenome assembly JAEEGL01 (sample SAMN16246548, study PRJNA631951) | gut metagenome | biome: gut microbiome; feature: rumen; material: fiber-attached | host: Bos | place: Iran: Karaj | collected 2018-10 | reverse complement strand
GCAGGGATATATCCTTCTGTAAAATATATATCCAGCACTTCTGTGTTTATGGCATTATCAAAGCCTTCAATCACTCTTAAACAGCCAATGTCCGAAGCAAATGCAAAAGCTCCATCGACAATTCCATAATATAATGGCTTTTCACCTACTCTGTCCCTTGCAAAAGTTACAGTGTTCTTTTCCTTGTCATAAACGGCAATTCCGAACATTCCCTTGCTAAGTGTAAGTGTCTCTTTGATGCCGTAGTTCTCAATGGCTTCAAGGAGAACCTCTGTATCTGATGTTCCTCTGAACTTATCAACCTTTCCCTCTGAAATAAGTCGATCGCGCAATAGCTTGTTGTTATAGATCTCGCCATTATATACCATGACTAATCTGCCACTGTGGGACACCATAGGCTGAGCGCCATTCTGAGAAAGATCCAGAATAGACAATCTTCTGTGACCAAGGGCAACTTTTCCATCATCACTAAGGAAAAATCCATTGTCATCAGGGCCACGATGAAGCATTCTCTCGTTCATCTTATGTATATTTTCTTTTGCATCTCTTTTATAGCCTATAAGTCCTGCTATTCCGCACATATCATTTACCTGTCATTTCTTTAGTATTCGTTCAAAATACTTTTCCCATTTCTTATTTACCACGTCAGGACTATATTTTTCCTGAACATAGGTAGCATTTTGACCTATCTTTTCAGCAAAGTCTTTTTCTTTAAGAAGCTTTAAGATAGCCATCTTCATGGCATCCTTATCTTTGACTGGAACCAGAACTCCGTTCTCACCATCAGTAATAAGGTCCTTAGGTCCACCACAGGGACAATCCGTAGAGATACATGGAAGTCCCAGACTCATGGCCTCTATCAAAGCATTAGGCATTCCCTCCTGACTGGAAGCTAATATGAACATGCTGGCCTTTTCGATATGCTCAGCCACATGCTCCACATTTCCAGCAAACTCAATATTTGATCCAATTCCAAGGGAAACTGCCAGGCGCTGGAGCTTAAGCCTGTCTGGTCCATCGCCATATAATTTAAGCTTGTAACTACTATAGCCTTCCTTAACTATCTCTGAGAAGGCCTCCATTACCATGGCCTGATTTTTGTTCTCATCAAGCCTTCCCACCATCACAATACTCTTTTCCCTCTCTCCCACATAGCGCTTTCTGATAAAAGCCGGGTTGATGGAATTAGGAAGTATCGCACATTTTTTGCGGATGTGCGGTGGAAAGAATTTGCGTGCCTGAGTAGTCTGTACCACAACTCCTGCCGCCCTGCCAAAGGTTGCCAGCATTCCAGCATAAAGAGCTGCGTTATAGTACTCCATATAGGGATCAGCTCTCACAGATACCACCACAGGAATTCCCTCTCTGGTGGCGGTAGAAAGAGCCATGATATTATTTTTTCCTATGAAACTAAGCACTATGTCCGGCTTTATCTCTTTCCATATGTTCCTTAGTTTCTCTTTTCTCAGTCCCAGATTTGCTGCTCTGCTCTTTTGTTCTTCCTTGAGAAGTGCGGAAAAGACTCTTCGGATTCCTCCCCTTTCTCCGCCTTCAGGATTCACCCATACAGGGTTCTCATCAGTGTCGCAGGCAAGAACCGCTCCATCAGCTCCAGCAGGAACCACCTTCCAGGCAGCATGCTCAACCTGATATTCTACCTTGGCAAGGTAGGTTGTGACCAGGGTTACCTGATGCCCTCGCTCAAAAAAGTAATTGGCAAGATTTACCATTACTCTCTCTGCTCCGCCTTTTTGCAGCGAACCAATGTACATAGCTATATGCATTTTGCTAGTGTTTTCTTCTCTCATCATAAAATATGGTAGTTATACCACTGCTGGAAAATGAAGAAGGACCAGGCTATGTTGCTGTAGTTTGCTCCTGATGTCCTGCCTCCATCGCCGATGACTACATAGTTATTTATAAATTTAGATACATATTCAGGATCAAATATTCCCTGCTTTTTGAGGAAGGTCGTACTGCTGTAATCCATGAGCTGCTCTTTTAATGGGCCTCGCAGCCACTGATCCATTGGAACTCCAAATCCGGTCTTTGGCCTGTCCAACAGCTCTTTTGGAATATAATCATAAGCAATATCCTTGAGAATATGCTTCTTGACCCCATTGTGATATTTGAATCTCTGAGGGATCCTGAAGGAATACTCCATTACCGCTGTATCCATGATAGGGCATCTCGCCTCAAGTGAATACTTCATTGATGCTCTGTCCATCTTAACCAGTATATCCTCTGGAAGATAAGTGTCCATATCAAGCAACATCCTTCTAACCTGGAAGTCGTCTACCTCATAGGTCGACTCTATAGGATAAAGGATAGGTGCAATATTTTCTTTGTGGTTAAAGTCCGTAGCCAGATATTTCTCAGCAGACATAGGAACATCAAGGCTCTCAACTCCAGTTATGAAAGCATGAGCTGCCTTGGCATATCCTTCAGAAATAAGCTGAGTCTTGGTCTCAGGATTACGATTCATTGCTATAGTCTTGACCTTGAATGGCATCCTGTCGAGTAGCTTCCCATCTCCCACTGGAATCTGGCCAATACCATTTGCTATAGCTCCCGGAATATCCAGAAGCTGAGCCTGTCTCACATAATCATAGACGTTGTAACCGCAGAAGAACTCATCTCCTCCATCTCCAGAGAGAGCTACTGTAACATCCTTCTTGGCAAGCTTACTTACAAGCATTGAAGGAATCTCAGAGTTGTCAGCAAAGGGCTCATCATAGTATTGAGGAATACTGCTGACCAGATCAAACATCTCTTTTTCCGAGATGTATAGTTCAGTGTGATCTGTTCCCAGATGCGCCGCTACTTCCTTGGCATAAGCCGCTTCATTGTACTGCGGAACGTCAAAGCCTATGCAGAATGTCTTGATTGGTTTATCTGAAAGCTCCTGCGCTATGGCAGTAACAAGTGAAGAATCATACCCTCCTGAGAGGAACGTTCCAAGTGGAACATCAGCGATCATTCTTCCTGCCACGGAATGTCTGAGTCTTTGCTTCAGGCCTTCTTTAGCTTCGTCATAGTTAGTAACCGGATTACTGCTCTCTCTGGCATAGACCTCTTTGATATCCCAATATTTCCACTTCTTAATGTTACCATTTCTGTATTTCAGAATTGTTCCGGGTTCAAGCTTGTAAACATCCTGGAATATTGTCTCAGGTGCATTGATATACTGATGATAAAGATACCTTGGAAGTATCTGTCTTCTGATCTCTCCCTTGAAGCCAGGGCACTTCATAATAGGCTTAAGTTCTGAGCCAAATACGATATTGTCTCCATCCATCCAGTAGAACAGAGGCTTCTTGCCTATTCTATCCCTGATAAGAAAAACATCCTGTGTTTCTCTGTCGTAAAGTGCTATGGCAAACATTCCATGGATGTGATCCACCATCTGTATTCCCCATCTCATATAGGCTGCGAGAATAACTTCCGTATCACAGCTTGATCTGTATGGATATCCATTTAGCTCTTCCTTGAGTTCAAGGAAGTTGTAGATTTCTCCATTAAAGACAATTGATATTCTGCCGTTAGAAGAGTGCATGGGCTGATGTCCCAAAGGTGAGAGATCAAGGATAGCAAGTCGCCTCTGGGCAAGCCCTATACTATAACCATCAGTACCTTCATAGATGGCAATTCCACTATCATTAGGACCACGATGATACATCGTATCATTCATGATCCTAAGCTCATCTTCTGATATTCTCTTTTTAGAAATATATCCGCAGATTCCGCACATGCGCTCTATTTCGCTCCGATTTTTATTTCTGGGTAACCTTCTCCAGATAGTCTTTCCACTGGTTGAAAATAGCATCAGTACTAGCTATCTTCTCTATCTCTTTAGCCTTCTCGCCCATTCTGTCAGCAAGGGCCTTATCATCAATAAGTGTACTTAGTCTGTCTGCAAGGGCATCCTCATCTCCCACTGCTATTAGGAATCCGTTCTCTCCATCCCTTATGACAGCTCGCGGTCCGCCGCAAGGGCAATCTGTTGCCACCACTGGCATTCCCATAGCCATTGCTTCCAAAAGAGAATTAGGCATTCCCTCATAGTTTGAAGAATAGCCGTAAACTTCACCCTTAGGTATCTCTTTTTCCAGACTATCACTTGGGCCCATGAGTTTTACAAAACTCTCAGCACTATTATCTGAAATTATCTTTTGAAGCTTCTCTTTTGTGCCATCCTTGGAATCTGGACCATAGATCTTAAGGCAATAATCAGGATGACTTTCATGAACCTTAAGGAAAGCCCTGATCAGCATGGCCTGGTTCTTAAAATGTACAAGTCTTGCATGATGAACAACACTCTTTTCAGGAGTCTTTGATCTGTTTACTGCAAAATACTTGGAATTAATTGGATTCATTATTACAACGGAATTGTCTTGTAGATATGGTTTGAAAAATTCCTTCTGCTCCTGAGTCTGAAAAACACAGCCAGCAGCTTTGGGAAACAGCCATCTAATCTGAATCTTGTCAGAAAAGGCATCATAATATCCTATAGGATTATTTCTAACGGAAATTACTACAGGCAGCTTGTCACCTGCAGCCATGAGCGCTCTATAATTAGCCCTGTGTGCAAAAGCCACCAGAACATCCGGATTGTACTCCCTGACAAATTCCTTGAGATACTTTACTCTTAACAGGAATTTGGTCACTCGATTCTTTTTTTCATCTCCGTCCCTAAGCCCAACGTGGACTCTGGTCACGCGCTCATCCAGTTCAAACTCATTCTCGTCATACCACTCAGTGGCAACGTAGACTTTGTAACCTTCCTGAGCAAAGCGGTTAGCCAGATTGGAAACCACTCTCTCTGCTCCGCCCTGGCAGAGGCAGTTCAAATGAAATGCAATAGTTTTCATATTTTAATTCTCATAATTTGTAAGTATCTGGTGAATGCTCTCCTGATATCTATCAGGAGTATACATAAGCGCTCTCTCATACGCCTTACTACTATAATACTCTCTGGACTCGTCACTCTCAAGTAAGTGGCATATCTCCTTAGCAAGGAGCTTCTCACCTTCAGTGATGTCACTTGGATCCATATTTACTTCCTGACCAAGATCAGGAATAAGAATTCCATACTCTCCCTGAATGCTGTTCGATACACTGCTTCCATCAGGTTTCCTTGCTATAAGATCATTATACTGTTCTTCTGATAAAAGAATCTCTCTTGGTCCTGTCTTACAGTCAGCTGAGATAACAGGCTTCTTGAGCGCCATTGCTTCCAAGACTGCATTAGGGAAGCCCTCGTGATTGGAACTGCACACATATATGTCAGAAGAAGCCACATAAGGAAATGGATTCTTCTTAACCCCTGGAAATACTGCTTTGCCAGCCACTCCAAGTTTTTCGGCAAGTTCTTCATAGGGACTCCAGTCGCCTGCGCCTACCACAAGAAGTCTTGCTTCTGGATGCTTTTTATATACAAGGGAAAATGCTTTAACAAGATGCCACATTCCCTTTATATAGTCATTTCTTCCCATGGAAGCTATGACCTTTACGCCATCTTCTATAAATGGATAATCTGGAACTTCCTCTTTTCCCTTCTCCTGCACATCTACGGTATCAAGAGGATTATAGATATAAGTACTCTTGTTGTAATCAAAATCAGAAGAGAGCTGCCTCATTATCTCCCTTGAACAGGATAAAACCTGATCAGATCTGTTGCAGAAGAGCCTTACCTGGCCGGCGTTCTCCATATCAGTCTGACAACGAAGACCTGTCAGTACTTTCTCTTTGCCCTTTGAAAGGACGTTTACATAGTTGGCGGAGCCGCCGAAACTGTAGGCAATGTTTATGCCCAGCTCTTTTTTAAGTTTCCTGACCTTAGCTACCCTCTTAAAGACATTTATGACTTTATTTAATGATCCCTTTTTGGCAGGAATATCAATATCAACTATATTCAGCCCTGTGACATCGTAGTTGATGTCTTTGGAGCTGAATATCAGCACATACACATTATAATATTTCTGCATGAGCCTTGCCGTTGCCACACAGACACGTTCAAAGCCGCCCTGATGCAGCATTGGTACAATGAGCATCAGATTCTTTTTCTGGTCTTTCATTAAAAATGTCCTCTTTCATAGAAAAAGCTCATAAGCTTAGCCTGTGATCTGACATCAAATCCGGCTGCACGAAGCTTATTCTGTATATACTCCGCCGACTGACTCCTGTCACCTATGGAGTACTCAATCGAACGGTGCATAGGATTCGTGTTTTCCTTAGGTATATTCACCGTATCAAAGCCTGTATCCTTATCCAAAAGGTCTATATCAGGCATTTCATCTGTCTCAAAAATGCTCTCTGGTCTCTCACCTGCAATAACAGTGATTGTCTTGTTGAGCTTGATTTCCTCGGAAAGTGCATCGCTGTGATAATCCTCATGGAATAAAAGATCATCAAGGATTTTCCTTGCCCAGTCTCTTGGCTCAGAGTTAATGCTTCGCATTGATACGAGCTCTGTAGCATTAACCTCCGGTGTTACCGCATCAGACACAAGACACTGAAGGCCTGCAGCCTGTGCTTCAACTACACTTCCTGGAAGTCCTTCATATCTGGAAGGGAAACAGAAATAATCCATAGCCTGATAGTACTCACTGGCATTACTCTTGTTCCCTGCAAAAATACATCTGTCGTAAATATGGAGCTTATCAGCAAGCTTCTTCATATCATCCATAAGCGGCCCCTTACCTAGCATGAGAAGCCTTAATCTCATGCCATGGAGCATGCTGTACTGATTAAGATCATCGTTATCAAGAATTCTGCAGACCTGAGCAAAAACATTCAAAAGAAACTCATGATTCTTGGCATATCTAAAGCTTCCTACATGTCCTATTACAAGAGCATTGCTGACACCGAGCTCTTTTCTCAGTTTATTTCTGATTTCCTCATTATAGGTAAAGTGCTTGAGATCTACAGCATTTGGAATGATCCTTACATTTCCAGCATTAACCATATTCTTGCCAAAGACAGCAATTCCAGCCTCTCTTGAACAGGCAAAATTGTAATCAGTTATTCCTTCTCTCTGAAGAGGTGCCCTGAAAACCTTGGTCGCAAGGCCCTTCACGCCGTTATCCACTCCCGCACTTCTGGCATGAGCAATACAGATTGGAACACCATATTTTTTGGCTATTGGAAGATAGATTGCAGCAGTGCTTGTCATATGCCCCTGCACTGCCTTCCACTCACCCTGATGCTCCTTAAAGAACTGTCTGATCGCAGCCTTATAATCATGAAGGTTTGTTCCAACAAACTTAGGGATGCAGAAAATTCTGCCTCCCAGCTTTTTTACGCTATTATCAAAATAGTCCGGCTCTCGAACTGCCATCAGTTCATCAGAAGTCGGACTCTTTTTACCTGTTTTTTCTGGCGAATAGTGTACTAGGAAATCAAATTGTATCTTATCCCTATCCATATTGCGATAGAGATCAATGATACGACACTCCGCTCCACCAACGCCAAGTCCCCCTAATACGTGGAGTATACGTATTTGTCCATACCCGTATTCCATTTTATTCACCTTTTTAAGTTTCTCTTTAACCTGACTGCCAAATACTTAGACTTGGCTGTCAAATATTCCTGAACTTCTTCCTTCGTTCCTCTAAGCTTGGATTCATAGTGCAGGAATTTATCATAGGATACCACTTCAGCTCTGTCAAAAAGCTTCTCAAAAGTATCAAAGTCTCTTGGTGACATAGTATCCACATGGTATACAAAGGAGACGATTCCCTCCTCTTTACTTGAAAGAGTCTGGGCTCTGCTCACAGAGATAGGATAAAAGATCATCCCATCCATCTCGTAGGGCTGAGTTCCAAATCCATCTGTAAGCCTGTAAAAACCGTTCTGCTTAAGAGCCTTAAGGGTGTTACGATCATAGGAATGTGAAGGAGCCATAAAGAAATCTGTAATGATACCATTACTCTTCAATATGCGTTTGCCTTCCCTGATCATTTCATCCTGTTTGGCATAAGGAATCCCGGCAAATTCTGACTTGTCACCTATAGGAAACATGCCAGACTGTCTTGTTGTGTATACATGATTGTAACCATGCATAGCAATAATCCAGCCACTTTGCTGAAGATTTCTTACATACTCCCAGAAGTCCTCCCTGGGCTCGCACTTCTTAAGTTTCGGATCTTTATTATCCGGAACAACACCAATAAGCGGTTTAATCTCATGCTTATCCAGTATGGCTTTAAATTTCTCAAACTTCTCAAAGTCCATTACTGGAGTGATGTCATCCATTCTGATAGTTATTTTCATAAATTTGCCTTGTACCACTCAATTGCCAGCTCAATACCAGCTTTAAAATCATAGGATGGATCATAACCAAGATTCTGTCTTGCCTTGGAAATATCTGCGTTTGAATCTCTTATGTCTCCGGCACGTGGAGGTCCATAAATTGGCTCAACGTCCATTCCAAGAGCATCTGTAAGATGATGATATACATCGATCAGATATTCTCTTCCACCAGCGCCAATATTATATGCCTCGCCTGCTGCCTCTGATGAAGCAAGACAAGCTCTTAAGTTTCCTTCAATTACATTATCAACGTAAGTAAAGTCTCTGGACTGCTTACCATCTCCGTTGATAGTAGGAACTTCTCCATTCATGAGCTGCTTAAGGAATTTAGGAATTACAGCAGCATAAGCTCCGTTAGGATCCTGCCTTCTTCCGAACACATTGAAATATCTAAGGCCATAAGTATCAAGGCCATAAAGCTTCTTGTAAAGCTTACCATATTCCTCATCAGTCTTCTTGGTAAGGGCGTAAGGTGAAAGAACATTTCCCTCCTGTCCCTCTCTCTTAGGAAGAGTTGTGGAATCTCCATATACTGATGAACTTGAAGCATAGACAAACTTCTTAACGCCGTTCTGTCTTGATGCTTCCATCATATTGAGAGTTCCTCTGATATTGATCTCCTCATATAAAAGAGGCATCTCTATACTTCTGGGAACACTTCCCCAGGCAGCCTCATTGAGGACATAGGTAACGCCCTCTGTAGCTTTCATGCAGGCATCAAGGTCTCTAATATCTTCCTGAAGGAAAGAAAACTTAGGATTATCCATAAAAGGCTGGATATTCTCAATATGACCTGTAGAGAGATTATCCATACATCTTACTATATATCCCATATCCAGAAGAGCTTCACATATATTTGAACCAATAAATCCGGCACCACCTGTTACAAGGAAAACGCTGTCCTCCGAAAATTTTAACTCTTTAAATCCCATATATACTCCTATTACAGTCTCCAGTAATCAAACTCAGGTGCCTTGTAATCCTCAAGATTGAACATTCCCTTAAGATCCATGAATACCTTTGTCTTATGGCTTGGATTAAAGAACTTAGCAATATCAGCTGGCTTGTAATCCTTGAAATCCTCGTGAGCTACAGCCATGATTACAAGATCCATGTCCTTAACATCCTCAAGAGAATTGAACTCAATACCGTAGAGTCTCTTAGCTTCATCTGAATCAGCCTGTGGATCTACTACTACTGGCTTAATGCCATACTCACCAAGTTCGTTGTAAATGTCGATAACCTTGGTGTTACGTGTATCAGGACAGTTCTCCTTGAATGTAAATCCAAGAATAGCTACCTTTGCGTTCTTAACAGCGATATCAGCTGCAATAAGTCTCTTTACTGCTGACTCTGCAATATATTTACCCATGTCATCATTGATACGACGACCCGAAAGAATGATCTGTGAATGATATCCAAGTTCCTCAGCCTTGTATGTGAGGTAATATGGGTCTACACCGATACAGTGTCCACCAACAAGTCCTGGACGGAATGGAAGGAAGTTCCACTTTGTTCCTGCTGCCTCAAGAACGCTCTTTGTATCAATGCCCATCTTGTTGAAGATGATTGAAAGCTCGTTCATGAAAGCGATGTTGATATCACGCTGTGAGTTCTCGATAACCTTAGCTGCCTCAGCAACCTTGATTGACTGTGCCTTATATACACCAGCAAGAGCAACGAGGCTGTAAACATTAGCTACTTCCTCAAGTGTCTCCTCGTCCATACCTGAAACAATCTTGACGATAGTATCAAGTCTGTGTACCTTGTCACCTGGG
>JAEEGL015485014.1_pt1 | contig 10091 bp, 6 predicted proteins | sample 9134231 | NCBI WGS metagenome assembly JAEEGL01 (sample SAMN16246548, study PRJNA631951) | gut metagenome | biome: gut microbiome; feature: rumen; material: fiber-attached | host: Bos | place: Iran: Karaj | collected 2018-10 | reverse complement strand
ATTAAGTATAAACACAAAAGATGATGTAAAACTTCAATTAAAAAAATCAAGAACAACAGAAACAGATTTAATTGAATTACATCGTTCAATTCAAAAAGTAAAAGTAATAATGCCTTCAATAATGACAATAATGAATAAATCTGTTAGAGAAGAAAAAACAGAAGATATTATTTATCAAAGATTTGAACATATTGATATTGAAAATGATTTAAAAAATGAAATTGAAGAAATAAATAAACAAATAAATGAAAAAAAAGAAAAAAAAAATGAAAAACTAAATACAATTGCTTTAATTGATGATGAGATAAATAATATTGAATTAGATATAAATTTGTTATCAAATCCAGAAAAATTTACTTTAATAAATGTGGAAAAAAATGAAATGATAAAAGAAATAAATGAAAAGAATGAAAATATAAAGAGTGCAAAAATTCAAAAAAAAAAATTAAAAAAACATCTTAATACAACACATACTTCAAATAATGATAATGATGAAATGAATATTTCAAATTTTCAAACAAAAACATCAAGATTTAATGACATAAATGAATTTGAATTATTTTTATATAAAAAAAAAAACGAAAATGAAAAAAAAGCAAAATTAATGAAAGAAGAATTAAAACCAAAATTTGAAACAAAAGAAAAATTAAATACAGAAATAAAAGAAATAGATTCAGAAATAGAAAAATTAAAAAATGCAAAAAGAATATTAAAAGATAAATTATATATTCATTATTTAAGATTATTAAAAGAAGGAAAAGATACAAGAAATGAAGGATTATCATGGATAATAAAAGAAATATATTATTTAGGAAAAAAAGTTTTAATGAGTTATTTACCAAAATATTTAGATAAAAAAGCAATAGATTTTATTTTTGATCAAGCTCATTTTTCAATTAAAATAAAAGATTTAACAGATAAATTATTAGAACAAAAAGAAATTTTAAGTAAAAGTGGAATAAGACAAGTTGCAAGTCAATTATCTTCAATAAGAGGAATGCAAGAAAAAAAAAATGAACATATTTATTTAACTGAAAAAAGAACATTTGATGATTATAATACATATGCAAAAATTCAAGATCAAAGTAATATTAATAATTGTAGAAATATATCAGAATTAATTTCTATTCCTCCTGTAATTAAATTAAAAGATTTAGAATTTTTACTTGAAAAATCTGGTCATTTAATTACTCATTCTCAAATGATTATTTTAGTTGATTATTTAAATATTTTAGATAAAAGAGATCAAATGAAAGAAATACAAAGACATTTAAGACAAAAAGAAATGGATAGAATTTTTAATGAATATTTAAAAAATAATTATCAAAGTAGATATAATGTTGAAAAAAATGTTGTTTTAAGTGCTTTGATTGGGGAAGATAATATTAATACTGAATTAATTAAACAGTTAAAAAAAACTAGACAATATCTTGATGAGTTAAATAAAATTGGAATGGGAAAAAATAATGAAGCTATGGCTATTAATATTAATGTTCAACATTTGAAAGAAATGAATAAAAATAAAAATTAATATTTAGTATTAAATGTTGTTTATAAATTTTTTTTTATATTTTCATATTTTATAGTTTTTTATTTTTTTTTAATTTTTTATTTTTTCTTTTAAAAAAAAAATAAATAAACTAATTTTTAAACCTAAAAAAAAAATAATTTTTATTTAATTATCCAAAAAAAAATGGAAAAAACCCAAACAACAATGATAAACATATCAAAATATCTAACATCAATATTTACAAAAGCTTCTCTTGAAACTTTCAAAGAATTCCTTCCAGAAAATTTTGAAGCTCAAGTAGTATGGAACAATTTAGGAACATCAGATTTAACAACACCAATTGCAATGAAAATATACAATATGTGTAATAGGAAGCCAAATTGGAAATATTCTACAAGTCAAGAAGTTGCAGAAGAATTAATAAAAAATATAAAAGATGAAAAAGAAATAATCTCAGAAACAAAAATCACAATTCAATCTCCATTAGATAAAGGTAAAAAAGGAAAAAAAAAAGAAGATAAAAAAGAAGAAGAAAAAAAAGAAGAAGAAAAAAAAGAAGAAGAAAAAAAAGAAAATGAAAAAAAGAAAAAAAAAGAAAAACAAATCCCAGTAACATTATATATAGACATAAACATAAAAGATTCATTTTGTGAAAATTTATCATTATCTTTATTAAAAAATGGTATTCACATAGATACACCATACAAAAACCACAAAGTATTAGTAGATTTTTCATCTCCAAATATAGCAAAAGAAATGCATATAGGTCACTTACGTTCAACAATAATAGGAGATAGTATATGTCGTGTATTAGAATTTTTAGGAAATGATGTAATGAGAATAAATCATGTTGGTGATTGGGGAACACAATTTGGTATGTTAATTGCTTATTTAGAATCAATTAATCCTGATTATGCTACAAAACCAGAAGCTACTAGTGAAAATATTAGAGATTTAGAAGAATTTTATAAACATGCCAAAAACAAATTTGATAGTGATCCTGATTTTAAAAAAAAAAGTCAATTAAAAACTGTAGAATTACAAAAAGGTGATGAAAATACTAGAAAAGCATGGCAATTTATATGTCAAGTTTCTAGAGAAAATTTTGAGAAAGTTTATAAGAGACTTGATATAAAATTAAAAGAAGTTGGTGAAAGTTTTTATGATCCTTTATGTAGGAAAATAATACCAATATTAGAAGAGAAAAAATTATTAGAAAAAGATCAAGGTGCAACAATAATGAGAATAGAAGGAGAAAAACAACCATTAATAATAGTAAAATCAGATGGTGGAATAGGTTATGATACAACAGATGTTGCAGCATTAGATTATCGTTTACATGATTGTGGAAGAGATTGGATAATTTATGTTGTTGGAGGAGAACAAAAAGATCATTTTAGATTATTATTTAAAGCAGGAAAAAAATGTGGTTGGATGAATAATAATATTAGAGTAGATCATATGGATTTTGGATTAGTACAAGGAAAAGATGGTAAAAAATTTTCAACTAGAAAAGGTGGTATAGTTAAATTAGCTGATGTATTAGATGAAGCTTGGGAAGATGCAAAGAAAGAAATGATAAAAAGAAATGAAAAGAATAAAAATGAAGAAAGTAAAATGAGTGATGAATATATTAATCAAGCAAGTGAAAAATTAGCTTATTCTGCTATTAAATATTTTGATTTGAAGCAATTTCGTTCTAGTAATTATAGATTTGATCAAGAGAAAATGTTAGATGATAAAGGAAATACTGCTGTTTATTTATTTTATACTTATGTTAGAATTTGCTCTATTTATAGGAAAAATAATTTAAGTGATGAAGATATTCAAAAAATTATTCAAAGTGATAAAATTGTAATAAGTGATAAAAATGAAAAAAAGTTATTAATTCAATTATTAAAATTTAATGATGTTATAGATGATACTTTAAAAGATTTAGCTTTAAATCTTCTTTGTGATTATGTTTATGGAATTGCTACTAATTTTGGAGTCTTTTATGAAAGTTGTAAAATTGCTGGTAATAATTCTAGAATTTTAATTGTTGAATTGTGTAAAAGATTTATGAAAATTACTTTTGATGTTCTTGGATTAAGTCCTATTGAAAAAATTTAAATCAATAAATTAAAGGTGTTTTTTATTAAAAATTTAAAAATTGTTTTGTTTTTTTTTTTAATTTTTTTGTTTAATTATTAGTTTTTTTAATTTTTTGACAACAACAAAATTTTTATTTGTTTATAAATTTATATTAAAAAATTATAAATAATAAATAAAATAAAATAATTAATAAAATTAAATCAGATTTAAATTGATTTTTTTTTATTTTATTTTGAATTTATGTATTTTATTGATTTTTCAATATTTTTATTTCCTTGAAGTAAAGATTCATGTTTTTTTGTTATAAAAGTTATTGGTTTCCCATTTGTAATAGAATCTACTTTTTTAAAAATATTTGAATAAAATTGATTAACAATTTTTAAATCATTTTCTAAAGTTTTTCCAGATTTAAGAACATTATTTGAATTTAAATCAATATCATTTGAAAATTCTCTTTGTATTATTTTCAATTTAAAAGATAATAAATCAGATTGACCTTCAATTCCTTGTTTTAAAAGAGTATTTAAAAATTCTTTTGCATTAAAATTTTCATTTGAAAATTTTTCTTTATTAATATTTAAATCTGACATTAAATAATTATTTTTTTTTAAAAAATAATTTTTAAAAGAAAAAATAAATGTTTCAAGAAGATTATCAAGGAAAAAATAAAATATATCATTCAATAATAGAAAAAAATAATTTAATAATATTTCCTATATTTCAAAATATTCCTTTGGAAATTAAATCAAATGATCAAATAAAAATTCCAATCCAAAATCAAATTGTTAATTATAAAATATTTCCTAATCATTCATTAATAATTGTTTATAAAAATAATTTAGAATATTATAAAGATTTTAATCTCAAACAAAATAAAATATCAATCAAAGGAAATTTTTTTCAAGATTCAATTGCAAAAATGAAAATATATAATTTTAAAAAAAATTTATTTATTATTATTTTTGGAAGAAATATTTGTGTTTTAAGAATATTTGATAAAAATATTGATATGAAAATTTATAAAGTAAATGTTTATTCTATTAAAAAAATAATTTCTTTTGATTCTAAACAAAATTTTACTGGTGAAGATATTGAAATTAAATGTCAAATTATTTATAATAAAAATGAATTAAATAATTTAAGTATTCAAAGTTTTATTATTCCTTATTTATGGAATGAAACTTTTATTAATTTTAATATTTTATTTTTTCAATCAAATAAAAATAATTTATTACTTTCTACAAATGGAGATAATGGAATTGTTTATAAAAAAAATGAAAAGTTTTATTATAATTTTATTATTAAAGATAATAAAGATTTAGAAAAAGAAATTTTAGAAATTAATAAAAATGATATTATTGATAAGATTTTATTTGTGAAAAATAAATTAATGATTTTCCTTTGTAATAATGAAAAAATTTATATTTATCAAATTGAAAATGAAAATATAAATTATAAAAATTCGTTTATATTAAATAAAGAAAAAAATATTATTATTAAAATTAAAGGCTTTATTACAAAAGAAGAAAAATTAGTTATTTTTTTTCTTACAAATAAAAATGAAATAAAAGGAATTTTATTATCAAAAGATTTCACAAAGATTGAAAAAGATTTTACATTAATAAAAAATAATTTTTTTGATTTTGTGGATAAATATATTGAAAAAAGAGAATTAATTGAAATTGGATTAAAAATAAATATAATATTAAAAAAACATTCAATATTAAATTTTGGAAATCAAACAAAAATATTTTATAATAAAATAATTCAAAATATTAAAATATTTGAAGAACAAATTGTGATATTATTCAATCAAAATATAATTTATATTTTTGATATATCTGATTTAGATAATCCTCTTTTTATAATTAATTATAATAAAGAAAATATAATATTAGATTTTTTAATTTTCAATAAAGACTATTTATATTTATTAATCTTTGATAAACAAAACCAATCAAATAATTTACAATTTATTGATTTAAATGATCAAAAAAATTATAAATTTGAAACAAAATTAACTTTTGATAAATTATATAATTATATTTTTTATATTGAAGAAATTGGTTATTTAATGTTTACTTCTGATTATGGTTATATTTTGTTTTATATTATTGATAAACACAATTCTTTAAAAATTATAAATGAATTTAATAATAATTTTCATATATCTGAAGTTGACAATTTTAAAAATACTTTTAATGATAATATATCAGAGTTACAAAAATTATTTTATATTGATATTGAAAAACAATATTTGTCAAAAAATATATTTATAAAGTTTAAATTTATTAAAAATTATTCAGAAAATGATTTATTTTTTTTTCATTTATTAATTCTTATTTATAATTGTGGTTATACATTTTTAGTAATAATTGAAAATAAAGAATCTTTCATTTCGATAATTTCTCTTGTTGAAAATTTAAAATATAATATTAATAATATTCCAATAGAAAATATAACTAATTATTTCCAATATGATTATACACATAATAAAATAAATACAATTAATCATGAAAAAGAAAAAACAAATTAAAATAATAAAAATCAATTTTTTTTATAAATATTTAAATTCAAATTAAATAAAACTAAATTAAAAAAACTAAATTAAAATATCAATAAATTCTTCAATCAAATAAAAAAAATAAAAAAAAATTCAAAAAAAAAAAAAAAAATAAAAAACAATATAATAAAAATGAAAAACAAAAAAGAATCAGACCCAAAAAAAGGAGATCTCAATTTTAAAAAATGGTTACTTTCTCTATCATCAATAGGTAATTTAATATTAGGAGGATTATTATTTATAATGGGAATATCAGCAATGCGTTTTCACTTAGACAAAATATTTGTAGCAGATAGAGGATTAATAATAATAGGATTAATAATAATAATAAGTTCAATATTATGTTTTATAGGAATAGCAATAAATAATTTTATACTTCTTTTAACAGTATTTTATTTATATATTTTAACAATGGTTTTTCTTTCTATTTTTGCTTTAGGTGCAATTACAATGAATCCTAATTTAATTGATTGGATTGATAATCATTGGGATATTATAAGAAATTCTGTTTTTAGTTATGATATGAATAAATTTAAAATGCATGTTACTACTGAAATAAATTCACTTGGAATTTTTTCTTTAACTTTAAATGCTATTATATTAGTTAGTTTAATTTGTATTTCTAATTTTTTAAAATTTAAAAATATCATTTTTGCCTTATCTCCACTTGCTAATTTAATTTTTAGTGCATTGAGTTTAGGTTTAATTATTATTGGATTTTATGCTTATCAACATGCTTATTATACTTCTATTCCTACTTGGTCTTGTACACTTGTTATTGTTTTAGGTTTCTTATTTTTAATTATTGGAATTTTTGGTTATGTTTCATTTAAAAAAATTAAAAGAAATTGGATGCTTGTTCATTTATTTTCATTAGGTTTTTGTGTAATTATGTCTATTGTTGCTTGTATTGGAATTTTTAATATTGCTAATATTGTTACTGATAATTTAAATAAAAATTGGGGGGAAATTTCTAAAAAATTATATGAAAATGGTTATACTATTAGGAAAAGTTATATGATTAATCAAATTCATATTAATTTAAAACTTACTGGATTTTATATTATTGTATTTATTATTTTTAGTTTTATTTCACTTTTAGCTTCGTTATATCAATATCATAATATTAATATGTTTTATCAAAAGTTATAACAAATATTATTTAATTTTAAAATATATTTCTATTATATTTTTTAAAAGGAAAAATTTTTTACAGATAATATATATACAAATTTTTTTGTTTATGAAGAGTAATTATAAAATAACTAATTTTAAATATAAAAAATACAATATTTAGAATATATTAATTAAAAATACGACAGCTACAGGATTTGAACCTATGCGGGTGACCCCATCTGATTTCGAGTCAGACGCCTTAACCACTCGGCCAAACTGTCTTATTTTAAAATTGAAAATACTTCATATTAAAAAATATATTATAAAAAAAAATTTATATTTTTCAAAAAAATATATATAATTTTGATAATAATGGAAAATGATGGTATAAGAGGATTTTTAAGAAATTTTTTTACATTTATAATTGAATACGAAAAAAAATTAATATTACAAAGAAATGTAATAGAACAACTTTTTTGTTTTGAAAGTCCATTTGGTTATTTTAAAATATTAGATAAAAAAAGTAAAAGTTATTTAAATTATGAAGATTTATCAAAATTTCTTTCTTTTTATAGAATTAATTATACTCAACCTCAATTAAAACAAATAATAAAAACATATGATTTAGATGGAGATCATTGTTGGAATTTTGATGAATATTTAAAATTTATTAATAATAAGAAATCAATAGGAAAAAATTTTTATAAAGCTAATGTGATTAAAGAAAGAGAATTGAATGAAGCAATTGAACATTATGTAAGAGAATTAATTAAATTATTTAAAATTGAAATTGAATTTATTCAACATATTGGTATTAAAATTAAAGGATTAAAAGATGTTACTAAATCATTAAATTTAAATAGTAAATATATTTTTGATTTATTAAAAGGAAAAAATGATAAAATTACAAATGAAAGTTTAATTAATTATATTAATGATAGTTTTATTAAATTAAATTATGATGATGTTTCTCTTATTATTAATAGAATTAGTAATGGAGATAATTTTATTACTTTAAGACAATTAGATTATTTTCTTAAATATGATAAATTTATTACTGATGATGAAATTGTTTATAAAAGAACTGAAGGTTATCATAAAACTAATCCTATTGATAATTCTAATACTCTTTATTATAATATTTATGCTAGAAATGTTCCTGGAGTTTCTAATAGTAATTTAAGTTTTAAATAATTTTTGAATTTTTTATTTTTTTTATTTAATTGATTTTTTTTTAAAATTATCATTTTTTAATTTATATTTAAATATAGTTTTTAATTGTTTTTTTAATTTTTAAGTTTTTAAAAATGGATGAAATTATTGAAAAAAGAAATAAAGATATTTATAATAATCAAATTAGTAAGATATTTAATTAATTAGTAATTTAGATCAAAAAGAAATTCATAGTTTATTAACTCAAACACATTTATCTTTAAGAAAAAATAAATTAGAATCTATTTTGTCTTCAAAAAGAAAAATCAGTTTAAATCATATTGAGGATAATTTAAATAATTACAAAATTAAAATTGAAGAATTAAATATTCCTCAACAATTTCAAATTAATATTTATCAATTTTTTGAAAAGGTAAAATTAAATTTGTAATAAAATTATAGTTTAATATTGAGTTTTTAAGGAATTATTTTTTCTCAGATGATATAAATTTAAATAAATATGCTCTTTTTATTTTAAAAAAATTTATAATATCAAAAAATATAAATGAACAAGAAAATTATGTAATTGTATGTAATCAAATTAAAAATGATTTACTAGAAAAAATAATATTATTTTTAAATTATATAAATGATAAGAAAATTATTTTTGAAACTTTATGTATTTTAATAAATATTTCATTTGATCCAAAAGGTTCAATTTTAATAGGACAAGCAACAAATAATAATAATATTAATTTAACAATAAAAAATATTCTATCATTTTCTTTAAATGATAAATGTATTTTATATTATACATTATGGTTAATTAAAAATTTATGTCATGAATACACTCCAAATAAAATGTATTTTTATAATAATCAGATATTTGATTTTTTTGAAAAAATTTCTGAAAAATATGAATTTGAAGAAGAAATAAATAAAATATTATTATCATCAATTATAAATATATCAAAAAATAATATATTTACAAATTCATATATAGAATATAAAAAAGTAATACCATTTTTAATAAAACAATTATCATTTATTGAAAATGAAAAAGAAGTAGAAAAAGCATTTTTTATCTTATTTAAATATTCTGAAATTAGAGAAAACAAAATATATGATTTCTTCTTATCAAATAATCTTCATAAAAAATTAATAAAAATATATAAAGAAATTCCTTTAACAAAATATTCAGAAGAAATAAAATTAAAATTAAAATTATATACAATAATAATATTAGGTAATATTGCATCAGGAGATGATGTTCAAACTCAAATATTAATAAATAATGGAATAGTTGATTTTATAAATGAATTATTAAAAGAATCAGATTTAAAAATATTAAAAAATACAATTTGGATTGCAGAATCAATTTGTTCTGGTTCAATTGGACAAATTGCATGTTTATATGAAAAAAATACTATTTTTTATATTATTCAAATTGGAATTATTGTATATGAAAATATAATAAAACCTAATAATGATAAAATTAAAAATATTTTACTTTTACAAACTTTTAAAAGTGTAATTAATGTTATTTGTTTAAGTATTACTCAAAGTCTTAATAATGAAGTTATTTCTGTTTTAAATTATGAAAATCATGTTAGTTTATTTTTATTAGTTTTTGCTATTAAAAATTATAAAAATGAT
>JAEEGL014884416.1_pt1 | contig 10091 bp, 13 predicted proteins | sample 9134231 | NCBI WGS metagenome assembly JAEEGL01 (sample SAMN16246548, study PRJNA631951) | gut metagenome | biome: gut microbiome; feature: rumen; material: fiber-attached | host: Bos | place: Iran: Karaj | collected 2018-10 | reverse complement strand
TTCTAGCACAAGCAGCCATACTATTTCCTTGTTCATAAAAATCAATTATTTCTTGGTTGTTCATAAAGAGCAAACTCCAATCTTTTAAAGTTTCAATACCTATGCGTTGCGCGTGTTTTAACTTTTAAATTAAAACTTCCGCTCTGATTCCCTTATTTTTTTAAACTTAGGGTTCCAGATTTTTCCCGCAATGTTTATCTTATAATTCCTTATAAGAGGCCCAAATTATTTAGGCTGACCATAAAGCAAGACGGTATAACCACAAAGATCACGAGATACTTCATGTGGTTGAACACTAAAAATATTAATAGCCATTAAAGACTCCTTTCTCTTTATAAAATTTTAAAACAAGTCTTTAATTAAAATGCAAAATCGTTAGCGTTTCCAAAAGTTTTCTTTGGAGTAGAAGTTGCTGGGAGATCAGGAGCTGTTGCAAAAGCAGATGCGCCATTACCACTATTGCGCTCTTCTGCACGCTTTTTAGCATCTGCAATCTGAGCTTCATGATTATTCATGCACTCAATAAACTCGTCCTCTGTAATAAATTCTTCATCGCCAAATGGAAGAGTATCTGGAGAACAACCATCAATTAACCATTCACGAGTTGTTGTAGTAGTGTACTCAACAGTAGGCTCGCCCCAAGCAGATTCAATTTCATGCTTATGTTGAATAGTTGTAGAAACAATTCGTCCCCAAACATGAACACCAATTGGATTAGCCATTGTCGCACCAAGTCCTTCAAAATAATTCATACCAGCTTGATTACGAATAACTAGAGATACAGGAATAGATTCTTTGCGGAAAGTGTTAAATACATAACCTTGAACCTCACCATAATTATCTCCATCTTCAACTTCACGTTCAATATAATTAACCATTACCATATCAAACTTAAAAGTATTGCGTTGGTTCTCATTAAATCCCATAGATGCTGGATGAGCAAAACTAACGTTAATTACTGGACGATCAACAACATTACCATCTTGCCCAACAAAAGGATTAGAATCAGCAGAAGCTGTAACACGAATCTTATAGGCACCATCTTTACCTTTTGAAGATACTGTTAAATCTCCATTCTTAATATCATTAAGAACTCCCCAAGAAGCATTTTCTTTACCAGACTTCCAAAACTCTGTAACAAAATTAAAACGAGCGGGAACAACGTTAACACAATCTTCATCTGTTGCAATATTTACTGTACCACTAATATAATCAGTATTTGGACGCTTCGATTCTGCACTAGTACGACCACGATAAAGTTTCCCATCACGACCAGAAATACCAAAAACATAACCTTGTAGATTAATTTCGTTTATCATTTGTTTCATAATAAATTTTCCTCTTTCTCTATTATTTTCAATCTTTAATTATATTATATAATATCTTTTTTATTTGTCAAATTGTTTTTTTGCATTACAAATATTGCCAAGTTTATATCCACACTTTAAACAAATTAAAAAAGGAAGATATTGAGTATTCTGTGGATGAAAATATAAAGCATCTACATAATCATGGCATCTGTTGCAATAAGATTTATATATTTTGTTAAATTCCATTTTATACAGCTTTCATAATTTATATTTTATCATATCTATCATATAAAAAAGGTGGGAATATAGTTTTACAATTTTCGCATTGAAAAAGTAGAATAGAACAGTCTTTATCATTTTCTAAAGAATATTCCCATTTTGCATCTTTTTTACAAAAAGGACATTCTTTAAGATCTGTTGTTTGATAAAATATATATTTAAGATTTTTTGTTTTTGACAAAATTTAATCCCATTCATTCATAATTAATTCTTTTCCAAGAGAGATGAAATTAATATATTTTTTATATTACTAAAGTCCCAATAAGGAATGCGAATTAATTTTATATCATTATTTTTACAATATTGATTTTTTATTTTATCTCTATCTTGCCTTTCAGCTAAAGAATCGCTACATCTATCACATTCTTCAAAATGTTGTCGTCCATCATATTCAATACAGCAATTATAATCAGGAAGATAAAAATCAAAACGTAATAAATGATTTTTTAATCCAACACAATTTTGAAAAGAATATTCTTTATAAAAAGAGATATTATTGTCTTTTAAAAAATGTTCGATAATATACTCACCACTTGATCTACCTAAACATCCGCAAGACTTTATTCTTTTATTAACTAGATGAGCTCCTCTTACAGATTTTATAGTACCGCAGTCACATTTACAAATCCATTTTACATCTTTACCGTTATAATCAATATCTCTTTTTATAACTGTTAGTTTACCAAATTTTTGTCCTGTTAAATCAATAAGTGATTTTTGTCCTTGGATTTTTTGCTTTTTCTTTTCTTAAACATCCGCAAGATTTTGTTGCTCCACTAATTAAACTGCCACTTATAACATAAATGATATTTCCACACTCACATTCACATTTTCAAACAACTCTCCCATTGCGTCGTTCTGAAGTTGGCTCTATCGCAGTTAATCTTCCAAACTTTTGATTAGTAATATCTTTAAGCTTTCTGCTCATTAAAATCTCCAGTAATCAATTCTGAATAAGGTAACGTCTTTATCCAACAAGTGAAGTCATTATGCCATTGCGGCAAACGATGATTCTTTCTTTGATTATACATGTTCTTTAAACCTTGATAATTAAGATTTATTGTCCTGCGTTGCATATAACATTCAGGAAGAAAAGCTTTCGCCGCGATAAAGTATTTCTCTTTTTCCTCTTGGGTTAAATTTTCTTTATTATAAATGTCAATGATAGTATTGATAAGGCCAATTGTACCTATCATTTCATCGTCTAGCCATTTATCAAAACCCCATTCATAATCTAAGTCTTCACGAGAGATACCGTCTTTCATAAGTCTATGCATTGTACTTTCGCTATTAGCAACAGTACCTATTTTATAAGTATCCCATTCACTCCAAACATAGCGAGGTAATTTAACATCAACCCATACTTGAATCATTCTAAGAAATTTACTATGTGCAGGATTATTTTCTTTTTCTGCGGCTTGACAAAGTCTACGCATTAAATCTAAATCATTTTCACCAATAATAAAATCATCCAAATCTGGATCAAAATAGCTATCTGATTTATGGTGTGATTTTAGAGGATGCCGCATTCCATGAATAGCAGGTTTCCATCCTGCAATTTCTAATGTATTAAAAGAAGCCAAATAAAACTCCTTTCGTAAAAAATAGCGGAGCTATAAAGCCCCGCTATCATCTCCTTTTATTTCCTTTTTAAATTTACTCTGCAAGATCAGCAGTTACATCAAGAGCAAGACCAGCAGCTGTAGCACGAATGTACTTAACTTTTGGATCATCGGTCTCTACACGCTCCGCGAAGCCCTTTTTCTGAAGGCCAGTTACGGTACCAGTGATTGATCGAGGAGCCATATCAAGAGCTTCTGCAATATCTTTGTGGGTCATGTCCTCACCATCATGCTCCTGAAGGAATGTAAGAACTCGCTGTGCATTGTCTGAAAGTTTATTAGCCATAATAAAATCTCCTTTTCTCTCTTTAGAAGAACTCTTTTCTTCTAACCTTTAATGACTTAATATATTATAATATTTTATTTTATTTTTGTCAAGAAAAATTTTTAATCTTGTACAAACCATGTAATATAAAATTTTGTAATGGGTTTTACAGTAGGTGTTCCAGTTGAAGATATTGAAACCGCAGTATTACAGCTAGTTGCATACCCGTATGAAACTTCAACTAAATCATCTTCTGGTATAGTTTTACTAAAACCAAAGGCTTCCCAATCACAAAAATATCTCTTAATTATTTTCATTTCTTTAAAAGAATAATCTTCGTTATTGATTTCAAGATAACTTTGCATAGGATTCTTTTTAATTTGCTTTAGAATTTTTTTATAAACTTTAATAAGAAGTTTTTTATGCTTTTTTCTTATTTTATCAATAGCTTTTAGTTCAATATCAAAATAACTAAATTTATCTAAATCTTCCAAATTTCCTCCTTTCTTTTTTATTTGAATATATTATATTATATTTTAATAAATTAGTCAAGAGAATTTTTTATATCTTCTAAAAGATTTTTTAAGAAAAGACATTCTTGTTTAGTTAAAACAATTGTAGTTCCATAAAATCTATCATCCTCTATAGATAAATTTTCAGGGAAAAAATCACTGTTTAATTTAGAATCTATCTGTTTTATAATTTTATTTAACATTAAAAATTTCTTCCCAAAGACAGTCTTCTGGATTTTTATCTGAACGTATTTGTTCAAATACTGGATGTCTTAATGTCCCTTCTTTAGGATCTACAGACATGCAACTTACTTGAATGACTTTATTAAGATAATTCTCTGGATGTTCTGCCATATCTTGCCGCATAGCATCGGTTAATCCAGAAGCAACCTTTCCAACATAAACAATTTTACCATCTTTATAACACCCAAGAGACATAGAATTTTTCCAACCATAGTATGCGGGCTTTGTAATATTATTTCCATCTGCATCTTTATATTGCCAAGTATCAGCTTCTTTGCCCGTATAATAATATTCTGGATCTTCCAGTCCTATGCAAATTAAATCAACACTATCAAGATGTTCTTTCCACTTGAACATTTGAGAGGACGTAGAACGTTTTCCCGCGCGATATGGACAAGATTTATTTTTAAATACCACACCTTCTCCACCTTCTGAAAAAATCTTTTGAAGATGTTCTTCAAAATTATCATAAAAAGTCTCTGCACGTTCTACATACTTTTGATTTTCAAAAGTGTCTTCAAGATTTTCATTATAAAGATAATTTTCTATTCTATCTAAAGTTCCTTTCTCTTGGATATCTTCTCCACAATATCGAATTATATCAAATACATAATACTTAGCAGGTCCAAGATAATCTGGATCAACTTGATCAAACTGTCTTTTATAAGCTTTTGAAGGTAAACATCCAGATAACTTTGTTACAGTATTAGAATGTCCTCCAGGTATATAAATCTCTCCTACAAATATAGTTCCATTAGGAACATAAAATTCTGCCCAATCTTTAATATGCTGAAAATTATCAGATTTTTCTACAAGTTCTCCAGTTTTTCTAGATTTCGTCCTAGAGAAAAGATATACATGTCCAGAGTCGGTTTTCTCTAAACAATAGAGTGCTCCATCTTTTTTTTCTTGTCCGATCCAATCTCCACTTTCAAAAGCTCTTTTAGCAGCTAAATCAGAAACTTTTGAACAGTATTTCATAGGCGGTACTTGCAACGATTCAGGGTAAAGTGTCTCCATTAATACTCCTTTAGTTAAAATTAATTAAACCTTTTGTTTATTCATTGTTCTTCCTGTCTTTTATTTTTCTTTAAGGATCTTTTCTATATTTTCTGATAATAGTGCATATCTTGTAGCATATTCAACAACAGGACAATTTAATTCCACACATAGTTCTACTAAATCTTTACTCTCTATTTTATTTTTATTATATATTTTTTTATAATACATTAAACACATCTTACAGCCAGGTGCGTTATTATATATATTTACCAACATTTTTCCTAATTTATCTTTATGATTAGACAATTAAGACTCCTTTTCCACCACGATTCCGCACAGGAATCTTTTTATTTTCTGTAGGCTTTACAATAGCTTTATCAATATATTGATTATCATTTAATTTCATTCCAATACATCCTTTAGCTGCTTTACCACTAATATTAATTTTATCAAGTTCAATTTGTAAAGCCATATTATCAGAACTATACATTGTTAAATAATCACCATTTGATTCTGCAATAAAAATATATTCATCATTATCTTTAAGTCCTGCTCCTTTTACTCCATTAACATTTTGAACAGAACCAAAATAGATAGTTTTATCACTTTTCTTTATCATACCAGATTTAGATACAAAAATGATATAAGGATGTTTATCATCTACATTCATAGAAGTAATATATAAAATCTTTTCATTATTATCAAGATTTAATATAGCTCCAATAGCAGTACCTTTATCAGTATTAGAACATTGTTTGATATTATCTACTCTTACTCGATATACTTTTCCAAGAGAAGAAAAGAATAGAATAATTTCATCTGTGCGGGACTTAATGCTTTTAACTTCGCTTCTAATAGAACGATAGGATTTTAAAGGAATATTTTTTACATATCCCTTTTCATCAAATGTAATTACCACATCTTCAATAATTTTTTCTTTTGCTTTTTTAGATTTTGAAGTAGCTGGAATATCTTTCTGAATAACTTCTGTTCTACGCTTATCCCCAAACTTTTTAACTAGCTCCCGCAATCTATTTTTAAGAATATCAATCTGTTTATCTTCAGATTCTAAAATATCTTTTAACTCAAGACATTTTTCTCGTTTCTCTTGGAGTTCATTATTAATTGCTATCCTTTCCATATTAGCTAATCTATTTAATTTCATATTAAGTATAGCATTAACTTGAGGTTCTGTCAAATCATACTTTTTTACAAGATTAGATTTAGCTTCTGCGGAATCTTTAGATTCTTTAATAATTTTGATTACATTATCAATATCTTCAAGTGCTTTAGAAAGTCCTTCTAAGATTTCAATTCTGTTCTGCAATGTTTGAATATCAAATTGAATTTCATTTTGAATACACTGTATATTATGATTTTTATATACTTCTAAATATTTAGCAAGATTAATCATAATAGGTGTTTTAGAAACGATACCGTTTTGATTTACATTAATTTGTTTCCGAAGATTAGTCTCTTGAAAAAGTTGTGCAACAACATTTTCTGGAGTAAAATCTTTAGAAACAGTTACGACAAGAGATATTTGCTTTTTATCTGATTTGTTAAAAACTTCTTCGATGCCAATTATTTTGTTTTCATCAATAGCTTTTTTAATTTCATCAATAACTGGTTCTATATATACTTGATATGGAAGTTCATAAAAATTAATTTCTGTACCATTAATAGTATATTTGCTTTCAATTATAATTCTACCTTTGCCAGTTTTATTAATTTGCGGCAAATCATTTTTATTTATAATAACTCCGCCAGTCGGGAAATCTGGGTAATAATTTTCATTATCAACTGTTCCATCTTCAAGATATTTTTCAATAATTTGTGCAGTTTCTGTAAAATTATGTAATCCCCAATAATTAGATAGAGAAACACCAATACCCTGTGCTCCATTAACAAGTAGTCGAGGAAAAACCGCAGGTAAGACCTTAGGCCATTTTTCATCTTCACTAAAATTAAGAATCATTGGTACAGTATCTTTTTCTACACCTTTTAGCATTCCTTCTTCTACTATTGGAGAAAGTCTTGCTTCAGTATAACGATCTGCCGCGATTGCATCACCACCAAGAATGACGTTACCATTTGCTCCATGAAAATCTACTTCTGGAATATTGTTAACAAATGGTTGTGACATTCTTGCAAAAGTCTCATAAATTGCTGTTGTTCCATGCGGCCACCATAAAGCTGCCACACCACCTGAGATTTTTGCAGACTTAACATGTGGCTTTTTACTATTATATTTCTTTGTATACATCTCCCACAGACACGCTCTTTGACTGGGTTTCAGTCCGTCACGTATATCTGGGAAAGCACGATTGGTATTGACATCATACGAACTGTCAATAAAATTTTGCTGAACTTCTTGTATAATATCGATACTAGTCAACACGCGCCTCCTCTAAATGTTCTGCCAAGAATGTAACTCTTGGTCCGACTGCCTTTCCATATAGATTATTAAACATCTCGTCTGTTTTTTCTTTATTTGTTACTTCTAATTGTAACACATTTCTAGTATTTTTGTCAAGTAGACAATAGGCAAGTTCGTCAGAATCACACTCGCCCAATCCTTTCATTCTTCCAATAATTTGGATATTATTTGGATTTTGACGCTTGTAATCTACTAATGCTTTTTCATCTTTAAGATATATATATTCATTCTTTTTTGTAGTTACCCTAAAGAGTGGAGGAACCGCAGAATATACATGACCATTTAAAATTAGTTCAGGACAAATGTACCATAAGATATTGAATAAAAGATTTTCTATGGCGAATCCGTCGTAATCCGTCTATCCTTATGTTTCCATAAGGGACTGACTATCTCTTACCCTTCTTTTGCAAGAAGAGGATACCATTTCGAGTTACGTATCAATAGTAACCCTACTCCCCCGATCCGGGGATAGTCGATACAGGTTCACCATTTAATTCCCAACGTTTTCTTTTTTTACTATATATAGGTATTTCTTTATAAAAATTATTTCTTTTTCCATCGCCAGATAACATTTTTTGAACAGTACTTAATGTCACTTTGATACCATCTTGTTTGGCTAACTCATAAACTTCTTTAGCTGTATGATTTATATAATATGTACGATATTTAAGAACCTGTTCTTTTGAGAAAATACTATTTCTTTCTCTACTCATTTCACGAATATAATAATTTTTATTTTCTTCTGTAAAAACTTCTGGCATAATATTACTCCAACATCTACCTTGCCAGACAGCTTGAAACGAATGCTTTGTTATACCAAGTTTTTTAAATTCTTTTTCAAAAACTTTTTTAGGTTGTTCATGATTTTTATAAGCAGTTCTTATTCTTATTACATCAGCTTCTGTCAATATCGCTCTTCCGTTGCCTTCTCCAGAAGAATTATTAAAACCACCATCTTGATAATTATATCCATTTTCTTTTGTATCATATTTATTTATATAATACTGTTCTTTTTCATCTAACTCTTCTATATTACATTCTTCTATAATTTCAAAATCAAAATTTTCTACACCTATAACATTGATATAATTATCAATAGTTTGTTTTCTTTTTTGTTTATGTTCAGCTAAACGCCTTTCAATATTATCTGTTTGTCCAATATAAGTTTTTCCATTTAATTTGTTTGTAATTTTATAAATACCAATCATATAATAACTCCTCCGTTCTACTTTAATATTTTATAGATAACGGAGAATTAAAACGGTGTTTCCCACGGGATTGCCATGTCTTTATAAAAGATTTAGGTTTCCCCGTTAGCAATAAAATATTTTTTCCATCCTAATAATATTTAAAAATTAGACACGGACGATAATGCAATTTTACCATTATCTAAAAAATATTTTATTACCCCACTGATGAAGTGGAAAAGTATTACACAGCCAATTTTATTTAGCATCTGCACAGGCTATAATTTTTCCATATCGAAGTTTTGTCTTGTCATATTTTAAACGACATGTAGAAGGTTCAACTTCAAGTCCGAGAGCCTGAACTAAATTATTAATCTCTTGATTTTTATAAACATTAGCAGGCGCGGTTTTTAAAACAGATAACATTTTTCCGCGAACACCATAAACAGCTTGTGTCTCTGAATCTCTAGCAGCTACTAATCCACTGGCAGCGGACTTACCTTCTGCTATGAGTAATTCACAGGACATTCGATCTTTACTCCAACAGTCTGTGAGAGTGGTAGGAAGCTGAATATTTTTCTTTTTAGTATTTACAGCAGCTTTATTTCTAACTCTTTCACGAGCGCGTTTAGCAGCTTCCGCAGCTTTTCTAGAGACTAAAGCTTTTTCAATAATAATTTTTCCATCATTTGGATTGTTGTCAAGCCATAGTTCTAATTGCTCTCCAAGAGCAGAAGAAACAAATGGATTATCCTCTGTTGAAGTTACTCGTACCTTTGTCTGACTATCGTATCTAATACCTGCGGATGCTAGATTGAATACAATTATCATACCTTCTTGGAGAGAATTTCCTGTTAAATTATCTTTAATTAATTTTTGTTCTTTTGCCCATTTATTTAATGTACGTGTTATGGTGCTTTTAATTGTTGTGATGGGAGTTCCAGCTTCAATTAAACCGTAATTACAAAATGGAATAATTTCTGTAGAAGATTTTGATATTAAATTCATACAAAAATCTAAAGATTGCTTTTCATTCTTCTCTTGGAAAGAAAAAGTATTAATTAGATTAATTTCTTTTTCAAGTTTTATATTTAGAATATCTGTTATACCATTAGGATGATAAATTTCTTCACAATTAAATATAAATTTTAATCCCGCACAAACACAGGATAAATTGAATAATTCATTTTTTAATTTAGCAACATTTATTTTTTTATTTCTAAAAAATTCT
>JAEEGL014813214.1_pt1 | contig 10091 bp, 9 predicted proteins | sample 9134231 | NCBI WGS metagenome assembly JAEEGL01 (sample SAMN16246548, study PRJNA631951) | gut metagenome | biome: gut microbiome; feature: rumen; material: fiber-attached | host: Bos | place: Iran: Karaj | collected 2018-10 | reverse complement strand
CGTTCGAGGCAGCCGAAAGAATGTTACCCAGAACGTTGGCACCAGCGTTAGCTGCCGATTGGGTGGCTGCTTGTTGGGTAGAAGCAACACCGCTTTGGTTCAGTGCTACAGCACCACAACTGGCCAGTAACAAAGATGCCGCTGAGATAATAACAAATGATAACTTTTTCATGTTTGTTCGTTTTTTAATTTATTAATTTTGGATTGAATATATTCTTTGAATTCGTCGCAGCCAAGAATCTCTATATCTTCGAACAGCCCCAGATAGAAACGACCTATGCCTGCAAAGGAGCAGACGGGTAGTTGCACTTGCCATTGCGAGTCGTTTACCTGTTCAATGTATCGCTCGGTCTTGGGATATTCCTCACGCAGTACCGAGGTGGCAAGACGGCCCATGAGTAGTGTCACCGTCCATTGCTCTTCACCACTGAACATGAATACGTCGGTAAGCATCTTTTTGTGCTTCTGTTCGTTCTCCCAAATGATGTCGAGCAACTGCACATCTTGCATGCGGGCCAGCTTGAATGTCTTGTTCATCTGCGACGACAACTCGAAGCAGCGTACCTCTTGGTTGCCGTTCATCAGCAGGTATGGTTCCACTATGCGGTCCTTGGTGCTATTGCTATGTGGTGATGAGTAGCCTACCAGCTTAACGGTCTGATGCCCCTTGATGGCCTCATAGAGCACACTCACGTTGTGGGCCAGCTGTTCCTTCAGTTCTACGTTGTTCAGAATGTCAAGGTCGTAAAGCCGATCCAGCTTTTGCCGCAGTCGTTGCACTTGTATGCTCTGGTCGCCTGTAAGGTCGAGAATGCGGCGCATGGTGATGGCCTCGTCTTCTGTAAAATGTACAATCTCGTCAAGTTTCTTGAAGAACGGGGAATCCTTCCTAATGCGATAATAAGGCTTGCTGTGCTCAACCTTGAAGCCCGCCAATTGGAAAAACTCCATGTAGTAATAGAAGTTGCGACGCGAAATCTGTAGCCGATTGCAAACATCGGCTACCGTGTAGTTGTGGTTTTCAGTGAGCATCAGCAGCATGTTCAGCTCACGTTCAAGTTTATCGTGTCGCATAAATCAGTCGCAAAATTACTTCTTTTTATCATAATTACGAAGCTAAAGAAGTATTTTCTTTTGGGCAACTTTATTTCATGAGGATATCCGACAGCTCCTTCATGCCTGCAGAAGCCCCTTTTTGTATTTGCTTCACATTGCTGCCTGCACTGATGGGGTTGGGGTCGATAAGGTACACAGGTACGCCAGGACGTACGTAGTGGATGAGCCCGGCAGCGGGATATACGTTAAGTGATGTCCCGATAATGATGAAGATATCTGCCTCTTGTGCCTCTTCGGCAGCGATGGTAATATTGGGTACGGCCTCGCCAAAGAATACGATGAAGGGTCGGAGCAGCGAGCCATCGCCAGCCTTTGTGCCAGGTTCAATCTCACAGTTCTCAGGCGTAAGCTGTATCTGATAGCGGGGATTATCTACATCGCGACTGGAGCATACCTTCATCAGTTCACCGTGTAGGTGAATAACTTTCGATGAGCCCGCCTGTTCATGAAGGTTGTCAACGTTCTGCGTTACCACCGTTACGTCGTATTTTTTCTCCAGCTCAGCCACAAGCCGATGGCCCTCGTTGGGCTTCACTCCCCAGCACTTCTTACGCAGCATGTTGTAGAAGTTGGTAACCAAGGTTGGGTCGGCTTCCCATCCTTCATGTGTAGCCACTTGTTGTACAGGGTATTCTTCCCATAATCCGTCAGCATCGCGGAAGGTCTTTAAGCCACTTTCTACCGACATACCAGCGCCGGTAAGAACTACAACTTTCTTCTTCATACGTTTCTTTTTTAAAGGGAAAACTATTAAAACTCTACAAAAATAGTAATTTTTAGCGAAATGGCAATGGAAGAATGAGAAAATATGTTTAACTTTGCGCGATTTTTAAACGTATATACATTATTTAATTAAGGAAAAGAGATGGATAAACTGAGCTATGCCCTTGGATTGGGCATCGGACAGCAGTTGGCACAGATGGGTGCTGGCAGTGATTTGAATGTAGATGATTTTGCACAGTCGATCAAGGATGTGTTGGCAGGTAAGGAACTGAAAGTTTCTCACCGCGAGGCTCAACAGCTGGTGCAGGAATATTTTGCAAAGAAGGAAGAGAAGATGAATGCTGAGCGTGCTGAGCAGGGAAAGGCTGCTAAGGAGGCTGGCGAGAAATATCTGGCTGAGAACGGAAAGAAAGATGGCGTGATTACATTGCCCAGCGGCTTGCAGTATCAGGTGTTGCGCGAGGGTAATGGTAAGAAGCCTTCAGCCAAGGACTCGGTGAAGTGCCATTACGAGGGATTCCTGATTGATGGAACCGTGTTCGATAGCAGCGTTCAGCGTGGTGAACCGGCTGTGTTCGGCTTGCAGCAGGTAATTGCCGGCTGGACAGAGGGATTGCAGTTGATGCAGGAAGGTGCCAAGTATCGTTTCTTCATTCCTTATCGCCTGGCTTATGGAGAAGGTGGTGCAGGACAGATGATTCCTCCCTATGCAGCACTGATTTTCGATGTAGAGTTAATTGAGGTTGTATAATTGAACCATTTATTTAAAATCATAAACAAAACAATGAAAAAACTTATGTTTTTGGCCGCTATGGCCGTTTCAGTCGCTACGATGGTTTCGTGCGATGGTGGTACTCCTAAGGCAAGCCTGAAGAGCGATGTGGACTCAGTAAGCTACGCTATTGGTATGGCTCAGACTCAGGGACTGAAGGATTATCTCGTTATGCAGCTTGGTGTTGATACTGCCTACATGGGTGAGTTTATCAAGGGCTTGAACGATGGCGCTAATGCTGGCGATAACAAGAAGAAGGCTGCTTACTATGCAGGTATTCAGATTGGTCAGCAGATTGCCAACCAGATGGTGAAGGGTATCAATTACCAGTTGTTTGGCGATGATTCTACACAGACCATTTCTATGAAGAATTTTATGGCAGGTTTTGTAACCGGTACTACTGGCAAGAAGGGTCTCATGACTATGGAAGAGGCTGGTGCAAACGCTCAGCGCCTGATGCAGCAGATCAAGTCTCGTGAGATGCAGAAGCTTTATGCTCCTAACAAGGAGGCAGGTGAGAAGTTTCTCGCTGAAAACGCAAAGAAAGAGGGCGTGGTTACTCTGCCCAGCGGCGTTCAGTATCGCGTAATCAAGGAAGGTAACGGTAAGATTCCCACTGACACTTCAAGCGTTGTAATGCACTATGAGGGTCGCCTCATCAACGATTCTGTGTTCGACAGCTCTTACAAGCGTAATCAGCCTTACTCAGTTCGTTGCAACCAGAACATCAAGGGCTTCACAGAGGCTCTTACTCACATGCCTCAGGGTTCTATCTGGGAGGTTTATATTCCTCAGGAACTGGCTTATGGCGAGCGTCAGGCCGGTGCTATGGTACAGCCTTTCTCAGCTCTGATCTTTAAGATTGAGCTGCTCGAAGTTAAGTAATTCTCTCACATGAAGAAGATATTGTTTGTTGCACTCGCCGTTATGGCGAGTGCTTCTTTTAGCACTATCGATGCTAAAAAGAAGAAGGAAAAGAAGGGGCAAGCCCAGGTTGAGCAGGCTGTTCAGCTGAAAACCAGCAGCGACTCATTGAGCTACGCAGCAGGTATGTCAGTAACCGATGGCCTTATTCCTTATCTCGTTCGTCAGCAGGGTGTAGACACTGCTTATATGGCCGATTTCGTGGCAGGCTTCCGTGAGGCTGTAAAGGCTGAGGGCGATGCCCGTCAGAAAGCTCGTTTAGCTGGCATCGACATTGCTGGTCAGGTAATGCAGCGTATGTTGCCTGGCATGAAGAACGAGTTTACCGATACTCCCGATAGTATCGAGACCGAGTTGTTCTGTCGTGGTTTTGTTGATGCGCTCTTAGGCGACACTTCTGTCATGAAGATGGCCGATGCTCCTTCATTGTTTCAGGAGAAGCAGCAGGCTAACAAGGCCATTAAGGATGATAAGCTCTTTGGTGCTAACCGTGAGGCAGGACGTAAGTTCCTGGAAGAGAATGCCAAGAAAGAGGGTATTGTTACCACTCCCAGCGGCTTGCAGTATAAAGTGCTGAAGCAGGGTGAAGGTGCTGTGCCACAGCGAACCGACAAGGTGAAGGTTCACTACGAAGGACGTTTGGTCGATGGTACTGTATTCGATGCTTCTACCAAGCATGGTACTGAGCCTGCAGAGTTCCGTGCCGATCAGGTAATTGCTGGGTGGACAGAAGCACTCACCATGATGCCCGTAGGTTCAAAGTGGCAGTTGTTCATTCCCTATGAGCTTGCCTATGGTGAACGTAATGCCGGACAAATCAAGCCTTATTCAATGCTTATCTTCGACGTTGAGTTGATTGAGATAGTGAAATAAGACAACTTAATTGCACTTATATTGGTAAGGGGTGAACCTAAAATGTGTTCATTCCTTACTTTTTTGAACATTTTGCCCGTTTTTCTTTATTTTTGTTGGCAAAATGTTTTTCGTTTCGATATTTTTGTTTACTTTTGCTTATAAATATAACTTATAAGTTAGAAATAGTAATGGAAAAAATCGACAATCTTGACAAAAAGATACTCAGTATCTTGTCGAAAAACGCGCGTATTCCCTTCAAGGATGTCGCTACGGAGTGCAATGTTTCGCGTGCTGCCATCCATCAACGTGTGCAGCGCCTTATCGATAATGATGTAATTACTGGTAGTGGTTTTGATGTAAACCCCAAGTCGTTGGGTTACCGTACGTGCACCTATGTAGGCATTACCCTTGAGCGTGGTTCTATGTATAAGGAGGTGGTAAAGCGTTTGGAACTTATACCAGAGGTGGTAGAGTGTCACTTTACAACAGGCCCTTATACCATGATGGTTAAGCTATATGCCCGTGACAACGAACAACTCATGGATCTTATCAACGGCAAGCTTCAGAGTACGCCAGGTGTGGTGGCTACTGAGACGTTAATCTCTCTTGAACAGAGCTTCAAGCGCGAAATACCCGTACATTTTGATGAATTAGAAGAGGTATGAAATGTTTCGACTTTCAGTCACAGCTGGCTGAAATCTATGCAGACTCTTTCTCGAAAAAAGGACACCGACCGGTAATTGGCATTACGGGAAACTATGGTGAGCAAACCTGCAAACTCGGCGAAGGTTATTATAAACAGATTGTTCGTGCAGGTGGAACCCCCTTTGTTATCCCACCAACAACCGACCGTGAAACACTTCTTTCTTTCCTCAACCGCATTGATGCCTTGTTACTGAGTGGTGGAGCAGATTATAATCCTCTTTATTGTGGAGAGGAACCATATGAAAAGTTAGGAGGTATTAATGCAGAGCGCGATTTATCGGAACTCTTGTTATGTCGGTTGGCTGCTAACCGTCAGATGCCAATCCTTGGTATTTGCCGCGGTATACAAACTATGGCTATAGCCATGGGCGGACATGTGGCGCAACACATAGATACCCCAATTAAGCACTCGCAAGATGCTGCCCGTTCGGAGCCTACCCATAGCGTAAAGTTGGGAGGTGGTTCCATCTTATATGACATTTATAACACTTGTTCTGAGGAATGCGGTTCCGATGCAGTAGCGACCCTTTACGTTAATTCGTTCCATCATCAGGCTGTCGACCAGACAGGACCTCATTTCCGTGTTGCTGCTGTGGCTTCAGATGGTACTATCGAAGCTATAGAGAGTACCGAGCATAAGCCGTTTGTTGGTGTGCAATGGCATCCAGAGTGTTTGGGAGAAGACGGTGAACCGCTTTTCTGCTGGCTGGTTAGCGAGGCTGAGAAGTTCCGTCAGGCGCAACAAATACATAACCATATTCTAACACTTGATACGCATTGCGATACCCCAATGTTCTTTCCGCAGAATGTTGATTTCAGCTGTCGTGATGAGAAGATTCTCGTCGACTTGCCTAAGATGACCGAAGGCCGTCTTGATGGCACCATCATGGTTTGCTATCTGCCTCAGCCAAAGCTAGGGGAGACGTTCCAGCAGAATGTGGCCTTCGATGTAGCAGGCCCTAAGGCGTATGCCGATTTGATTTTCGACAAAATAGAACAGATTGTTGAGGCCAATGCCGATGCTGTGGCTCTTGCCCGTACTCCTAATGAACTATGGCAAAACAAGCTGGCAGGCAAAAAGAGCATTATGCTAGGTATCGAAAACGGGTTGGCATTGGAAGGTGATATCCGTAATGTACGCTATTTCCAGAAACGAGGCGTAGTTTATATCACACTCTGCCATAATGGTGATAACGACATCTGCGACTCTGCACGTGGACAGCAAACGCATGGCGGTGTAAGTGCCTTTGGAGAGAAGGTGATTCATAAGATGAACGAACTAGGACTTATGGTCGATTTGAGTCATGCCGCTGAAAGCAGTTTTTATGATGCCCTTAACATATCACATTACCCCATCGTATGCAGTCATTCTTCGTCGCGTACTCTTTGCGGACATCCGCGTAACCTGACTGACGAGCAGATGCGGGCGCTGGCCTTGAAAGGTGGTGTTTGCCAGATTACGCTATATAATGGCTTCTTGGTTGAAAACGGAGAGGCTTCTATACTTGATGCGATGAAACATCTTGACCATGCTATTTCCGTAATGGGAATAGAGCATGTGGGCTTAGGTACCGACTTCGATGGCGACGGAGGCGTGCGTGGACTGGCTGATGCCAGCGAGCTAACGCTCTTTACCCGCCAGCTGTTGAAACGCCGTTATAACGAAGCCGATATTCAGAAAATTTGGGGTGGCAACTTCCTGCGAGTAATGCAGCAGGTTCAAGCCGTGGGTTAGTTGCTGTCGTTTATTTGCGAATATATTTCACAATTAGGTTTTTTCCGTACAACTCACTGCTGATAACAGCTGCATTGGCTGGTATCTGTGGGGCGTGTGTACCTTCTTCAACAGAAATAGGGGCCGTCTCAATACGCAACTCATCCCATAGGGCTTGGTCTATGAACGACTGAAGTGTGTTTGCACCGCCTTCTACGATGAGCGACTGAATTTGGTGGGCATAAAGTGCCGAAAGGTTCAGTGGGTGTTGATGGTCAATGATTAGGCGTTTGGGATTATTTCCCACCCAGTGTCGTACGTTCAGTTGCGGATGCTCGCGCTCGTTGGTCACTCTACCTACAAGTATGGCATCTTCCTCGGCTCTTAATTTGTGCGACAGCATCTGTGTGAATGGTGTAGAGATGGTCAGTGCATGTCCGTGATTGTCAATAAATCCGTTGGCTGTCTGTGCCCATTTTAATATAATGTACGGACGCGCGAGGCGATGGAATGTGAAAAAGCGTCTGTTAAGCATTTTACATTCACCTTCTAATACGCCTACAGTCACATCGATTCCTGCCTTACGAAGTTTTTCTATTCCTCGCCCTTGTACCTCGGCAAATTCGTCTATGCAGCCTACTACCGCCCTCTGTATTCCCTTTTTTATAATTAGGTCGGCACAAGGTGGCGTTTTTCCATAATGCGAACAAGGCTCTAGTGATACGTAGATGGTAGCTTTCTTTAATAAGGGTTCGTCGGTTGGTTGCACTGATGCAAAGGCATTCACCTCAGCATGTCCCTCGCCACAGCGCACATGATAGCCTTCACCAATAATCCTGCCATTATATACAATCACTGCACCGACCATTGGGTTGGGCTTGGCATTCTGCTGTCCGCAACGTGCCAGTTGCAGACATCTGTTCATGTATTTCTCGTCTTCAGTCATTTGCTCTTTATTTTATGGTTACAAAACTACAAAAAAATCTTGACTTAAGCAAATTCCACCTGCATAAAGGTCGAATATGCATCATAAAAATCCGCTGCAACTCTCTCGAGCTACAGCGGACAAGCCTATGTTTAACTAAAAATCCTTTTTCAGTCAAAACAAATCTTTGGTCTTCTTTAGTTTCGATTCCGTGGCTGTCACAATTGACAGTCTAACGGGATCTACTTCTAAATTTTACCAAAAATTTGAAAGTTTAAAAGGGAGCTTCACAGCGACCTCCTGTTATCCTACAGTTGAAAACTTTCTTTTACAAATAACTAAAAACCTAAAACTATAAATATTACTACTAACCTAAAACAATCTATTAACCTTTTGACGATGCAAAATTACAACGAAAAATCGTTTTTTGCAAGAAAAGTGGCATATTAAGTGTACAAATACCCCTTTATTCTTGACATAAATCAAGCGATTGTGTGCGAAAACACTAAATATATATACTATTTTCTTGTTTTTCTTGCAAACTTAATGTATCTTTGCACCATGAAAAGATAAAAAAGTAATAAGGTAAAAAAGTATAGTAAGATGAAGAAATTATTGACAGTGGCGATCATTCTGCTCCTGCTTGTGCTGATGACGCAGATGGTGCCCGACAAACAGGCCCATAAGGAGGCCATGATGGAGGCAATAACGGAATTCGTTGACGAAGAAGCAGAGCAACGCGGCTTTGGCGACAATGTGCTGACCAATCTCGGTAAGGGCGTGGTGCTGAAAACCGTAGAGACGGCACTCAACTCCAAGTTGAAGGTCGACAATTACTTTATTCTTAATACGACGCATGTTCGTCTGAAAGGCAAAGACCAGATCCTGTCGCTTGGCGTCTTTGGTCATGTGTTCACGTTCGACAAGAAGATGTTGCGTGAAAAACTCGAAGAGGCTACGAAGGTGAAGGAGGAGGCTGCCAGCGAGAAGGAGGCCGCCAAGCAGAGTGCCAAGGAACTGAAGCAGCTCCAGAAGGAACAGAAGAAGCGCGAGAAGGAACTCGAGAAGGAGAAGAAGCGTCAGGAAAAAGAGGCCAAGAAGGAACAGAAGCGTCGTGAGAAAGAACTGAAGAAGGAGCAGAAGCGCAAGGAGAAGGAAGCGAAGCAACTGGAGAAGGAGAGAGCAAAGGCTGCATGAGGGTTCTGATTGTCAATACGAGTGAACGGACGGGTGGGGCTGCGGTTGCTGCCAATCGTCTGATGAAGGCACTCAACAACAATGGCGTGAAGGCAAAGATGCTGGTGCGCGACAAAGAGAGCGAAACCCTCACTGTTGCCGGTTTGCCCAAGTCACCTATGCTCCATTGGCATTTCCTTTGGGAACGGTTTATCATTTTCTGCAGACTGCATTTCTCACGCAAGCATCTCTTTGATATCGACATCGCCAGCACAGGCTCCGATATCACCAAACTGCGGGAGTTTCAGGAGGCAGACGTCATTCATCTGCACTGGATCAATCAGGGCATGCTTTCGTTGAACGGCATCCAGAAGATCCTGCGAAGCGGTAAACCCGTGATCTGGACGATGCACGATATCTGGCCGGCTACGGCAATCTGTCATCTCACGCTTGGTTGTCATTATTTCGTCAACCGTTGTGCTAATTGCAGATATCTGCCGGGTGGCGGTGGAAACAATGATCTGTCGTCGGGCATCTGGCGGAAGAAACAACAGATACTGTCAGATGCGAACATCTATTTTGTTGCCTGTAGCCGATGGCTGGAGTCGGAGGCAAAGTCGAGTGCTTTGCTCAAAGGACAGAAAATCACGAGTATCCCCAATCCTATCGATACCCATATATATAAGAAAGGTAATAAGCAAGAGGCTCGTCAGCGACTGGGTCTGCCACAAGACAAGAAACTGATTCTCTTTGCCTCGCAACGGGTAACGAATGAGAATAAAGGTATGTCGTATTTTGTCGACGCCTGCCAGAAATTACACAGTAGGGTCGGTTCTTGCGACCCTGCGGTAGCAAGCGAGCAGAGCTCGAGCGCCTATTGTGTAATTATCCTTGGTGGGCATGCGGAGGAGGTGGTGGAGCAGTTGCCGATGAAGGCGTATCCGCTGGGATATGTCAACGATGAGCAGCGTATCGTCGATGTCTATAATGCCGCAGATGTGTTTGTGTTGCCGTCGCTCTCAGAGAATCTCCCGAACACTATCATGGAGGCGATGGCCTGTGGTGTACCCTGTGTCGCCTTCAAGGTGGGGGGTATTCCTGAGGAGATTGATCACCAGAAGAATGGCTATGTGGCTGCTTATCGTGATGCCGATGATCTGGCCAACGGTATCGAATGGGTG
>JAEEGL014362353.1_pt1 | contig 10091 bp, 7 predicted proteins | sample 9134231 | NCBI WGS metagenome assembly JAEEGL01 (sample SAMN16246548, study PRJNA631951) | gut metagenome | biome: gut microbiome; feature: rumen; material: fiber-attached | host: Bos | place: Iran: Karaj | collected 2018-10 | reverse complement strand
GGAATTGTTTTTCATTTAATCCATACATAAATCTAACTTTTTGTTTTTCTTTTAATTGAACTCCATAGTTAGATAATTTTCCACGTCTATCAGTTCCATGTTGACCAGGACCATATGGACGCTTTGCAAGTTCTTTACCATTTTCTAGTAAACTTAGACCAACTCTACGAGCTTGTTTATAACTAGAACCAGTATATCTTGACATAATTTTTCCTCCTTTATTTATATTACATAAACAAAAGACTCTATATTTTTCATTCCTAGGGAGTTTATTTTAATATTTTCGCTTAACAGCAAAGCTACTAATAAACTTAATAAACACATTAGAAACTTAAAATACTCGCTGTTTGAATATGCAATAAAGATTATATATTAAAAGATATTATAAGTCAATATTAATTAATAAAAGTATTTTTATTTAGAAATTAAAAAACCAAAAAAAATAATGAAAAACAATTGAATATGTGTTAAGATAATATTATAAGAAAATAGAGGTGAGAATATGGATAATTTAACATTAGCAATAGTTGCATATCTTATTATTGCAATTGTCCTTATTGTTGCTTCTTTATTGTACATTAAAAAGAAAAGAATTAAGTCTTATAGAAAGGAATTAGAGATACTTGATAAAGAAAAGAATAAAATAGAAAGTGCACCAGTTGTATCTGAACTTGCTAAGTTAGAAACAATTGTTAAAAATGATAAAATAGAAGAGAAATATAAAAAATGGTTTAATACTTTTGAATTTATTAAGACTAATGATATACCTAAAATAAATGATATGATTATTGATCTTGATTCATTGTTGGAAAGAAAAGATATTAAAAATTATGAAATACAACTAGCACAGACAGAATTGGCAATTTACAAAGCAAGACAAGCTACTGATACTTTATTAGAAGAGATAAAAGATATTAATTTAAGTGAAGAAAAATATCGTAAAATAATTACTAAATTAAAAACTAAATATAGAGAATTAAATGAAAAATTTGAAGGAACTAAGAAGGAATATGAGCAGATTGCAACACCTATAGAATTACAATTTGAAAATATTGAAAAATTATTCCAAGATTTTGAATACTATATGGAACAAAATGATTATCAGGAAGTATATCATATAGTTAAGGGAATAGATATAATGATTGATCATATGGATATAGTTATTAATGAAGTTCCTGATTTAGTACTTCTAACTAATAGAATTATTCCTAAGAAGATAGAACAAATTACTGAAGTCTACAGTGAGATGAAAAGTAAGAAGTTCCCACTTAAACATTTAAAGATAGAATATAATGTAGAAGAGTCTTTGAAGAATGTTAATAAGATATTAGATAGAATTAAGGTTCTTAACTTAGAAAATTGTATGTTTGAATTAAAAACAATGTTGGAATATTTAGATTCTTTGTTTGATGAATTTGAAATAGAAAGACAAGCTAAGAAAGAATATGAAGAGACAAAAGAAATATTTGATAAAAAGTTAAGTAAGACTACTGAATCTGTAAATAATATTTATCTTCAAATGGATGATATTAAGAATATGTATGATTTGACTGATAAAGATATTAAAACTATTGATGTAGTTAATGAGAAAACAAAAGAAATAAATGATGAATATAAAGCTTTAATTAAAAGTGCTCCAAGGAAGAAAATTCCATATTCTGAGTTAGCAAAAAGTGTTAGCGATTTCTTATCAAGATTGAAAGTAGTAGAAGAGGAATTAGATACAGCACTTAAAAATCTTGGTAATTTGTATGATGATGAACAAAGAGCTAGAGAACAACTTGATGAAATACAGGAATTATTAAAACAATCTAAAGCTAAGATAAGAAGTTATAAATTACCAATTATTTCTGATAGTTATTTTGTTGAATTACAAGAAGCAAATGAGTCAATTTTAGAAATAATAAAAGAACTTGAAAGAAAGCCTATTGTAATTAAAACATTAAATACAAGAGTAGATACATCAAGAGATTTAGTTTTGAAACTATATAATACAACTAATGAAATGGTTAAATCGGCAAAGCTTGCTGAATATTCAATTGTTTATGGAAATAGGTATAGAAGTAAGAATATTAATATTGATAGTGGACTTAATCAAGCACAAATGCTATATTATAAAGGAAATTATAAAAAATCCCTTGAGGTTTGTGTAAATACAATTGAGAGAATAGATAGTGACATAAGAAGAAAGGTAAATGAAATATATGAAAAGAATAAATAAAAAGGGTTTTTCCAAAGTTGAATTTATGACAATTTTAGGGTTACTAGCAATATTAATTGCAGTTGGTGCTAAGATGGCAGTAGACACTCGTAGTAATTATTCTGTATATAAAACTTTAGCAGCTAATTTTATGAAATCAGTAGGGCATTTTAAAGATAAGTATACAAATGACAATAATATCTATTATTTAAATGAATTAATTGAAAAGGGATATAGTGGTGAAATTCAAGATCCTGATAATCCAACAGAATATTGTGATAAATATGAATCATATGTTGCAGTACCTTCACCTAATGATAAAAGAGTATTCTTATATTGTAGTGAATATATTGTTGAAGGAACACAATATAATGGATATAAAATTTATAAAGTAAGTGAATGGCAAGATGAAAAAACTCAAAAAACTAATGATGCGGCAATGCTATATAACTATAAAGAAAATGGTAATTTAGTATTTGGTGAGTATTATTCTGAAAAAACATTTATTCAAAAATACTTTGAAAAAACTCAGGTACCATTGACTTCTCCATTCCAATTAAAGGAAAATTTATCAACAAAAACAGTATATAGAGAAAAAACATTAGTAAAAGAACTAAAATAAAGATGATTATTCATCTTTTTTTTGGTATACTTAATATGGTGATTGATAATGGGTTTATTTAGCAAGATAAAAAATATGTTCAAGAAAACTGATGATGAAAAGGAAAAACTTGAACAAGAAGTAGAAAGCCAAGAAGAAATAGAAGAAAAAGAAGCAGTTATTTCTGAAGAAGAAAATGATATAATAGAAGAAGATAATACTTTAGAAGAACAAATTGTAGAGAATCAAGAAGAACAAGAAATAGAAGAAGAGCAAGAGGAAGATGAACCTCCTCTTGAAGTTCAAACTAAAGAAGAGAAAGAATCAGTAAAAGTATATGAAAAAGGTCTAACTAAGACACGTGAAAGTTTTGTTTCTAGACTTATTAATTTAACTAATAAAAGTAAAAAGATAACAGATGAATATTTTGATGAACTAGAAGAAATATTAATTATGGCAGATATAGGTGTAGATACAGTAATGTCTTTTATGGATAGACTTAGAAAAAGAGTTAAAAAAGAAAATATTGAAGACCTTGAATATTTAAAAGAAGTTATTGTAGATGAATTATTCATAATATATGTTAATGATGAAATAATTGTAAATAAAATAAATTTTGCAAAAGAAGGACCAACAGTAATTTTATTTGTAGGAGTAAATGGTGTTGGTAAAACAACAACAATTGCTAAACTTGCATCAAAACTTCATGATGAAGGTAAAAAGGTAATGATGGTTGCTGGAGATACATTTAGAGCAGGTGCTACAAAGCAACTTGAAGAATGGGCTAAAAAAACAGATTCATTATTTGTAGGAAAAGAAGAAGGATCTGATCCATCTAGTGTCATTTATGATGGACTTGAAATTGCTAAGAATGAAAATGTTGATGTTGTTCTTATAGATACAGCAGGAAGATTACAAAACAAAGTTAATTTAATGAAAGAACTTGAGAAGATTAACAAAGTAATAGGTAAAGTAATTCCAGCTGGTCCTCATGAAACCTTACTGGTAATAGATGCAACTACAGGTCAAAATGGAATATCTCAAGCAAAAGCATTTAAAGAAATAACTAACGTTACAGGAATCGTTTTAACAAAACTTGATGGTACTGCTAAGGGTGGAATAGTACTTGCAATAAAAGAAAGCGTTGGTATACCAGTCAAGTATATAGGTCTTGGTGAAAGAAAAGAAGATCTTCAAACTTTCGATATAGAAAAATACATATATGGATTGTTTAGGGATATGATGTAGGTGAATTATGGATAGGAAAATATATTTAAATTCACTATATGATTGTTACAAAGATTTATTTACTTTGAAACAACAAAAGTACTTTGAACTATATTATTGGGATGACTTATCATTAAGTGAAATAGCTGAAAACAATAATGTATCTAGAAATGCTGTTCATAATCAATTAAAGATTATGGAAGAAAAATTACTGGAGTTAGAAGGACAATTAAACTTATTTGAAAAGAAAAATAACATTATTAAATTATTGGAAAACAAAGTTGATGAAAAGACTTTAGAAGAAATAAAAAGAATATTATAGAGGTGAGATTATGTTTGACAAAATATCATATATTAGTGAGACAAATGTTTATGTTGATTTAGTTCCTGGAGCAACAATAACAAACAATATTTTAAGTTCCCATGTTGTTATATCAGATGAGGAAAAGAATTTACTTGGTGAAATTTCAGAAGTTAATTCAAAACAAGTTTTAATCAAATTACTTGGTGAATTTACAGATGGAAAATTATTTGGTGGTATTATAAGAAAACCATTATTAAGTGCTAAAATAAGACCAGTAAATGATCAAGAAATTGCTATAATTCTTGGACAGACAAATGAAGGTGCTATGTATTTAGGAAGAAGCCCTTTCTATAATGGTGCAAATGTATGCTTAAGTGTTAATAATTTTTTTGGAAATCATTTTGCTATATTTGGTAACTCTGGAAGTGGTAAATCTTGTGGAACAGCAAGAGTGTTACAAAATGTATTTAATAATAAAGAAACACCACCACTTAATGCAAATATCATAATATTTGACGTATCTGGTGAATATGCTAATGCTTTTTCTAAACTAAGTGAAATAGATTCTAGATATGATTATAGAGTATTAACAACTAGTGAAACTAATACTCAATATGAACAACTTAGATTACCTTTATGGCTTTTAAATGCAAATGATTTAGCGCTTCTTCTAATGTCTAGTGCACATTCACAATTACCAATTGTTGAAAGAATGTTAAAATTAGCTAGAATATTTGCAGAGTCTAGTCAAATGAGTGAAACATATAAAGATCACTTGATTGCCAAAGCTATTATCTCAATATTGTTTAGTGATTCTACACCAGTTAAAAAGAAAAATGATATATTTGCAATTGTTGAAACATGTCCAACTCCAAACTTTAATCTAGAAGCAACAATTCAAGGAGTAGGTTATACAAGAAAGTTAAGAGAATGTTTCCATATAGATAAGACAGGTACGTTTACAGAAGGAATCTTATTTACTGAATATGTTACATCTTTTGTACATGAAGAACTTGATAACTATGAACCACAAAGACTTACATTCTATAATCTTCAAGATATGGAAAAAGCACTTGATTTTACATTGATATCAGAAGGATGGTATAATAATCCAAATACTTATGCAGATGCAGCAAGTGTTAGAGTAAGATTACATTCACTAATAACAAGTGGACATAGTAAAATATTTGAATATCCGCAGCAAGTAGATGTTCAACAATTTTTAAGTAATACATTATTTAAAGATGGAAGAAAACGTCAAATCGTTATAATAAATCCAGAAGATATGGATGATTCTTTAGCAGCAGTTATTACAAAGATATATACAAGAATTATCTTTGACTTTGCTAAGACTTTACCACAAAAAGGATCTATTCCTTTCCATATTATTGTAGAAGAAGCACATAGATATATTAAGAATGATAATGACCATTTCTTAATCGGATATAATATCTTCGAACGTGTTGCTAAAGAGGGAAGAAAATACGGAGTTATATTAGGAGTAATAAGCCAAAGACCTGTTGAATTATCTGATACAGTTATTTCACAATGTTCTAACTTCTTAATATTTAAAACAAACCATCCAAGTGATGAAGAATATATAAGAAAGATGATTCCAAATATCAATTCCGATATAGTAGATAAGCAAAAGAGCTTACAATCTGGAACATGTTTAGGATTTGGTACAGCATTTAAAATACCAGTTATTGTTCATTTAGATATGCCAGATCCACCACCACTATCATCAAATAGTGATATTGTAGCAAACTGGAAAAAAATATAAATAGAGGGTGATAATTAATGTTTGAGAGCTTGGGGGAAAGATTACAAAATGCTCTTTCAAAAATAAAAGGAACTGGAAAAATAACAGAAAATAATATTAGTGATATGATGCGCGAGATTCGTCTTGCGCTTTTAGAAGCTGATGTAAACTATACTGTTGTAAAAGAGTTTACGAATACTGTAAAGGAAAAAGCCTTAGGAGAGGAAGTTCAAAAAAGTTTAAAACCTGGGGAAGTATTTGTAAAAATAGTTAAGGATGAATTAACTGAATTACTTGGAGGAGAACAAGAACCATTAAATTTAGTTGGAAATCCTGCCATATTAATGTTAGTAGGACTTCAAGGTAGTGGTAAAACTACTCAAATAGGTAAACTATCTAATTTATTAAGAAAAAAGCATGCTAAAAAGCCTTTGATGGTTGCATGTGATGTTTATCGTCCTACTGCTATTGATCAGTTAAAACAAATAGGAAAACAACTTAATATAGAAGTATATGAAGAGGGTAAAAAAGATCCAGTTGAAATTGCAGAACATGCTATTAGATATGCTAAAGAAAATAAATATGATTATGTATTAATAGATACAGCTGGACGTCTTCATATAGATGAAGAATTAATGGATGAATTAGAAAACATTAGATTAAAGATTCGTCCAAAAGAAATTCTTTTAGTAATAGATTCTATGATGGGACAAGATGCCATCAATGTTATAGAGGGATTCAATAATAAACTTCCACTAACAGGTGTTATTTTAACTAAATTAGATGGTGATACTCGTGGAGGTGTCGCATTATCTGTTAGACATTTAACGAATGTACCAATTAAATTCATTGGTACTAGTGAAAAGATGGATGGACTTGATACATTTGATCCAGAAAGAATGGCAGGTCGTATTTTAGGAATGGGAGATATTGTATCTCTTGTTGAAAAAGTTCAATCTGAAATAGATGAAAAAGAGGCTGAAAAAGCTGCTAAAAGAATGCAAAATGGTAAGTTTGATTTAGAAGACTTTTTGTCTCAAATGAAACAAATTAAAAAATTAGGACCTTTAGAGAATTTAATTAAATTAATTCCAGGAGCATCAAAGATGGGATTAAATAATGTTCAAGTTGATCCTAAACAAATGGGACATATAGAAGCAATAGTGCTTTCTATGACACCAAAAGAAAGAAGAAATCCAGATATTATTAAAGCAAGTAGAAAAACAAGAATTGCAAATGGATGTGGATTGTCTGTTCAAGAAGTTAATAAGTTATTAGCTCAATTTGATCAGATGAAAAAAATGATGAAACAATTCTCAAATGGAAATAAAAAATTCCCATTTTAGAAAAGAATAAAAGGTGATACAAGTGGATAAAGTATATATTTTTGGACATAAATTTCCTGATACTGATTCAGTAACAAGTGCTATTGCGTTAGAATATTTAAAAAGATGTATGGGTTTTTTTGCCGAAGCAAGAGTATTAGGTGAATTGAATGATGAAACAAAGTATATACTTGACCGTTTTAATATTAAACATCCAAGATATTTAAGCAGTGTTAAATTACAAATAAGAGATATTATTTATCATAAAAATTTATTTTTAGGGGAAAATGTATCAATTGAAGATGTTCACAACTATATGGAAAAAAATAACATTACAGGTGTTCCTTTAGTAGATGGTGATAATAAATTCAAAGATTTAATTACTGCTAAAATGATACTTAAAGCATCTTTTGATACTGATAATTATTTGTTTACTTCATATGATAATATTTTAAAAACATTAAATGCTGAAGAAGTATTAAGATTTAATGATGAAATAGAAGGACATGTAAATGTGGTTACTTATAGAAGTACTACATTTATAGAGAATTTTAATTTTACAAATGAAGATATTTTAATTGTGGGAGATAGACATAGTATTATTGAAACTGCAATTAAGAAAAAGGTAAAGTTAATTATTTTAACTGAAGATTCTGTAATTAAAGATGAACATCTTAAAATAGCTAAAGATAATAAAGTTAATATTATGAAGACTAAATATAATTCTTTTAAGACAATAAAGAAAATAATGTTTAGTAATTATATTAAAAATATTTCTATAGGTAATAGACCATTTACTCTTCAAGAAACAGATTATTATGATAGTTTCTTAGAAGAATCAAAAAAATTGGGTTACAATAACTATCCAATTGTAGATAAAGATGGTATTTGTAAAGGATTATTAAGATTAACTGATATAAAAAATAAGAAAAAGAAAAAAGTAATATTGGTTGATCATAATGAAATAAGACAAAGTGTTGAAGGCCTTGATGAAGCTGAAATATTAGAAGTAATTGATCATCATAAGATTGGTGATATATCAACGAATAATCCAATTAATTTTCGTAATATGACAGTTGGAAGTACTAATACTATAGTGTATAGATTATTTCATGAAGCAAGAGTAGAAATACCTAAGGACATTGCATCTATAATGCTAGGTGGTATTATTTCGGATACTCTTGCACTTACAAGTCCTACGACAACACCTACAGATGAAGAAGTAGTTCTAAAATTAGAAAAAATATCTGGTTTAAAGTATAAAGAATATGCTCAAGACATATTTAATGCTGGTTCTAATATTGAAAATAAATCAGAAATAGAATTAATAAAGTCAGATATTAAACAATTTAATAATGGTAAAAGAACATTTAGAGTATCTCAGGTAATAATTATTGATGCTTCTAAAATATTAAATCATCAAGAAGATTTTATTGAGGCATTGAACAAAATAAGAGAAGAAAAAGATGATGAATTTGTTCTTCTAATGATTACTGATATTTTAAAAAATGGTAGTTATTTATTATTTAGTGAAAATAGTATAACTAGAAACATTATTTCTAGAACCTTTGATATGACTGCAAATCAAGGAATGTTCCTTGATGGAATGGTATCACGAAAGAAACAAATTATTCCTTTAATAATGGAAAATGAATAATATAAAAAAAAGTGTTGACTTTTTTTATTAAAAGAGTTAAATTATCTCAAAGGAATGATATTATGATGAAAAGTATTGTACTTAAAAAATCAAGAATTAAAGAAATAATGATTCACAAAAAATACTTTTTCTGTGTATATCTTTTGAATGTGTAAATGGGTAGCGATCGGATATAAGTCTGGTTGCTATTTTTTATTGGGAGGTATTTATGAATAATATTACGATTGATGATTTATTGGCAAAGATTAGAGAGTATAATGAGGAAGAAGTTGATTACATTAAGAAGGCATATTATTATGCTGAAAACTTACATAAAGGTCAATATCGACAGAGTGGAGAAGAATATATAACTCATCCTTTGAATGTCGCGTATATATTGGCAGAAATGAAAGCAGATAGAGATACAGTATGTGCTGGACTATTACATGATACTTTGGAGGATACTAATATTACAAAAGAAGATATAGCCCATGATTTTAATCAAAATATAGCTAATTTAGTTGATGGTGTAACAAAATTAGCTAAAATGAATTTTTCATCAAAAGAGTCACAAAATCTTGCAAATACAAGAAAAATAATAACTGGTATAACTAGTGATGTAAGAATAATAATAATTAAACTTGCAGATAGGCTTCATAATATGAGAACACTTCAATATAAGACAGAATTTAAACAGAAAGAAAATGCAATGGAAACAATGGATATATTTGTACCACTAGCATATTGTATTGGAGCATATACAATAAAATCTGAATTAGAAGATATTTCACTTCAATACTTATATCCAAATATATATAAGAAAATAAGTGAACAAAAAATAAAAATAGAAGAAGATAGTCAAGAATGTGTTCAAGAAATGTTACAAAAAATAAAAAAAATACTAGAAGATAAAGAAATACCAAATGAAATGAAAGTAAGAACTAAAAATATATATGGTATTTATAAAAGATTAAAAGAAGAAGATAAATTATCTGATATACATGATTTATTAGCATTAAAAATAATGGTTGATGAT